>Ga0255292_1000025_pt1 | contig 22860 bp, 19 predicted proteins | sample MistaT_35_FD_183690 | JGI IMG/M metagenome (GOLD analysis project Ga0255292, IMG submission 183690) | Metatranscriptome of freshwater microbial communities from Mississippi River, Louisiana, United States - Miss_Miss_RepB_8h (Metagenome... | ecosystem: Environmental > Aquatic > Freshwater >...
CTCGACATTTCGGCGCGCACCGTGGCCAAGATCCGCCAAAACCTGTTCTGGGCCTTTGCCTACAACACGGCGGGGATTCCGCTGGCGGCGCTGGGCTACCTGAGCCCGGTGATCGCCGGTGGCGCCATGGCGCTCAGCTCGGTCAGCGTGATGACCAATGCCCTGATGCTCAAACGCTGGAAATTCCCCGACCGATCGGTCGGTTAATGGCCGATTTCTTGACCTGAATCAGGAAGGGCAAGGCACGGCCCCTGCACACTGGTGTTGAACTTTTCAGGAGAAACACCATGGCCATGCCCCGCAGCCTGCAGATCATCCGTGACGAACACGCCAGCCTGGCCGCCATGCTCCAGTCCATGCGCATGCTGGTCGAGCGCGGGCCCGATGACAGCCGCAAGAACTTCTTCGATGTGGTGCGCGCCATGCTGTTCTACATTGATGAATACCCCGAGCGCCTGCACCACCCCAAGGAATCGAACCTGCTCTTTCCCAAGGTGGTCAAGGCCTCGCCCAAGGTGCTGGGCGCGGTGGACCGGCTCGAACGCGACCACATGTACAGCGAGAAGGCGGCCCGCGAGCTGCAGCACCAGCTTCTGGCTTGGGAGCTTTTGGGGTCTTCACGCCGGGCCGCTTTCCAGGACGCGTTCAGGAAATACGTGGACTTCTACCTCGACCACATGCACCTGGAAGAAGAAGTCATCCTGCCCGAGGCCGAAAAGACCCTGAGTGCGTCTGACTGGGCGGAGATCGACGCGGCGTTTGAAAAGAACGCCGACCCGCTGACCGGCAACTACCCGCCGAGCGCCAAATACGAAAACCTGTTCAGCCTGATCGTGCAGCGCGCACCGGCGCCCATCGGCCTGGGCTGATCAGCCCAGCGTCGGGTAATCCAGATAACCGGCATCGCCGCCGCCGTACAGCGTGGCGCGCTCCAGCGTGTTGAAGGGTCCGCCCGCTTTCAGCCGCGCGCCCAGGTCCGGGTTGGCGATGAAGGGTCGGCCAAAGGCCACGATGTCGGCGCCCTCGGCCAGCGACTGCTGGGCCAGCGGCAGGTCGTAGCCGTTGTTCACCATCCAGGCGCCCTGCCCGCCCGCCGTGCGGTAGGCGCTGCGCAATGCGCTGTAGTCAAAAGGCGCGGGGCCTTGCTGGTGGTCGCGCGGGCCGCCGGTGGCGCCTTCGATCACATGCACATAGGCCAGGCCCATCGGGGCCAGCTGGCCCACCACATGCTCAAACAGCGGCTGCGGCTGGTCGTCGCTGGCGTCGTTGGCGGGGGTGACGGGCGATAGGCGGATGCCGGTGCGACCGCCGCCGATTTCGGCCACCACCGCCTGCATCACTTCGCCCAGAAAGCGGGCGCGGTTGTCGATCGAGCCACCATAGGCGTCGCTGCGCTGGTTGCTGCCGCTGCGCAGGAACTGGTCGATCAGGTAACCGTTGGCCGCATGCACTTCCACGCCGTCAAAACCGGCGGCGATGGCGTTGGCCGCGGCGCGGCGGTAGTCCTGCACGATGCCGGGCAGCTCGTTGGCGTCGAGCGCGCGCGGGGCCGAGGTCTCGACAAACTGGGCCTGGCCGTTCACCAGCAAGACTGTCTTGGTTTTGGCGGTGATGGCCGATGGCGCCACCGGCGCGGCGCCCTGAGGCTGCAGGCTGGTGTGCGACACGCGCCCGACATGCCACAGTTGCATCACGATCTGGCCCCCTTCGGCATGCACCGCGTCGGTCACCTGTTTCCAGGCCGCGACCTGCTCGGCGCTCCAGATGCCGGGCACGTCCGAATAGCCCTGGCCCTGGTGGCTGATGGCGGTGGCCTCGGTGATGATGAGACCGGCGCCGGTGGCCGGGTTGGCGCGCTGGCGGTAGTAAGCGGCCATGCGGGCATTGGCCAGCGCGCCCGGGGCGCGGTTGCGCGTGAGCGGGGCCATCGCGATGCGGGTCGACAGTTTCAGGCCACCGGCCTCGATGGGATCAAACAAGGTAGTCATGGGTTCTTCAGACATCAAAGCCAGGATTGTCGCGCTGCAGTTTGCGCAGCAGCGAGGGCCAGACAAAAGCCCCGCCGATGCCGCCGGTCTGCACTTTCATGGCGTGGGCCACGCCCCCCAGGATCTGCGGATTCACCGGGGTGAGGTCGACCGGGCCGCTTTGCCCGGCCAGCGCATCGACCTGGATGCGGCAGGTGTTTTCAAAGGTGTACATCGACAGGAAGGCGTCGGCAATGGTTTTGCCCACTGTGAGCAGACCGTGGTTGCGCAGCATCAGGTAGTTGGCGGAGCCCAGGTCGGCCTGCAGCCGCGCCTTTTCGTCGTCGCGGATCGCCACGCCCTCGTAGTCGTGGTAGGCCAGCGAAGCCAGCACAAAGGTGCTTTGCTGGCTGATCGGCAGCACGCCGTGCTTTTGCGCGCTGACGGCCACCCCCGCGCGCGTGTGGGTGTGCAGCACGCAACCGGCATCGGGCCGCACCGCGTGCACCGCGCTGTGGATCACAAACCCCGCAGGGTTGACCGGGTGCGGGCTGTCACCTACCTTGTTGCAGGCCATGTCCACCTTGACCAGGCTGGACGCGGTGATCTCGTCGAACATTAGGCCATAGGGGTTGATCAGGAACTGGTCCTCACCGCCCGTCACCGAAGCGGGCAGCTTGGCGCTGATGTGGGTGAAGACCAGATCGCTCCAGCCGTACAGGGCCACCAGTCGGTAGCAGGCGGCCAGGTCGACCCGCAGTTGCCACTCGTCGGGGTGCATGGTGTCGGGTTTATGGTTCACGGTGTCTCCTTGCGCTTCTTGCCTCGGCACCGGTCAGCTTAGCCCGGGCGGGTCAGTTCTTCCAGTCGCGCAAGGTACACACGGGCATGCTGCCCGCCATCGTCCTGGCTGCCGCACATCTCAAGCGAAGGCATCAGCTGTGCGCACACCGCCGGGCGCTCGGGCTGGCCAAAGATGCGGCAACGCCAGGCATCATCGAGCTGCACGCAGGGCACGCCCGCCGGCTTGCCCTGGGGCATGCCCGGGATGGGCGAGCTGATCGAAGGCGCGGTGCAGCAGGCGCCGCAGCCCGGACGGCAGGCGGGCGTGCTCATTTGGGCCAGAGCACCCACAGGCGCAGCGGCTGTTTGAGCCGTCCGGCCAGTTCCCCTGCCTGCGGGCCGGAGCCTGCGTAGTAATCGGCCCGCACCGCGCCGACGATGGCGCTGCCGGTGTCCTGGGCCAGCACCAGGCGCTGCAGCGAGGTTTGCGGCCCACTGGACGCCAGCCACACCGGCGTGCCGTACGGGATGCTGAGCGGGTCGACCGCGATCGAGCGCCCGGCCGTCAGCGGTACGCCCTGGGCGCCTTTGGGTCCGGGCACGTCTTCGCCGGGGGGCAGGGCCTCTTCACGGAAGAACACATAGCGCGGGTTCTGCCACAGCAGCTCCTGCACGCGAGAGGGGTTGCGCCCGATCCAGGCCTTGATGCCCGGCCACGAGGCATCGCGCGTGTAGCCCTGGTCCAGCAACCAGCGGCCGATGCTCTTGTAGGGCTGGTCGTTGGTGCCCGCAAAGGCCAGGCGCACGGTGCGCACGCGGCCGTCCGGTTCGCTCACACGCACCTGGCCCGAGCCCTGGATGTGCAGCACCATCGCGTCCACCGGGTCGTCCAGGTACAGCAGCTCCTTGCCGCGCAGCGCTGCCTTGGCCTGGGGGTGGGTGTCGATCTCCTGGCGCGTGAACCAGGGCTTGCGCGAGGCCAGCGTGGCGGGCGCGGCATGCAAGGGCACCGTGAAGCGGCCCTTGGGGCGGCGGCTGGCTTCGAGCAGCGGCTCGTAATAGGCGGTCAGCAGGCCTTCATCTTGACCCTGCAGAGATTCCACCCGGTAGGGCTGAAGTTTTTCGCGCAGCCATTGGCGCCGTGTGGCCGGGCTGGCATCGCTGAGTCGGCGCAGATCGGGACACAGGGCCTGCCAGGCCTTGGCCGGACGCTCGCAGCTGCGCAGCCAGGCGGGCCAGGCTTCGTGCAGGGCGTCTTCCTCCAGTCCGGGCAAGGCCTGCCAGCCCACCGCCACCCAGCGGCTTTTGGCATGCGTGATGCTCGGCGCTGCAACAGCCTCGCGCGCGGTTTCCATTGGCGCCGGAGGGGCACTCGAACAACCCGACAGGCTGCCTACAATGCCGATCGATCCCAGGGCGCAGGCGATGGCCAGCCAGCGCAGCAGCCCTGTGCGTGAATGTGTCTTGTGCGAAAGGGATGGCATGTCGTTGTTGTTGCTCGAAGCTTTGCTGGCGCTGGTCATCCTGATCGCCATTGTGTGGTGGACCATGTTTGCGGGGCGCCACAAGGGCGAACTCAAAGCCCCCGAAACATCCGACGCGCGCGCACCCCAGGACACGGACAAGCCTTAATCGAGCAGCGAGCCCGCGCCCTCGAAGCGCTGGGCGTAATAGCGGTTGCTCAGCTGGTCCATGCGCACGCCGGTGCGCGGGTTGCTGGCGTGCACAAAGCGGCCCTCGCCCACATACACACCCACATGCGAATGCCGCGCGCCCAGGGTGTTGAAGAACACCAGATCGCCAGGCAGCAGCTGATCGGCGGGCACCGGTCGCGCTTTGCGTCCCAGGTCGGCCGAGCTGCCCTGCACGCGCAGCCCCAGGGCTTCCTGAAACACATGAGTGACCAGGCCAGAGCAGTCAAAACCGGTGGCTGGCCCGCGTCCGCCCCAGCGGTAACGGGTGTCCAGCAGCCCCATGGCAAACAGCGCCACATCGTTGCGTTCGGGCTGTGGCGTGCGGCTGGCCGGGGTGCCAGACCCTGCCGAGCGGCCGGCTGGTACGGGCGGGCCCGAGGCGCAGCCTGCCAGCACGGCGCCCACCAGCAACAGGCTGTGGCGACGGCGCATCACGCCACCTCCCGCAGCAGGTTGGCCAGTTCTACCGCGGACTTGACTTCCATCTTGTCAAACACCCGGGCGCGGTGCACTTCGACGGTGCGCACGCTGATGTCGAGTTCGTCGGCGATCAGCTTGTTGGGCAGGCCACGGGCCACCAGGCGCATGACATCGCGTTCGCGGTCGGTCAGCTCGTGCAGGCGCTGCTCCAGCCGCTGGCGTTGCTGGCGTTCAGCCAGGCGCTCGCGCGAAAGCGCCAGGGCCTGCTCGATGCGGTCGACCAGGGCGTTGTCGGAAAAGGGTTTCTCGCAGAAATCGAAGGCGCCGCGCTTGACGCTGTCGACCGCGGTGGGCACGTCGGCGTGGCCCGTCAGGAAGATGACCGGCCAGGCGGACGCGATGCCGTTGGCCAGCAGCTGCTCGAACAGGGCCAGGCCGCTCATGCCGGGCATGCGCACATCCAGCAGGATGCAGGCAGGCTGCAGCGGCGAGTGGGGCAGCGAGCCGCTTTCGCGCAGCCGCTGCAGCTCGGCCAGAAAGTGTTCGGCACTTTCAAAGGGGGCGCTCAGCAGGCGGCGCGTGCGCAGCAGCCAGGCCATGCCTTCACGCACGCTGGCGTCGTCATCAACGATGTAGACCATGGCGTCCGGTGGGGTCAGCATGGCTTGATTTTAGGCGGGCACGGGCACCGCCGTGGCGGGCAGGGTAAAGCGAAAGACCGTGCCACAGGGGGAATGGGGTGCATGGTCAAGGAAGCCGCCGTGCTGTTCGATCACCGTGCGGCACAGGCTCAGGCCCAGGCCCATGCCTTCGGCCTTGGTGGTGAAGAAGGGCGTGAACAGCTGCTCGGCCACCTGCGCGTCGATGCCGCTGCCCTGGTCGGTCACGCTGAATTCAAGCCAGCCCTGCGGCGCACTGGTGGCGGCCCGCCCCACGCGCAGCGTGAGGGTGCGCCGGTGGCAATCGGGGTGGTCCATGGCCTGCATGCCGTTGCGCGCCAGGTTGAGCAGCACCTGCTCGACCATGGTGCGGTCGCACAGCACGGCGGGCAGACCCGGTTCGAGCACGGTGCGCACCTGCACGCCCAGCTTGCGTGCCTGCAGGTTCACCAGCGGCGCGATCGCGTCGAGCAGCACCTGTGGCGCGACCGCTTCGCGGGCCTGGTCGCGGCGGCGCACGAAGTCGTGCACGCTGTTGATGACCCGCCCCGCACGCGAGGCCTGCTCGGCAATGCGGCGCAAGGCCATGTGCACATCGCCCACCGCGGCGGCCACCGGTTCGGGGCCATCGAGCAGGTTGAGCGAGCCATTGGCGTAGCTGGCGATCGCCGCCAGCGGCTGGTTGAGTTCGTGGCTGAGCAGCGAGGCCATCTCACCCACGGTGGCCAGACGCGCGGTGGCCTGCAGCCGTTCCTGGCTGGCGCGTGAGAGTTCTTCCACGCGCCGCTGTTCGCTGATGTCCAGGATGGCGCTCATCCAGCCGGTCTGCTCGCCCTGCGCGCTCATCAGGGGCGCCTCGATCACCAGCACCGGAAAACGCGCACCGTTCTTGCGCATGAAGACCGATTCGTAGCCTTCGCGCGGGGGCACGTTGCCGGCCAGCCGCACTGCCTGGCGCTGCTGGTATTCGCCGGCCATTTCCGGGGGCCAGTAGGGCATGGGCGCGATCTGGCCCATCAGCTCGTCGGCCGCAAAACCGACCATGTCGCAAAAAGCCGGATTCACGTAGGTGATGCGGCCCTCGCGGTCGCGCGCGCGCAGGCCGGTGACCAGCGAGTTTTCCATTGCCTTGCGAAAGGCCAGCGCATCGGCCAGCTCGCTTTCGGCCTTGAGGCGGCGGCGCGAGTCCCGCACCAGCAACACCACCACCGTGATCAGCGCGATCGACATGGCCGTCACCAGCGCGGTCAGCACATTGGGAAACAGATCGGGCGCGCTGCGGCGGCCATCCATGCGCAGCACCAGGGTGTTGCCCGGCAGGTCCAGCAGCAGCTGCGCCGTGAACAGGCGCTGTCCCCGGCGGTCGTGGCCCACCATCGCCAGCCGTGTGCCATCGGCTTCGGTGAAGGAGACCATGTTGCGTCGCGCGAAGCTGTGGCCCAGGCGTTCGACCAGCAGCTCCTGCAGGCTGTAGACCAGCACCATGAAGCCCACAGGGCGGCCTTCGTGTTGCAGGGGCAGGCACAGCTCCATGACTTCGGTGCCCAGCCCGTTGTCCAGTGGCAGGTAATAGCTGCTGGAGTAGGCGGGCCCATTGAACTGTCTGGCGTGCAGGCAAGAGCGCACCATTTCGTTGAGGTTGTCCTGCCGGGGAGAGCGTTCGAAGGCAGGCGCACGCAGTGGCGAGTCCTCGGCCCATTGCAGTTGCCACTGCAGATCGCGCTGTTCCACCCGCAGCCACTCGCGCTGGCTGCGCAGCAGCCCCTGCAGGGCTTCGAGCTGCTTGTCCGGCCCCAGCGCCTGCAGCCCTTGCAAGGCTTGCACATCGTGCGCCAGCCCGGTGCGCAAGTCGCTGACGGCGTCCTGCGTGTCGCGTTCAAGTTCGGCTTGCACCTGGCTGGCTTCGTAACGGCCGGCCAGCCACACCAGGGTGACCAGGGTGGCCAGCACCAGCCCGATCAGCGCCAGCCACAGCGACAGGCGGCCCGCGCGCCAGGGCAGCAGGTCATCAAGGGTTCTTTTCCAGCCTTGTGCGCGTGCCTGCCACTGCTGGCGCCACCGGTTCAGCCAGTGCTTCATGGTTTGGCCGACGGGCTGGGGAGGGTGCCGTCCACCCGTTTGACCACCGGATCGCTCCAGCTGCCATCGATGGTGAACTCCTGGATGGTGGCGCGCGAGAGTGGCGATTTGAGCAGCCATTGCGCCAGATAGGACGTCAAGCCCACCACCGGGTTGATCGCCAGACCGGCCACCACCGAGGCGCCACCGGCGTCCAGCTGCGGCAGGATGAGCACGCGCAGCTGCTGGGTTTCGCGGGCGATGTCGGCCGAGCCGTCCATTCTGACCACCGCGTTCACCCCGTCGATCTGCAGGTTGCGGGTGCTGGCGATGCCCTGCTGGATCTGCACATCACCCTGCACCGTGTCAAAGGCAAAGCCTTCGTAGAACACATCGCGAAAATCCAGCAGCAGCCGCCGCGGCAGACCCTGCAGGCTGAGCACCCCCAGCAGCTTGGCCACACCGGGGTCGGCTTTGAGGAACTGGCCACGGCCCATGCGGATCTGGAACTGCCCTTGCAGGCTGGGGTAATGCAGCGACAGCGGTGAACCGTGCCAGCCGATCTGCCCTTCCAGATGTCCTGCCCCGGCGCGCAGCGCACCCGGGGTGCCCAGGCGTGCGAGCAAGGCCCCGGCATCCTGCACGTCCAGGCGGAAGTTCATCTCGGTGCGGCGCGGGCGCGCTTCTACCGCGGCGGCCCATTTGCCCGACGCCCGCAGCGACGCTTCGGGCACGGTGATGTTGAACTTCTGCAGCAGCCATTCACGGCTGCCGTTGGCGGGCACTGCATTGCGCGGCCCTCGCGCGTCGGCATTGACCGCCTCGATCTCGACACGCCCCAGGCGCTTGCCGCGCAGCATCAGGTCTTCGATCTGGATGTCCAGGGTTGGCATGGAGGTGGGGGGCGCTTCCATCAGGGATTCGACCTCGCTCACGGCCGAGGGCGGCAGGTTCAGCCGGGCCAGTCGGGCATATAGCCGCGAGGGTTGCTGTCGCGTGGGCAGGCTGTAGACCGCATGACCGCTGAGTTCACGCGCGTCCATGTTGGCGCGCCAGGTGCCGCCCTCGCGCGTGATGCCCGCCACCACATCGTGCAGGGTGCGGCCCTGTGTGGTCAGCGTGCCGGTCTGCAGGCCCAGCCGCGTGGGCAGGTAGCTCATCCACACGGCTTCACTGTCGTCGCCCCCGCTGGCTTCGGGCAGAGCCGATGCCCAGGCATCGACAGGCAGCTCGTCCAGGCGCACCACCGCCGACACGCCTTGCTCGGGCAGGCTGCTGGTCGTGGCGTTGCCCATGCCCACCACCAGGTTGCCGCGCAGGGCGCGGGGGGCGGGGCCGGAGAGGTCGCGTTCGTACTGCGCCGAGGCGACTTGACCGAGCTGCACCTGCAGCAGGTCGCGCAACCCACCCGAAGCGGAGGTGTACACACGCGACTGAACGCCCAGGGCCAGCGTTTGCGCGGCGCGTTTGCCCAGCGGTGCGGGCAGGCCAATGTCCAGGCCTTCCAGGCTGCTGCGCAGTTGCAGCTCGGGTTGGCCGTCGCGCCAGCCCAGGCTGGCGGTGTAAGCGGTCTGCCCCTTCATCTGACGGGCCAGCACGTCCAGTGGCGGCAATCTGTGGGCGCCACGCAGGCCTTCGGCGCTGATCTGGCCCTGCGCGCGGATCAGCAGCGCGGGTTCGCCTGTCGGCGCCGGTGTCCGCAAACCCCCTTCGAGGCGGCTGACGCCGCCCAGCAGCCGCACCTGCACGCCTTGCAGCGCAAAGCTGCGCTCGGTGAACTGCAGGCTGCCCTGTGCCTTTTCCAGTGTGGGAATCTGCGGCGCCATCTGCACGTCGTTGCCGGCCAGGGCGATGCTGCCCTGCACCTGGGTGTCGCGGGCGTGCAGCAAGGGAATGCCCAGCTTGAGTTTGCCTTGCAGGTTGCCGCTGGCGCTGGCCTGCGACAGCGCACCTGACAGCATCGCGTCCACAGGCGACTGCTGCAGGGTGCGCAGCAGCTGTTGGGCCGGGCCCTTGAGCTCGGCCTGGATCTCCAGCCGGGCATCGTGCATCAGGTCGGGAATCTCGGCGCGCAACTGCTGCACCTGCAAGGCCTGACGGCCTTCGCCGATGCGGGCGCTGGCGCGTGCCAGGTGCATGGATTCGCGCTCGAACACCAGCTCGCCGCGCAGCCCCTGCAAGGCCGGCCAGGCTTTGCTGCCCGCAGGCAGCCAGCGGGCGGGCACATAGGCCATGTCGACGTCCTGCACCTTGGCGGCAAAGCGGAACTCGCCATCGCGGGCGTGGGTCATGGGCAGTTTGGCCAGATCGCCCTTGACGCGGATCTGCAGCCCGCTGAGGGTGCCCGCGCGGATGCTTTCTTGCACATAGCGGCGCACCTCGGCGCTGAGCGTGAGGGGCAGGTAGCGGTAGACCCGATTGGCCTGGGCCTTGCTGACCTGCGCCTGCAGGTCCAGCAGCCCCGGGCCGTCGTCCTTGGCTTGCCACTGGGCCTGCACCTGGCCCTGCAGGTCTTCGTTCTCGAGCTGCGCCTTGCCTTGCAAGGCGCTCAGTTGACCGGCCTGCAGCTGCCAGCGGCCTTCGGCCTGCAAGCGCCGCACGCCGATCCGGCTGTCTTCGAGCAAGCGGGGCCAGTGCACCCAGCCGCCGGGCGCCATGCGCAACTGCGCCTGTCCACCCTGGGGCGTCCACTGCGCGCTCAGCTGCCCACCCTGCAGACCGTGTTCGCTCACGTTCGCATCCGGCCGCGATTCGATGTGCAGCTGCTCGGCCTCGATCTGGCCTTGCAGGTTCTGCGGTGACTCGGCCGCGCCGTCCCACTGCAGGCGCAGCGAACGCACCAGTCCCCCCAGCTGACGACCGGCCAGTTCACGGTGCAGGTGCTCGGGCAGGGGCAGGCGCAACGCCAGGTGGTGCAGGGCCTGCAGGTCCAGCCGTTCGCCCTGCAGCTGGCCCCGCGCGCTTTGCGCGCCGCTGGCGTGGCTGATGTCCAGCCGGACGTTGCCACCAGGCCAGGTCAGGCCCTCGTCACTCACGAAGGCCAGCTGTTCGGTGGCCAGCGACCAGCCCGCAGGCCCGTGCTGACCCGAGATGCGGCCCGAGAGCTGGCCAAAGGCCATGTCCTGCAGCCTGTCGCTCAGGCGCAGGCGCACACCCTGCAGGTCCAGGTCGGCGGCGCCCCCGCGCCACTGGCCTTGCTCGATGTCGGACCACAGGCGCACACGGCCCTGCCCGGCTTGCAGGTCTGCGCCCAGACGCAGATGCTGGCGCAGCCGGGACACATCCACCTGGGGGAAGTGGGCAAAAGCCTGGCCGCTCCAGTCGGCAAAATGACCGGGGTGCACCGACAGCAAGCCCCGTCGGAAGCGCCCGGCCAGCAGGAAACGCTCGCCCCAGTCGGCCGGTGGCGTGGCGTCCAGGCGCAGCTCATGCAGGTGCAGCGCATTGCGCACCACGATGTCCACATCGCTCAGTGTCAGCGCCGCGGTGTTCTGGTCTTGCTGCGCTTTTTCCGTGGTCCAGCGCACCGTGCCGCCGCGCACCACCACTTCGCGCTGGCTGAACAGCCAGTCGGCTGCGCTGCTGTGGTCGCTGCCCGGCGTTCCCAGGACCAGACCGGCCACCAGCCACTGGCCGTTGGCCGTGTGGCGAATGTCCAGCTCGGGGTGGTCGAGCACCAGCTGTTCCAGGCTCAGGCGCAGCACCGAACGCACGCTGATGGCCACCACCACGCGCGGCAACTGCAGCGCCGCCTGCCCTTGGGCGTCCAGCAGCCGGATGTCGCGCAGTTCGAAAGACGGGGCCCAGCCGGTCGATTCCGCCTGCAGCGCACCGATTTGCACCGGTATGCCCACGGCGCGTGTGGCCAGCTGCTCCAGCGCGGGACGGAAATCGCCGATTCGCGGCACAATCCACAAGTGAAGGGCCAGCCAGCCCGCGCCGATGCACAGGCCCAGGGCCAATGCAAGCCAGGCCAGCGCGTGCCAAAGACGCGTCAGCCAGGAAGGGAGTGAGAAGGGCGCGGGCACAGCAGCCTGTTTTGTGAATCAGAAAGTCAGCGGAATTATGACCGGCAGCGAGCACCGTCATGCAGAAAGTTCAACCCTTTCTTCCCCACAGGATGCCCCTGTGCCGGACGTTGCCGCACACTCCCGTTTTGTCCAGCGCCTGCAGCGCCGCTACGCCGACTGGCTTGGCCTTGTGCCGGCAGGCGCACCCACCCGCGAGAGCCTGACCGCCACCTTGCAGGCCCTGCGCGAGCGCGGCCTGCCGCTGGACGCGGCCTTGCGGGTGCTGCGCCAGCTCACGCTGGCGCGCCTGGTGCAGCAAGACACCGTGCAGCAGGCCCCGCTGGACACCGTCACCCGGGCCATGACCTGGCTGGCCGAAGTCACCCTGGACGCGGCCTGGCAGCAGGTGCAGGCCGATCTGGACGCGTTGCACGGCATGCCCCAAACCCCTTCGGGCCAGCGCGCCGAGCTGTGGATCATCGGCATGGGCAAACTGGGCGCGCGCGAACTCAACGTGTCCAGCGACATTGACCTGATCTACGTCTACGACGAAGACGGGGAGACTGCGGGCAATGCCGAGGGGCGTGGGCGGCTGTCCAACCAGGAGTACTTTGCGCGGGGCGTCAAGCGCATGTACGCGCTGATCGGCGACACCACCGAACATGGCTTTGTGTTTCGCGTCGATCTGGCGCTGCGGCCCAACGGCAATTCCGGCCCGAGCGTGGTGTCGCTGGGCGCTCTGGAGGAATACCTGCTGGTGCAGGGCCGTGAGTGGGAACGCTTTGCCTGGATGAAGAGCCGCGTGGTGGCGCCGCGCCGCGCGGTGCTCAGCGGCTCGGCCCAGCAGCTGCGTGGCGTGGTGCTGCCTTTTGTCTTTCGCCGTTACCTCGACTACAACGTGTTCGAGTCGCTGCGGGTGCTGCACCAGCAAATCCGTGACCACGCCAGCAAGCGCAGCGCGGGCCACCCCGAGCGCGCCAACGACGTCAAGCTCTCGCGCGGCGGCATCCGTGAAATCGAATTCACCGTGCAGCTGCTGCAGGTGGTGCGCGGCGGCCAGTTTCCCGAGCTGCGCACGCGCCCCACGCTGGACGCCCTGCAGCGCGTGGCCAAGGCCGGCCTGATGCCGCAGACCACGGCCGACGCGCTGAGCGAAGCCTATGTGTTTTTGCGCCGCGTCGAGCACCGCATCCAGTACCTGGACGATCAGCAGACCCATGTGTTGCCCACCGACGACGGGGATCTGGCCTGGATCGCCCACACCCTGGGCCACGCCGATGTCTGCAGCTTTCTGACCACGCTGGACGCGCACCGCGAACTGGTCGCGCAGGAGTTTGACACCCTGCTGGGCGGCGACCGCGAGTGCAAAGGCTGCAACGGCAAAAATGGCGCCAAAAACGGCCGTGACCACGCGGAACTGGAAGCGGTGCTGGGCGATTTCCCCCAGGCGGTGCGCGAGCGCCTGATGCAGTGGAACGACAACCCCCGCGTGCATGCCCTGCGCGAAGACGCGCGCGGCCGCCTGCTGCGCCTGCTGCAGCGCACCGCCCAGTGGTTGTCTGAAGCGCGCTGCAACGAAGAGGCCGTGCTGCGCATGGCCGACTGGATCGAGCCGCTGCTGCGCCGCGAGATTTACCTGTCCCTGCTGCTGGAGCGCCCGGCCATCCACGAACGCCTGTTGCGCCTGCTGGGGGCGGCCCGCTGGCCCGCGCGTTACCTGGTCAAGCACCCGGGCGTGATCGACGAGCTGGCCGGGGGCAATTTGTTCAACAGCCGCTTTGACCCGAGCGAGTTCGAAACCGAGCTGGAGGCGCGCCGCACGGCGCTGCAGCGCACCGGCGAAGACGACGAGGAAAGCCTGCTGGACCTGCTGCGCCGCGCCCACCATGCCGAGCAGTTCCGCACCCTGGCGCGCGATGTTGAAGGCGTGCTCACGGTGGAGCAGGTGGCCGACGACCTCAGTGCGCTGGCCGATGCCGTGCTGCGCGTGACCGCGCGCTGGTGCTGGGACCGCCTGAAAAACCGTCACCGCGACGACCCGCGCTTTGCCGTCATCGGCTACGGCAAGCTCGGCGGCAAGGAACTGGGCTACGGCAGCGACCTGGACATCGTGTTCGTCTACGACGACGAAGACGAACGTGCGCAGGAGGTCTATGCCGCCTATGTGCGCAAGCTGATCAACTGGATGACCGTCAAGACCGGCGAGGGCGATCTGTACGAGATCGACACCGCGCTGCGACCCAATGGCAACTCGGGCCTGCTGGTCACCCGCTTCGAGGCCTATGCGGACTACCAGCAGCAGCGCGGCAGCAACACCGCCTGGACCTGGGAACACCAGGCCATGACGCGGGCGCGTTTTGCCATGGGCCTGCACAGCCTGCAGCCCGCCTTTGACGCGGTGCGCCATGCGGTCATCTGTGCGCCGCGCGATGCGGCCAGCCTGCGCGCCGAGATCGTCGCCATGCGGGGCAAGGTGCGCGAGGCCCATGCCGTGCCTGAAGGGCGCTTTGACATTAAGCACAGCCCCGGCGGCATGGTGGATGTGGAGTTTGTGGTGCAGTACCTGGTGCTGCTGCACACCGCAGCCCACCCCGCCCTGGCCGACAACGTGGGCAACATTGCCCTGCTGCACCGCGCCGAGGCCGCGGGCTTGCTGACGCCGGGCATGGGTCATGCGGCCGCCGATGCCTACCGCGAGATGCGGCGCCTGCAGCACCGCGCCCGCCTGAACGAAGACCCGACCGCGCTGCCGCTGCAGCAGTTGCAGGCCCAGCGTGACGCGGTGCTGGCCCTGTGGCGCCATGTGATGGGCTGAGCTTGCATCGACGGGCGCCACGTTGGCCCGACGTTGGGTTGACCGACATTTGCCCGACAATCGGTGCCAATTTCATTGCCGATTCAAAAACATGACCGACACCACCCGCCCCGAACTGCCCGACCACCTGTCCATCGACCCCCGCAGCCCGCATTTCGTGGCGGCGATCTTCGAGCACGACATTGGCATTCGCTTCAACGGCAAGGAGCGCGCCGACGTCGAGGAGTACTGCATCAGCGAAGGCTGGATCAAGGTGCCCGCGGGCAAGACGGTCGACCGCAAGGGCAACCCCCTGATGCTCAAGCTCAAGGGCCAGGTCGAAGCCTTCTACAAGTGACCTGCCCCGCCCGGGCCGGTGTCAGGCCCGGGGAATGCAGTCGATGAAGCTCTGGCGCTGCATCAGCTTGTCAAACAGGCGCTGCAGGTTGGGGTAAGGCCCGCGCCAGTCGATCTGCGGGAAACGGAAATCCAGGTAGCCCAGCGCGCAGCCCACGGCGATGTCCGACAGGCTCATGTGGATGCCCGAGCAGAACGCCTTGTCGCCCAGGCCCTGGCTCATGGCGCGCAGGGCGTGGTCGATCTTGCCCAGCTGGCGCTCGATCCAGGCCTGGCTGCGCTCGCCTTCGGCGCGACCGGCCCAGATGGCCTCCATGCGCGCCAAAATCGCGGCGTCCATCACGCCGTCGGCCAGCGCCTCCCAGGTTTTGACCTCGGCGCGTTCGCGTCCGCCCGCAGGGATCAGCTTGCCCACCGGCGAGAGCGTGTCCAGGTATTCCACGATCACCCGGGAGTCGAACACCGCCTCATGGCCTTCCATGATCAGGCAGGGCACCTTGCCCAGCGGGTTGGACTCATGGATGCGGGTGTCGGCCGACCAGACTTCTTCGGTCACAAACTGGTAGTCCAGCTTTTTCTCGGCCAGCACGATGCGGACTTTGCAGACGTAGGGGCTGGTGAGCGAACCGATGAGTTTCATGAAAATACTGCGGAATCTGAGCTGCGGACGATTTTAGAGGATGCCTCCGACGTTGGCAGGAGGTGCAGCACCCACAACACGAGGGGGCTGGGCAACCCACCAAGGGTAAACCCGGCCCGCCTACAATCACGGGATGAACTTCAGCCCGATTTCCGCCCTCTCGCCGCTGGACGGCCGTTACGCCAGCAAACTCAATGCCCTGCGCCCCCTGGTGAGCGAGCTGGGTTACATGCACCGCCGCGTGCAGGTCGAGATCGCCTGGTTCATCGCCCTGTCGGACGCCGGTTTTGACGAGTTCAAGCCGCTCTCGCCCGGTGCCCGCAGCTACCTGACGGGTCTGGTCAAGAACTTCAGCGAAGCCGACGGTGTGGCCATCAAGGAATTCGAGAAGACCACCAACCACGACGTCAAGGCCGTGGAGTACTGGATCAAGTCCAAGTTCAAGGACCGCCCCGAGCTGGAAAAGTACGCCGAGTTCGTGCACTTTGCCTGCACCAGCGAAGACATCAACAACACCAGCCACGCGCTGCAGATCAAGCACGCCCGCGCCGAAGTCATGCTGCCCGGCCTGGACGGCATCATCGCCAAGCTGCGTGACATGGCCCACGCCTTTGCCGACGTGCCCATGCTCAGCCGCACCCACGGCCAGACCGCCAGCCCCACCACCGTGGGCAAGGAACTGGCCAACGTGGTGGTCCGTCTGAACGGTTGCCGCGAGAAGATCGCCGCCGTCAAGCTGATGGGCAAGATGAACGGCGCGGTGGGCAACTACAACGCCCACCTCTCGGCCTGGCCCGACTTCGACTGGGAAGCCTTTGCCCGCAAAGTGGTGGAAACGCCCGAACTGGGCGAAACCCAGAGCACCGAATGGGGCCTGGGCCTGACCTTCCAGCCCTTCAGCATCCAGATCGAGCCGCACGACTACATGGCCGAGCTGTTCGACGCCACCGCGCGTGCCAACACCATCCTGATCGACCTGGCGCGCGACATCTGGGGCTATGTGAGCCTGGGCTACTTCAAGCAAAAGCTCAAGGCCGGCGAAATCGGCTCAAGCACCATGCCGCACAAGGTCAACCCGATCTACTTCGAGAACGCCGAAGGCAACCTGGGCCTGGCCAATGCCGTGCTCAAGCACCTGTCTGAGAAGCTGCCGATTTCGCGCTGGCAGCGCGACCTGACCGATTCGACCGTGCTGCGCAACATCGGTGTCGGCCTGGGCTACACCGCGCTGGCCTACGCCTCGCTCATGACCGGCCTGAACAAGCTCGAACTCAACGAAGAAGCCCTGGCCGCCGACCTGGATTCGTCCTGGGAAGTGCTGGCCGAGCCGATCCAGACCGTGATGCGCCGCTATGGCGTGCAGGGCGCCTACGAAAAGCTCAAGGAAGTCACCCGCGGCAAGACCGTCACCGCCGCCGACCTGCACAAGCTCATTGAAAGCCTGGAGATCCCGCAGGCCGATAAGGACCGCCTGCTGGCCATGACGCCCGCGACCTACGTCGGCAAGGCCGCCGAGCTGGCGCGCCGCGTCTGAGGGCACTCCACACCCTTCTGGCCTGTCATGCCGGACTTGATCCGGCATCCATGCTCAAGGCACTGGACCCCGGATCAAGTCCGGGGTGACGACAGACAGGCATTTTCAGAAAGTCCAAATGGCCCTCAAGTCCACCATCTACAAGGCGAACCTTTCGATCGCCGACATCGACCATGGCTACTACGCCGACCACGCGCTCACCCTGGCCCGCCACCCCAGCGAGACCGATGAGCGCATGATGGTGCGCCTGCTGGCGCTGGCCCTCAACGCCCACGAACTGCAGGACACCTGCGGTGGCGACGGCACGCTGGCCTTTGGCGCGGGCCTGTCCGATCCGGACGATCCGGACCTCTGGCTCAAGGACTTCACCGGCCAGACCCGGCTGTGGGTCGAGGTCGGCCAGCCCGAGGAGAAACCGATCACCAAGGCGTGCCAGAAGGCCGACGCGGTGCGTCTGTACTGCTTTAACCACGCCTCCGAGGTCTGGTGGAAAGGCATCGAGAGCAAGCTCACCCGCCTGGACAAGCTGCAGGTCTTTCGGGTGCCCACCGAGGCTTCGCAAGAGCTGGCCAAGATGGCCGAGCGCAGCATGCAGCTGCAGGCCACGGTGCAGGACGGTGCGGTCACGATCAGTGGCGATGCGGGCGGCGTCCACATCGAGTTGACACGCTGGCGCTGAAAGCGCGATGCTGGGGGGGCAGCGACATGAACACCTCCCAACACCGACTCTGGCAGCGCTACCGCGGCATCGCTGCGCCCTACTGGCAGTCCGAAGACAAATGGCGCGCCCGCGGCTTTCTGGCCCTGCTGGCCGCCCTCTTGCTGGTGCAGACCGGCTTTGCGGTGCTGATCAACGAGCAGACGGGCGAATTCATGTCGGCGCTGGCCGCGGGCGACCGCGAGCGTTTCTGGTCGGCCATTCGCTGGTGCCTGCTGTGGGTGTGTGGCGCCGTGCCGACCTATGCGTTTTATTACCTGGTGCGTGACCGGCTGGGCAACCTGTGGCGGCGTTGGCTCACCCACCGCTTTCTGGGCCGCTATTTCAGCCACCAGAAGTTCTACGAGCTCAATGCCCACATCGCGATCGACAACCCCGATCAGCGCATCGCGGAAGACATCAACACCTTCACCCAGAAATCGCTGTTCTTCGGCCTGATCCTGATGGGCTCACTCATCCAGCTGACGGCGTTCAGCAAGGTGCTGTGGGCCATCTCGCACGAGCTGGTCTACTTTCTGGTGCTCTACGCCACGGCGGGCACGCTGACCACGCTGTGGGTGTTTGGCAAGCCGCTGACACTGCTGAACTTTCGGCAGCTGCAGCGCGAGGCCGACCTGCGTTTTGCCCTGATCCGGGTGCGCGAAAACGCCGAATCGATTGCGCTGTACCGGGGCGAGGCGCAGGAGCAGCTGCAGGTGCGCCACCGCTTTGCCAGCGTGTTCGACAACTTCAATCAGCTCATCCACCGGCAGTTTTTCCTCAACCTGTTTCAGTACGGCTACAGCATGCTGACCCTGGTGCTGCCCAGTGCCATCATCGCCTCGCATGTGCTGTCGGGCGAGATGGAGGTCGGCCGCGCGGTGCAGGCCGCAGGCGCGTTCACCGCGGTGCTGGCTGCCATTTCGCTGGTGGTCGACAACTTCGAGAGCCTGACCCGTTTTGCCGCCGGGGTGGACCGGTTGCACGCCTTTTATGCCTCGCTGCAAGCGCCCCCCCAGGCTGCCACCGCCGCGCCAGGGGCCGAGGTGGTCGAAGGCGCGGACGTGCTGCGCCTGCACGGCCTGACGGTGCGGACCCCCGAGCCGGTGCGGACCCTCACGCAGCACCTGTCGCTGACGGTGGAGCCGGGCGAGGGCCTGCTGATCGTCGGCCCCAGCGGCAGCGGCAAGAGCGCCCTGCTGCGCACCGTCACCGGCCTGTGGGCCGCAGGGGGCGGGCGCATCGAACGGCCTGCGGCGCGCGACATGCTGTTTCTGCCGCAGCAGCCCTACATGCTGCAAGGCGGCTCGCTGCGCAGCCAGCTGCTCTACCCGCAGCCCCAGCGCCACGTGGACGACGCCACCTTGCTGCAGGTGCTTGAGCAGGTCAACCTGCCCGAGCTGGCCGAACGCGCCGCGCACGCGGGCGGACTGCATGCCGAACTGGACTGGGACCGCACCCTGTCCGTGGGCGAGCAGCAGCGCCTGGCCTTTGCCCGTCTGCTGCTGACGGCGCCGCGTTTTGCCTTTCTGGACGAAGCCACCAGCGCGCTGGACCTGGCCAACGAGGCCCGGCTCTACCGCCAGCTGATGGCCACCCGCATCACACCCATCAGCGTCGGCCACCGTGCCAGCATCCTGCGCTACCACGCCTGGGTGCTGGAGCTGCAGGCCGAAGGCCGCTGGCAGCTCATGGCGGCGCAGGATTACCGCTTTGCGGATCAGGGCCCGACCTGACCGACCAGGCGCTGCCCATCGAGGCGGCCATGACCAGGGCAATGGCCAGCCATTGCTGCAGGCTCAGCGCTTCGGCCAGGATGATCCAGCCCGCCACCGCGCCCACGGCGGGTTCCAGGCTGAGCAGGATGCTGAAGCTGCGTTTGGGCAGGTGGCGCAGCGCATACATCTCCAGCGCATAAGGCAGGGCGCTGGACATGGCGGCCACCGCCAGCCCCGGCCACAGCCATTCCAGACGCAGCAGGCCGCTGCCCGATTGCGCCAGGGCCACCGGCAGCACCACCGCCGTGGCGATCAGCATGCCCATGGGCGTGGCTTCGCGCCCGTACTGGTGCGCCACCCGCTGGCCAAACACGATGTACAGCGCCCAGCACACGGCCGCGGCCAGGGCGTAGCCAATGCCCAGGGGGTCGAGCGCGCCTGCGGCCTGCAAACCCTGCAAAGGCAGGATCAAGGCCAGGCCCGCGGCGGCCAGGGCCACCCACAGCAGATCGCGTCGGCGGTGTGAGTTCCACAGCGCCACCGCCAGCGGCCCGGTGAATTCGATGGCGATCGCCAGCCCCAGCGGAATGCGCGCGATGGACAGGTAAAACAGCAGGTTCATGGTGCCCAGCGTCACGCCGTACAGTGCCAGGGGCCGCAGGTCGGCCCGCTGCCAGCGCCTGCGCCAGGGGCGCAGCACCAGCACCAGCAGCAGGGCGGCCAGGCCGATGCGGTAGGCCGAAATGCCGGTGGCGCCCATCGCGGGGAACAGGGTCTTGGCAAAGGAGGTGCCCACGCACAAGGACACCAGCGAGCCCATCAGGGCGGCCACGGGACGGTAGGGGAAGCTCAAGGGCGCTTTCGGCAGGGGTTGCAGGGACATGGCCCGACCCGGCGCAGGGCATCCGGGGGCGTGGCCGCGGCCATGATAGCGCCGCATACAATCCCCGGTTGGTCTGCGCCCTCGGCATCTGCCGTCCGGATGCAGCGTCCGTTTTTACGTTTTCCGTGGAGCTTTCATGTTCATTTCTTCCGCTTTTGCCCAAACCGCTCCCGCTGCTGCTGCCGGTGGCGACATGCAGTCCACCCTGATGAGCATGCTGCCGCTGCTGCTGATGTTCGCCGTGCTGTATTTCGTCATGATCCGCCCCCAGATGAAAAAGCAGAAGGAACACCGCGCCATGATCGACGCCCTCGCCAAAGGCGACGAGATCGTGACCGCTGGCGGTCTGCTGGGCAAGGTCAGCAAAATCGGTGATGCCTACATCGGCGTGGAACTGGCTTCTGGCGTCGAAGTGCAGATGCAGCGCCAGGCCGTGGTGCAGGTTCTGCCCAAGGGCACCCTCAAGTAATAAGAGGTGGCGGCGCATCTGCCGATGCGTTGCCGCCATTGGACAGTTCGCGGCCCAGGCCGCCGCTCAACGCCCCATTCATCATGAACCGTTATCCGGTCTGGAAGTACGCGATCATCGTCATCGCGCTGCTCCTGGGTGCCCTCTACACCCTCCCCAACTTTTTCGGCGAAGCGCCGGCCGTGCAGGTGTCTTCCGGCAAGGCCACCATCAAGGTGGACACCACCACCCTGGGCAAGGTCGAAGGCGCGCTGCAGGCCGCGGGCCTGACGCCTCAGGTGCTGGCCCTCGAAGGCAGCTCGGTGCGCGCCCGTTTTGACAGCACCGACAACCAGCTCAAGGCCAAGGACGCGATCCAGAAAGCCTTGATTCCTGATCCGGCCGATCCGGCCTATGTGGTGGCCCTGAACCTGGTGTCGCGCACACCCGCGTGGCTCAGTGCCCTGCATGCGGCGCCCATGTACCTGGGTCTGGACCTGCGCGGTGGCGTGCATTTCATGCTCCAGGTCGACATGCAGGCGGCGCTGACGCAGCGCGTGGAGTCGCTGGCCGGTGACCTGCGCAGCCTGCTGCGCGAAAAAGACGTGCGCCACGGCGGCATCAGCCGCAACGGCCAGAGCCTGGAGCTGCGCCTGCGCGATGCCCAGCAGCTGGTGGGCGCCAAGAACGTGCTGGCCAACCAGTTCCCCGATCTGCTGCTGGCCGAAAGCGCCGAGGGCAGCGAATACAAGCTGACCCTGACCATGAAGCCCGAAGCTGCCCGCAAGGTGCAGGAACAGGCGCTCAAGCAAAACATCACCACCCTGCACAACCGGATCAACGAACTCGGTGTGGCCGAACCCGTGATCCAGCAGCAGGGCCTGGAGCGCATCGTGGTGCAGCTGCCCGGCGTGCAGGACACCGCCAAGGCCAAGGACATCCTGGGCCGCACCGCCACGCTGGAAGTGCGCATGGTCGACGAAAGCACCGAAGCGCGCAGTGCCGAGATGGGCCAGGGCGCTGTGCCTTTCGGCACCGAGCGCTACCTGGACCGCGAAGGCCGCCCGCTCATCGTCAAGAAGCAGGTCGTGCTGACCGGCGACAACCTGACCGATGCCCAGCCCGGTTTTGACAACCAGACCCAGGAGCCGGTGGTCAACCTGACGCTGGACGCCAAGGGCGCCCGCATCTTCAAGGACGTGACCCGCGAGAACGTGGGCAAGCGCATGGCCATCATCCTGTTCGAAAAGGGCAAGGGCGAGGTCGTGACGGCGCCCGTGATCCGCACCGAAATCGGCGGTGGTCGCGTGCAGATTTCCGGCCGCATGACCACGGTGGAAGCCAACGACACGGCGCTGCTGCTGCGCGCCGGTTCCTTGGCCGCCCCGATGGAGATCATCGAAGAGCGCACCATCGGCCCCAGCCTGGGCGCCGAGAACATCGCCAAGGGCTTCAACAGCGTGACCTGGGGTTTCCTGGTCATCGTCGCCTTCATGTGCGTGTACTACGCCATGTTCGGCCTGTTCTCCAGCCTGGCGCTGGCCGTCAACCTGCTCTTGCTGGTGGCGCTGCTGTCCATGCTGCAGGCGACCCTCACGCTGCCTGGCATGGCCGCCATGGCGCTGGCGCTGGGCATGGCCATCGACTCCAACGTGCTGATCAACGAGCGCGTGCGCGAAGAACTGCGCAACGGCGCCAGCCCCCAGGCGGCCATCCACGCCGGTTATGACCGCGCCTGGGCCACGATTTTTGATTCCAACATCACCACGCTGATCGCCGGTGTGGCCCTGCTGGCCTTTGGCACGGGCCCGGTGCGGGGCTTCGCGGTGGTGCACTGCCTGGGCATTCTGACCAGCATGTTCTCGGCCGTGTTCTTCTCGCGCGGCCTGGTCAACCTCTGGTATGGCAGCAAGAAGAAACTCAAGAGCGTGTCGATCGGCACGGTCTGGCGCCCCGAAGGCGGCACTGCCTTGAAGGCCGACTAAGGAGAGCGAACGATGGAATTCTTCAAAATCAAAAAAGACATCCCGTTCATGAAGCACGCGTTGATCTTCAACGCGATCTCCTTCCTGACTTTTGCGGCGGCGGTGTTCTTCCTGTTCACGCGCGGCCTGCACCTGTCGGTGGAATTCACCGGCGGCACGCTGATGGAAGTCAGCTACAGCCAGGCGGCCGATCTGAACAAGGTGCGCAGCACC
>Ga0255292_1000030_pt1 | contig 21820 bp, 18 predicted proteins | sample MistaT_35_FD_183690 | JGI IMG/M metagenome (GOLD analysis project Ga0255292, IMG submission 183690) | Metatranscriptome of freshwater microbial communities from Mississippi River, Louisiana, United States - Miss_Miss_RepB_8h (Metagenome... | ecosystem: Environmental > Aquatic > Freshwater >...
CGCAGCCTGGTAGCGCACTTGCATGGGGTGCAAGGGGTCGCGAGTTCGAATCCCGCCACGCCGACCAAAACGTAAACGGGCCCATCAATGATGGGCCCGTTTTTTTATTGCGGCGTAAAGTTCGGGGGGAACTGATCAGCGCGCGGTCCGCAGCAAGTCCGCCTGGCGCGTTGCCATGATGGCTGCAAAGAATCCGTTGAGCCAGTGCATGCTCAAGGGTTTGGGCATGAAGATGACCCCTTCTGGCAGGCCTCCTCGTGCATTGATTTCTTCCTGTGTCAATGCTGAAACAGCAAGGCATGACATTTTGCTGAACTGGCTGTTGTTGCGCAGGGTGCGCAACAATTCAAAGCCATCGACACCTGGCATGTTCAGATCCGCAATCAGCACGTCGGGCTGTATGCTGACCATGTCGATCATGGCTTCGAGGCCCGAAGCCATGATGGTGCAATCCAGGGACATGTCACTGCGGGCGGCAAAGTTTTTCAGCATTTCTCTGGCCAGCGGATCATCGTCAACAGCCAGGATCTTGAGCCGCTGATCGGCCTTGGCTGCGTTGATCAGAGGCATGTTTTGTTTGCGCTGGTATTGCAGTATGGAGGGCAAGGAAATGCGTCGGTGACCGCCTTGTGTTTTCCATGCCTGCAATTCGTTCTTTTCGACCAGTGTCTGAATCGTGCCCACGGAAAGGCCCAGCAGTCGTGCTGCATAGGTGGTGCCGCAGTAGTTTTCCAGAGGGTCTTGTGGGGTAGGTATTTGCATGGCATCGATTTTATTTATTGAATACCAAAGATGTCAAATATTTCAAATACCAAAGACGATGAAACTCTTTGCGTGAAGGTCTGCCGTGAGGCCAGTCCCTGTCGTGACAGCTTCAGCGGAGGTGAGCCGCAAAGCCCTGATTAATATTCGGCAAAAGAGGAGACCCACCCCATGCCACATCACGCCGCCGTCTGGCCAGCCAGGCTGCCCTTGCGCATGAACCCACCTGCCACGCCACTTTGGGCCAATCTGTCCATCAGTGCGTGGCGTTACCCTGAGAAAGCCGCGTTGGTGTTCATGGGCAAGTGCTGGACTTACCGCGAATTGATGGCGGCCAGTGAGCAGATGGCGGGCCATCTGGCGCGTCTAGGGGTCCGCAAGGGTGACCGCGTCCTGCTGGACATGCAGAACTGCCCGCAACTGGTGATCACCCATTTCGCGATCCTGCGCTTGGATGCCGTGGTGGTGCCGGTCAATCCGATGAACAAGGCGCACGAGCTGCAGCACTACATCACCGACCCGGATGTGAAGGTGGGCGTGATCACGGCAGATCTGGCACCTGAACTGGCGCAGGCCAACGCCGAGTTGCCTGAGCTGCAGCGTCTGGCGCACATGGTGGTGACGCAATTCACCGATGTGTTCGATCCGCAGACGCTGGACCCCGCGGAGATGCCATTGGCCTGGAAAGACTGGCTGTTACCGAGACGTGCCTTGCCATCCTTGCCGGGAGGGCAAGTGCATGCCTGGTCCGACTTGATGCAGCAGCCGCACGGCCAGTCGCTGGCCGCAGCACAAGCAGGTTCCGAAGATCTGGCGGTCCTGCCCTACACCAGTGGCACCACGGGGCTGCCCAAAGGCTGCATGCACACCCATGGGACGGTGATGCACAACGCGGTGGCTTCAGGAATGTGGGGTTCCGGCACAGCCGAAAATGTGACCTTGTGTGTGGTTCCGATGTTCCACATCACGGGCATGGTCAGCTTGATGCACGCGAACATCTATCTGGGCGCCACCCTGGTGGTGATGCCCCGCTGGGACCGCGATGTCGCCGGGCACCTGATCTCCAAGTGGAAGGTGACCCACTGGACCAATATCCCGACCATGGTGATCGATTTGCTCGGCAGTCCCCATCTGGAGCAGTATGACCTCAGCAGTCTGGTCTACATCGGCGGCGGGGGGGCCGCCATGCCGCAAGCAGTCGCCCAGCGCCTGCTGGAGCAGTTTGGCCTGCGTTATGTGGAAGGCTATGGGCTGACTGAAACAGCGGCGCCGTCACACACCAATCCGCCGGACCAGCCCAAACAGCAATGTCTGGGCATTCCGTTCATCAGTGTGGACTCGCGTGTGGTGGATCCTGACACGCTCAAGGAGTTGCCGGTGGGTGAATCCGGTGAAATCGTCACGCATGGCCCTCAGGTCTTCAAGGGCTACTGGAAACGTCCAGAGGCCACGGCTGCCGCCTTCTTCGAGATGGACGGCAAAACCTTCTTCCGCACCGGCGACATGGGCCGGGTGGATGAACAAGGCTATTTCTTTATGACCGATCGACTCAAGCGCATGATCAATGCGAGCGGGTTCAAGGTCTGGCCAGCCGAAGTCGAGGCCTTGATGTTCAAGCACCCTGCCATTCAGGAGGCGTGCATCATTGCGACCAAGGATGCGTACCGAGGTGAATCGGTCAAGGCTGTGGTGGTGCTGCGCGCCAGCCACAAAGGGCAAGTGAGCGAGCAGGACATCATCGATTGGTGTCGCGACAACATGGCGGTCTACAAGATTCCCCGTGCCGTCCAGTTTGCCGATGCACTGCCCAAGAGCGGCAGCGGCAAAGTCATGTGGCGTGCCCTGCAGGAAGCCGAGACGGCCGCACAGGGAGGCTGAGGGCATGGGTTTGCGTCTGTCGATCCTGGACCAGTCGGTGGCCACCGCCGGTCGCGGGCACGACGAAACCATCCGCAACACGCTGGCGCTGGCGCAGCAGGCCGAAGCCTGGGGCTACCACCGTTTCTGGGTCAGCGAGCACCACAGCCACCCGAGCATCGTGGGCTCGGCCCCCGAAGTCCTGATGGCGGCGATCGCAGCGCGCACGCAGCGCATCCGCGTCGGCAGCGCTGGCGTGATGCTGCCGCATTACGCACCTTACAAGGTGGCCGAGCAGTTTCGCGTGCTGGACGCGCTGGCGCCCGGGCGCATCGACCTGGGTGTGGGCCGTGCGCCCGGCAGCGATGGCCGCACGGCGCATGTGCTCAACCCGGACCGTTACGCGTCCGAACGTTTTCCGCAGCAGGTCAAGGAGTTGCACGCTTGGGTGCAGGGGCGTGAATTGCCTGTGGGTCACCCGGGGCATGGCATTCACGCTTATCCAGCGGCCGAGACCGAGCCTGCGCTGTGGATGCTGGGCAGTTCGGACTACGGAGCCCAGCTGGCCGCCCATCTGGGGCTGCCTTACGCCTTTGCCTGGTTCATCACCGACGGCCAGGGCGCAGACGAGGCCATGGCCATTTACCGCGAGACCTTCAAGCCCAGCGCAGGCCTGAACCGGCCGCACGCCAGCGTGTGTGTGTGGGCGCTGGCGGCAGACACCGAAGAAGAGGCCTGGCATCTGTTTGAAAGCCGTGCCCGTTGGCGCATGGACCGCAACATCGGGCGCTTGGGGCCTTTGCTGCCACCGGGGCAGGCCATGCGCGATTACAGCCCGGCAGAGCAGATCGCTTTGGACAAACTCAAGGCCAATGCCATCGTGGGTTCGGCATCCACCGTCGGCGGTCGGCTGCGGCAGTTGGCCAGGCGGCTGGAAGTGGACGAGGTGGCGGTCATCACATGGACGCACGATCCGCAGGCACAACGCCGCTCTTATGAATTGCTGGCCCGCGAGTTCTCTCTGGCGTCGCAAGGTCAATCGGCCTGATCTACAGTCCGGGCCATTCTTCTTTCCCACAATTTCAAGGACCACACCATGTTCCGCACCGCGATTGCCGGCAGCCTGCCCAAACCCGCCTGGCTGGCCGAAACCCACAAGCTCTGGCCGCAATGGAAGGCCCAGGGCGACGAGCTGCTGCAGGCCAAGGCCGACGCCACGCTGTTGTGGGTCAAGCTGCAGGAAGACGCGGGCCTGGAGGTGATTGGCGATGGCGAGCAGGCACGCCAGCACTTCGTGCACGGTTTTCTCGAACAGGTCGAGGGCATCGACTTCGAGAACAAGGTGAAGATGGGCATCCGCAACAACCGCTACGACGCCATGGTGCCGCAGGTGGTGGCGCCGCTGCGCCTGAAGGGCCGGGTGCATGCCTTTGAAGCGCAGCTCACACGGGCCCATACAACCAAGAAAGTCAAGTTCACCTTGCCCGGCCCGATGACCATTGTGGATACCGTGGCCGATCGTTTTTACGGCGACAAGGTCAAGATGGCGATGGCTTTTGCCGAGCTGCTGAATCAGGAGGCGCTGGCTCTGCAAGCCGATGGCGTGGACATCGTGCAATTCGACGAGCCGGCCTTCAACGTCTACATGGAAGAGGCCGCCGACTGGGGTGTGAAGGCACTGGAGCGCGCCGCCCAGGGTCTGACCTGCATCACCGCCGTGCACATCTGTTACGGCTACGGCATCCAGGCCAACATCGACTGGAAAAACACGCTGGGCCACGAGTGGCGCCAGTACGAAAAGGTGTTCCCGGCACTGGCCAAGAGCAGCATCGACCAGGTCAGTCTGGAGTGTTTCCATTCGCATGTGCCGCCCGACCTGATGAAGCTGCTCGAAGGCAAGGACGTGATGGTCGGCGTGATCGACGTGGCCAGCGAGGAGATCGAAACGCCCGAGCAGGTGGCTGACACCATCGGCCTGGCACTGCAGTTCGTGCCTAAACAGCACCTGATCGCCTGCACCAACTGTGGCCTGGCGCCCATGGACCGTGCCGTGGCCGAAGCCAAGCTCAAGGCGTTGGCAGAGGGGGCCAAACTGGCGGCCAGGCGCTATGGCTGACGGTCTGTCGAGTCTTTCGGGGGCTGCAGGTAGAGCCGGTCTGACCACGTGGCCAGCCATTGCGGCTTGAAGGCCACCAGGATCGCCGCCATCAGTCCGGTGAGGAAGGCGTCACCCCAGGCCATCAGCCATTGGGCGACCAGGGACAGACCTGTGCTCACTTCTTCACTTGGAGGTCCTGTCAGTGTCTGGAGGGTGCGTGAAGCAAACAGGCAAAGCGCCGTGCCCAGAAAACCCCTGCCCAAGATGTAGATGAACGGGTGATGCGGTAGCCAGTGGCGCAAGCTGGCGCCCAGGCCCAAGGCCAGTGTGGCAGGCAAGATGCCCAGAAAGAACAGGTCACGCACCTGAGCGTCCAGGGTTTGGGGGGCCAGCCAGTCACCGATCAGGCTGACTGCCAGCAACACCCAGACGGCCAGTGGCCAGCCCACACACAGCAGAACAAGCACCGCACCACTCAGCTGCAGTTGCAGTGGCATGGCATGCAGGCGCGGCAGTGCCCAGAACCAGGGCAGCACCACCAGCGCGGCCAGCAGAGGTGTCCACAGCTCGGCTTGTGCGAGCTGACGCCAAGGGCGCATCAACAAGGCGGCAGCCAGACCGGTACCGATCAGGGTGCCCATCCAGAACGTGTCCACAGTGCAGGCGACAGGAAGTTGGGAAAAGTGGGTCAGCTTAACGGTGGTCTTGCCCACAAGGCTTGATGCAGGTCATGCCTGATGGGCAGCAAGTGCCCATTGCGGCGTTATGCTTGCGCTTTTGCCAAGACCGCTGATCACCATGCCCGAACGCAAGTTGCCACCGCCCCTGACGCCTGCAGACCAGCTGGACGCTACGCTGCGGCAGCAAGGCTATGCGGTGTTGTCGCCGGCCAGCGTGTGCGCGCTGGCAGGTGTGAGCCTTTCGGATTTACAGGCGCTGGAGCCGTCGTGGAACGATTTGCCACCCGACGCGTACCTCAAGGATGGAGGCCGCTATCGCCGTCGCCGCCATGCCAGCCTGGAGGTGTCGGGCGCTGCTGTCCATCAGGTGCCGCACCGTGCACATTGGCAGCCCCTGTCTTACAACGCTTTGCATGGGGGCATGCAACGCTGGTTCGAGCCCATGGCTGCCGAGGTGCTGGCGCGACCGGTCTGGCAGGCCTTGCTGCGCTGGCTGGGGCAGGTCGCTTCCCGTATTCAGGGACAGCAGACCTGGTACACCGAGGCCCACCAGTTCCGGATCGACACCACCGACGGCATTGGCCGACCCACGCCCGAAGGGGCGCACCGCGATGGCGTGGACTGGGTGGCGGTGTTTCTCGTGGGACGACACGGCATCAAAGGCGGTGAGACCCGCGTCTTCGATGTGGACAGTCCGCGCGGCCAGCGTTTCACGCTGACCGAGCCCTGGTCACTGCTCTTGCTGGACGACCAGCGTGTGATCCATGAAACCACCCCGATCCAGCCGGTCGAAGGTGAAGGCTGGCGCGACACCCTGGTGGTCACGTTGCGTGCAGGCGGTTTTCTGGATGATCCAGCTCCGGCTCCGGCCCTGAAGGCCTGAGGTGCCTGTCGCGTTTCAGATTTCGAAATTGTCGATCAGTCGGGTGTTGCCCAGACGGGCGGCACCCAGCACCACCAGCGCATCACCAGCTTGAGGCGCTTGCAGGTCTTCGCGACGACGAACCGTCAGGTAGTCCGGTTTCCAGCCGCGCTGGCGCAGGCCTTCCATGGCCTTGGCTTCCAGGGCGGACAGGTGGGTGGGCAGCGCATTTGCGGCAGCCAGTGCATCGCGCCCCAGTGCCCGCAGGGCCATTGAAAGCTGTACCGCTTCGGTGCGCTCGGACTCGCTCAGATAACCATTGCGTGAGCTCAGGGCCAGTCCGTCTTCGGCGCGGCAGGTGTCCACGCCCACGATCTCGATCGGCAACGCGAACTGCCGCACCATCTGACGGATCACCATCAGTTGCTGGTAGTCCTTTTTGCCGAACACGGCCACGCCCTGGACCTTGCCCGCAAACACGCTCATGAACAGCTTCATGACCACGGTGGACACGCCGGTGAAAAAGCCGGGGCGGAACTGGCCTTCCAGAATGTCGCCCAGGGCCGGATCGGCATGCACCTTGACGGTTTGTGGCTGGGGGTAGAGGTCGGTTTCGCGCGGGGCGAACACCACATCACAACCGTTGGCTTCGAGCTTGGTGCAGTCGGCCTCGAAGGTGCGGGGATAGCTGTCAAAGTCTTCGTGCGGCAGGAACTGCAGGCGGTTGACGAAGATGCTGGCCACGATTTTGTCGCCACGCGACTGGGCCTCGCGCACCAGGCGCAGGTGGCCGTCGTGCAGGTTACCCATGGTGGGGACAAAAGACGGTTTGTGGCTGGCGCCAAGAGCAACGCGGAGTTCATCGATGGAGCGGACGATCTGCATGGTTCACCAGGCGTGGAGTGAGTTGTCGGGGAAGCTGCCGTCCTTGACGGCGCTCACGTAGGCGCGCATGGCGTCGAGCACACTGCCCTGGCCTTGCATGAAATTGCGCACAAATTTCGGGTTCTTGCCGAGGTTGATGCCCAGCATGTCGTGCATCACCAGCACCTGGCCGGCTGTGTCCTTGCCGGCCCCGATGCCAATGGTGTGGCAGCGGGGCAGTTTTTCGGTCAGTTGCGCTGACAGGGCGGCGGGTACCATTTCCAGCACCAGCATGCTGGCCCCCGCGTCCTGCAGGGCCAGCGCGTCTCGTTCAAGCGCACGGGCAGATTCTTCGCCGCGGCCTTGCACGCGGTAGCCACCCAGTGCATGCACGGTCTGGGGGGTCAGGCCCAGATGGGCACAGACCGGGATGCCGCGTTCGACCAGAAAGCGCACCGTCTCGGTGGTCCAGCCGCCGCCTTCGAGCTTGACCATGTGGGCACCAGCCTGCATCAGCGCAGTGGCGCTGCGCAGCGCCTGCTCGCGCGATTCCTGATAGCTGCCAAAGGGCAGGTCACCAATGATCCAGCAGGTGCCCTGAACGCGGCGGATACCGCGTGCCACGCTTTCGGTGTGGTAGCACATGGTCTCCAGCGTCACCCCCACGGTGCTGGGCAGACCCTGACAGACCATGCCCAGCGAATCACCCACCAGAATGCACTCGACGCCGGCAGCATCGGCCACGGCGGCAAAGGTGGCGTCGTAGGCGGTGAGCATGGTGATTTTTTCGCCGCGTTCGCGCATCTCGGCCAGACGCGGCAGGCTCACGGGCTTGCGCGCCGCCACGGGCGATGCGGGTGGCAGGGTTCCATAAGGGGTGGCAGTGGTCATGGCCGATGCAGTGGGGTTGGATGAAGTGGCGGGCAGGGTGCCGCGCTGAACATTCAGTTGGGCGTGTAGGCGAGCCGGACGTAAATTGGCGCAAAGGCCTCGGCCTGGGTGATTTCGATCAGTGTTTCCTTGGCCAGCTCCAGCAGGGCGATGAAGGTCACCACCAGTACCGGCACACCCTGTGTAGGGTCGAACAGGTGCTCGAACTCGATGAACTTGCGCCCCTGCAACTTGCGCAGCACGATGCTCATGTGTTCACGCACGCTCAGTTCCTCGCGGCTGATCTTGTGATGCTGAACCAGTTGCGCACGCTTGAGGATGTCGCGCCACGCCTCCTGCAGCTCGTCCATGCTGACATCCGGAAAACGCGGCTGCAGGCTTTGTTCGATGTAGACCTGCGCCTTGAGGAAGTCGCGCCCGTATTGCGGTATTTCGTTGAGTTGCGCAGAGGCCAGCTTGATCTGCTCGTATTCGAGCAGGCGACGCACCAGCTCGGCACGCGGGTCCTCGGCCTCTTCACCATCGGCCACCTTTTTGGGAGGCAGCAGCATGCGGGACTTGATCTCGATGAGCATGGCCGCCATCAGCAGGTATTCGGCGGCCAGTTCCAGGTTGCGGGCCCGGATTTCGTCGACATAGCTCAGGTATTGCCGGGTCACGCCGGCCATCGGGATGTCGAGGATGTTGAAATTCTGCTTGCGGATCAGGTAGAGCAGCAGGTCCAGCGGGCCTTCGAAAGCTTCGAGAAAAATCTCCAGCGCATCGGGCGGGATGTAGAGGTCATTGGGCAGGCTGAACAGCGGCTCGCCATACAGCCGGGCCACGGCCACATGATCCACCACTTCGGGCATGGGGGCACCAGACGGCTCGAGCGGATCGGGCAACTCGGCAGGCTCGGTGGTGTTACTCATGCGGGCTCAGCAGGACGGGCTGTCTCTGGGGGCTCAAGCCTGTGTCTGGTAGACGTAGGGCTTCTGGGCCACTCGGGCGGCCTTGAACTGCGCCTGGTTTTCGCGGTCCACCTGTTTGTCCCACAGCAGGGCGCGGCCCTGGCGCTGTTGGGCTTCGAGCTCGGGCTTGCTGGCCTTGAGCTGTTTGATGAACTGGGTGGTGTCGGACTCGTAGTCGGCGCGGCGGAACAGGCCCATGGTGTTTTCCTTGGAAGGCTGACAAAGCACGCAGACGCAGCTGCGCGTAAATCGTGCATTTTAACGGGCCGGGTCGGGGGCAAGACCCAGCGCGTGGGTCAGGCCGGCGGCCAGATCGGGCTCCAGCCTCCCCTCCAGATGCTCAATCAGACCGCTGCGACGGGCGATGTCCAGAGGCTGGTGCATCAAGCCGCAGACGATCAGATGGATTTGTTTTTTTCGACAGGTGTGGATCAGATTCATCAGGGCGTCGGCACCCGAGGAGTCCACATAGATCAGGTTCTTGAGGTCCAGCACGAGCACGGGCTTGTGCAACTGGTCTTCGATGGCTTCGACCAGCTTGACCGCACCGAAGAACAGGGCGCCATACAGCCGCCAGGCCTGGATGTGGTCTTCGTGGCCGGCCAGCACCGGGTGGTCGATGGCGCCCACCGCCTCGCTGCGGCTGAGGCTGGAGATGCGGTAGATGAACGTCAGGCAGGCCGCGATCAGGCCCACTTCGACGGCCACTGTGAGGTCGAACACCACGGTCAGAAAAAACACCGCCAGCAGGGTCAGCCGGTAGGGCATGCGGTACTGACGCAGGTGCAGAAATTCACGCCATTCCCCCATGTTCCAGGCCACGAACATCAGGATGGCGGCCAGCGCGGCCAGCGGGATGTGGTTGGCCAGAGGGGCCGCGACCAGGACCACGGCCAGCAAGGTCAGTGCATGGACCATGCCGGCCACGGGCGTGCGGGCGCCGCTTTTCACGTTGGTCACGGTGCGGGCAATGGTGCCGGTGGCCGGCATGCCACCGAAGAAAGGGGTGACGAAATTGGCGATGCCCTGGGCCATCAGCTCCTGGTTGGGGTTGTGGCGGTCTTCGGTCAGGCCATCGGCGATGCGGGCGCACAGCAGCGATTCGATCGCCCCCAGCAAAGCCAAGGTCATGGTGGGCATGAACAGGAAGCGTGCGGAATCCCAGCTGAATTCGGGCCATTGCAGGTGCGGCAAGCTGGCCGGGATGCCGCCGAATTTGCTTCCGATCGTGTCCACCGGCAGCGACAGGCCTGCGGTGGCCAAAGTGGCAAACAGCAATGCGATGATGGAGCCAGGAATGGTGCTCAGCCACTGGTAACGGGTGTTTTCGAGCCGGCGGCCCAGCCGCATCCAGCCCACCAGCAGGGACAGCGAGCCCAGTGCCACCAGCAGGGCGGCCAGGTTGAGGGTGTGCAGATGGGCGGACAAAGTGTGCAACATGCCAAAAAAATCGGCGGGCATCGCGTTGATTTTCAGGCCCAGGAAGTCCTTGATCTGCGAGAGCATGATCAGCACCGCAATGCCATTGGTGAAGCCGATCACCACCGCCACGGGGATGAAGCGAATCAACGTACCGAGCCGGAACAACCCCATCAGGAACAGGACGGCGCCCGACATGGCCGTGGCCAGGATCAGGTTGGCCAGGCCGTAGCGTTCCAGAATGCCGTAGACGATGACGATGAAAGCCCCGGCGGGGCCACCGATCTGTACCCGGCTGCCACCCAGCGCCGAAATCAGAAAGCCTGCGACGATGGCGGTGAACAGTCCGGCCTCTGGCTTGAGCCCGGAAGCAATCGCAAAGGCCATGGCCAGTGGCAGCGCCACCACGCCGACGGTGACGCCGGCGCCCACGTCACGCACGAGCGTGGCACGGTCATAACCAGACAGGCAGTCGAGGAGTTTGGGACGAAAGAGGGAAGTGTCCAGCTTCATCGTGGGGGGAGTATGCACCAGCCGACCCACATGAAACTGTCACGCACTGCCTTTGTCATTGCCCGGCTTGACCGGGGAATCGATGGATCCTCGGTGCAAGCCCGAGGATGACGCATGACAGGTTTGAGGAAGGCACGATTGCCGCGCTCAGTGGATGCGCATGCCCGGTTTGGCGCCTGGCCAGGGGTGCAGCACGTAAATGCCTGGTTCGGCTTTTTCGTCGGCATGGCTGGCGGCCAGCACCATGCCTTCGGAGACACCGAACTTCATCTTGCGCGGCGCCAGGTTGGCCACCATCACCGTCAGCTTGCCCACCAGGTCTTCGGGCTTGTACATGCTGGCGATACCGGAGAACACATTGCGCGTGCGGCCCTCGCCCACGTCCAGCGTCAGGCGCAGCAGCTTGGTCGAGCCTTCCACGGCTTCGCATTGAACGATCTGGGCGATGCGCAGGTCGATTTTGGCGAAATCGTCGATGGAGATGACCGGGGCGATCTCTTCGCCGCCCGGAATGACTTTCTCCGGCTCGGGTGCAGCAGGAGCTTCAAACAGTGCATCCAGCATCTTGGGGTCGACACGTTGCATCAGGTGTTTGTACTCGCCAATGGCATGACCGGCGCCCAGGGGCTGGCTGGCGTTGGCAAAGGTCATGGGGCCGATGTTCAGGAAAGCCTCGACCTGCGCGGCCAGACTTGGCAGCACCGGCTTGAGCAGCACGGTCAGCACCCGGAAGGCTTCGATGCAGGTGCTGCACACATCGTGCAGGCGGCCTTCCATGCCTTCTTTTTTTGGCCAGTTCCCAGGGCTTGTTGGCGTCCACGTATTCGTTGACGCGGTCGGTCAGCGCCATCACATCGCGCAGGGCCTTGGCGTAGTCGCGCTCGGCCAGCAGCTCGGCAATCGGGGCAATGCCGTCACGCAGGTGCGACAGCAGGGCGTCACCGTCGGCCGAGACTTCGCCCAGCTGGCCGCCAAAACGCTTGGCGATGAAGCCCGCCGAGCGGCTGGCGATGTTGACGTATTTGCCAATCAGGTCCGAGTTGACGCGGGCCTGGAAGTCCTCGGGGTTGAAGTCGACGTCCTCGTTGCGGCCGTTGAGCTTGGCGGCAATGTAGTAGCGCAGCCATTCGGGATTCATGCCCAAGCTCAGGTACTTGAGCGGGTCCAGTCCGGTGCCGCGGCTCTTGCTCATCTTCTCGCCGCTCACCGTCAGGAAGCCGTGCACGAAGACCGCGTTGGGCACCTTGCGGCCGGAGAAATGCAGCATGGCCGGCCAGAACAGGGTGTGGAAGGTGATGATGTCCTTGCCAATGAAGTGGTACTGTTCCACGGTCGGGTCGGCCATGAAGGCGTCGTAGTCCTTACCGATCTTGCCGAAGTAATTCTTGAGTGAGGCCAGGTAGCCAATGGGCGCGTCCAGCCAGACATAGAAGTACTTGCCTGGCGCATCGGGAATTTCGATGCCGAAGTAGGGGGCATCGCGTGAGATGTCCCAGTCGCCCATCTTGGGTTGACCGTCTTCACCGGGCTCGATCCACTCGGCGATCTTGTTGAGCACTTCAGGTTGCACGGCGCCGCTGTTGGTCCACTGGGCCAGGAAGTCCAGGCAACGCTTGTCCGAGAGCTTGAAGAAGAAATGCTCGGAGGTGCGCAGCACCGGTGTGGCGCCGGACAGAGCGGAGTAGGGGTTTTTCAGTTCGGTCGGGGCGTAGACCGCACCGCAGCTTTCGCAGTTGTCGCCGTACTGGTCCTTGGCGCCGCACTTGGGGCATTCGCCCTTGATGAAGCGGTCGGGCAGGAACATGCCCTTGTCGGGGTCGTAGAACTGCTCAATCGTGCGGGTCTCGATCAGGCCCTGCTTTTTCAGGTCTAGGTAAATCTGCTGGGCCAGTGCGTGGTTTTCTGGGCCGTCGGTGCTGTGCCAGTTGTCAAAGGCGATGTGAAAACCGTCCAGATAGGGCTTGCGACCGCCGGCAATATTGGCCACGAACTGCTGAGGCGTGATGCCCGCCTTCTCGGCCGCGATCATGATGGGCGCGCCGTGCGCGTCGTCGGCACAGACAAAGTGCACCTCGTTACCCTGCATGCGCATGGTCCGCACCCAGATGTCGGCCTGGATGTATTCCATGATGTGGCCGATGTGGAAGTTGCCGTTGGCGTACGGCAGGGCGGTGGTGACAAAAAGCTGGCGGGGAGCGTCGGACATGGCTTTAGGGATTTATGCTTGCAAACCTCCGATTTTATGAGTTGTCGCTACACTGCCTGCTGTTTTGAGAAAGACCCCCATGGCCACCCCCGAACAATTGCTCCAAGCCCTGCAAACCGTCATCGATCCGAACACTGGCAAGGACTTTGTGTCCACCAAACAACTCAGGAACCTCCAGGTTGACGGGGGCAAGGTGTCTTTCGAGGTGGAATTGGGCTATCCGGCCAAAAGCCAGATTGCAGCCTTGCAGGCGGCTTTGGAAGCTGCGGCCAAGGCTGTGGCAGGGGTGCAGCAGGTGTCGGCCACGGTCGCCACCAAGATCATTGCGCATCAGGTGCAGCGTGGCGTGCAACTCTTGCCGGGCGTGCGTAACATCATTGCCGTGGCTTCGGGCAAGGGCGGTGTGGGCAAAAGCACCACAGCGGCCAACCTGGCGCTGGCGCTGACCGCCGAGGGCGCGCGCGTGGGCGTGCTGGACGCCGATATTTACGGACCCAGCCAGCCCATGATGCTGGGCGTCAGTGGCCGCCCCGACACGCACGATGGCAAAACCATGGAGCCGCTGGAAAACCATGGTGTTCAGGTCATGTCGATTGGTCTGCTGGTCGATGCCGACGATGCCATGATCTGGCGCGGCCCCATGGCCACGCAGGCGCTGGAGCAGTTGCTGCGCCAGACGAACTGGAAAGACCTGGACTACCTGATTGTGGACATGCCGCCGGGCACCGGCGACATTCAACTCACGCTGTCCCAGCGCGTGCCGCTCACGGGTGCGGTGGTGGTGACCACGCCGCAGGACATTGCCTTGCTGGATGCCCGCAAAGGTATTCGCATGTTCGAAAAAGTGGACGTGCCGATTCTGGGTCTGGTGGAAAACATGGCCATGCATGTTTGCTCCAACTGCGGCCATGTGGAACACATTTTTGGCGCTGAAGGCGGCAAGAAAATGGCGGCCGAACTGGGCCTGGACTTTTTGGGCGCTTTGCCGCTGTCCATGGGCATTCGGGTGCAGGCCGACAGCGGTCGTCCCACGGTGGTGGCCGAGCCCGACAGCGAAGTGGCGGGCATCTACAAGGCCCTGGCGCGTCAGGTGGCCATTCGTGTGGCCGAACGCGCCAAGGACTTTTCCAGCAAGTTTCCGACCATCACCATCAGCAAGAACACTTGATCGGGGCAGGGCGCGTCAACCGCGCTCGCGCTCCAGATCGCGCAGGCGGAAGCGCTGGATCTTGCCGGTGGCGGTTTTGGGTAGCTCGTCCACAAACTCCATGAAACGCGGGTATTTGTAGGGGGCCAGGCGTTCCTTGACGAAGGCCTTGACCTCTTCTTCGCTCAGGCTCTGCCCGGTCTTCAGGACGATGAAGGCCTTGGTCTTGGTCAGGCCATCGCTGTCTTCCTTGCCAATCACGGCCGCTTCCAGAATGGCGGGGTGCTGCACCAGCGTGGCCTCGACTTCGAATGGGGACACGTAAATCCCGCTGACTTTGAGCATGTCGTCGTTGCGACCAGCGTAGGTGTAGTAGCCGTCAATGTCGCGGGTGTATTTGTCGCCGCTCTTGGTCCATTCACCGCGGAAGGTGTCGCGCGATTTTTCGCGATTGTTCCAGTACATCAGGGCGCTGCTGGGGCCTTTGATGAACAGGTCGCCAATCTGGTCGTGGCCGGAGACCACCGAGCCGTCTTCGTTGCGCAGCTCCACCTCATAGCCCTCGACCGGCTTGCCGGTGGTGCCGTAACGCACATCGCCCGGGCGGTTGGACAGGAAGATGTGCAGCATCTCGGTTGAGCCGATGCCGTCGATGATTTCGCAGCCAAATTGCGCTGTCCAGCGCTCGCCAATGTCGCGCGGCAAGGCTTCGCCTGCAGATGAACACATGCGCAGGGCCACTTGCGACTTGGCGGGCAGATCGGGGCTGGCCAGCATGCCGCCGTAGCCGGTGGGTGCGCCATAAAAAACGGTCGGTTGGTGATCCACCATGCGCTTGAAGACGGCTTGCGGTGTGGGGCGCTCGGCCATCAGCACGACGGTTGCGCCTACGCTCAAGGGGAAAGACAAGGCATTGCCCAGGCCATAGGCAAAAAACAGTTTGGCGGCAGAAAACACGGTGTCGTTTTCGGTCAGGCCGAGCACGGGTTTGCCGTACAGCTCTGCGGTCCAGTAGAGGTTGCCTTGGGTGTGCACCGTGCCCTTGGGTTTGCCGGTGGAGCCGGACGAATAAAGCCAGAACGCGGGTTCATCCACATGGGTGCTGGCAGGAACGCCCACGTCGCCTTTGGACACCAGCTTGGCCATGTCTACTGCACCGGCTGGCAAGGGCTGCGCAGAACGGGAAACCACCAGGTGTTTCACTTCATGCCCGCCTAGGTCCAGCGCAGATTGCAAGGTGGGCAGCAAGGCGGCAGACACCAGCGCAGCTTGTGCGCGGCTGTTGCCCATCATGAAGGCATAGTCTTCGGCAGTGAGCAAGGTGTTGACTGCCACTGGCACCACCCCTGCGTACAGGGAGCCCAAGAAGGCCACCACCCAGTCGCTGCTGTCGTGCATGAGCAGAAGCACGCGCTCTTCACGTTGCAAGCCCATTTTTTGCAGGCCGCTCGCAAAGCGACGCACCTGTTCAGCCAATTGGCCGTAAGTGAGCTGACCGGCATCGTCGATCAGCGCGATTTTGTCGGCGCGTTTGGCGTTGGCAGCCAGCAGGTGCTGGGCGAAATTGAAGGTGCTCTCGGGCGGCTGAACGTGGGGCATGGGTGTCTCCGGGGATCTGTTTTTGTTTCTATTGTGCGGCTACTTGAGGTCGGGGCGTACAGGGTTTACAGCGGCAAGGCCACCCCTTGCGCAGCCAGCAGGTCCAGCGCCTGGCTGCTGCCCTGGATGGCGGCGCGGCGGTGGTAGAAGTTAAGGGCGCGCAGGCCGCCCAGCTCTTCGCCGCCACCGGCGCGGCCGGGGCCGCCGTGCAGGCTCATGGGCATGACGTTGCCGTGACCCGAGTGCAGGGCCGCAACATCGGGCGAAATCGCATGCACCCGGCCATGCCAGGCCGCCAGGTGCAGGCTGACCTGGGCGGTGAAGGCGGGGTCTTCGCTGTAGACCGAACATACCAACGAGCCTTCACCACGGCGGATCATGGCCAGGACCTGATCGACGCTGTCGTAAGGCATGAGGGTGGCCACAGGGCCGAACACTTCCACGCTGTGCAGCACCTGGGCTTGTTCGGGCTGGCGATGGCCCAGCAGCACTGGCGCCACGCAGGCCGAGGTGTCGGCGGCATCGACCAGGGCGTTGGTGTTGCCGTCAAACAGCACCTCGGCTTCGGTCTTGAGCTGGGCCAGGCCCGCCAGTACAGCGGCTTTTTGCTCGCTGCTGACCAGCGCGCCCATGCGCACCGATTCATTTCGGGGGTTGCCCACACTGGTTTTGCCCAGTTTGGCGGCAATGGCGGCAGCGGCGGCGTCGTACACGGCGCGTGGCACAAAAATACGGCGAATGGCGGTGCACTTTTGGCCGGATTTTTGTGTCATCTCTCGCACCACCTCGGTCAACAGCAGGTTGAAAGCCTCGCTGCCTTCGGTGGCGTGCGGGGCCAGCAGGGCGGAGTTGATGCTGTCGGCTTCGATGTTGCAGCGCACCGAGCGCTCGCTGACTGCCGGATGGCTGCGGATGATGCGCCCGGTTTCGGCCGAGCCTGTGAAGGACACCACATCGAAGGGCTGCAGCTGGTCCATCAGCCCCGCAGACGAGCCGCAGATGACCGACAGGGCGCCTGCTGGCACCACGCCGGCATCCACCACGTCCTTGACCATGCGCTGCGTCAGCCAGGCCGTGGCGGTGGCGGGCTTGACGATGACGGGTACACCCGAGAGCAAAGCGGGTGCGGCCTTCTCCCACAAGCCCCAGCTGGGGAAGTTGAAAGCGTTGATGAACAGGGCCACGCCCTCGGTGGGGACCTGGATATGTTGCGTTTGGTAAGCCGGGTCCTTGGCCATGCGGATGCGTTGGCCATCGAGCAGGCATTTGGCTTCGCCCAGTGCAGCACCTTGCTTGGCGAAATAACCCAGGGTGTAGATGCCGCCGTCAATGTCCACACCCGAGTCGCGGGTGGTGGTGCCGGAGTTGGCGGTGGAGATGGAGTGGTACTCGTCGCGATGGGCCTGCAGCACTTCCACGATCTTGCCCAGCATGGCGGCGCGCTGGGCATAGGTCATGGCGCGCAGGGCCTGGCCGCCTTGCTCACGGGCAAAGGCAAAACCTTCGGCCAGATCCACACCTGCGTTCGAAACGCGCACCAGCTCTGTGCCCAACACCGGGTCGAACAAAGGGATGCCTGCGCCTGTACCGGTTTGCCAGCGGCCAGCGAAGAAATTGGGGAGCAGTTCAGTGGTCATGAAATAAAAGACTGTTCAAGTCGGTGCGTTGAAGGTATAAATGCACTATCGTGCCTGCTGTGCAGTATGCATTAAAGTGCATGTTATGGCCAGCATAAAAACACAGGGAATACCCTAGTTCATGACAACAACCACTGAATTTTTGAATCCGACCCAGACCCCGGACGAGCAAGGCAGACACCCGTTCCTGGAGTCCCTGGGGGAACGTGTGCGCACCTTGCGCTCACGCAAGGGCATGACCCGCAAAGCCGTGGCGATTGCCGCTGATGTGTCTGAGCGTCACTTGGCCAATCTGGAATACGGCATGGGCAATGTGTCGGTGCTGGTGCTCTTGCAGGTGGCGCAGGCGCTGCAATGTTCTCTGGCTGAATTGCTGGGCGATATCTCTACCTCTTCTCCTGAATGGCTGCTTATTCGTGAACTGCTGTCCAAGCGCAGCGAAGCCGATTTGCGCCGTGCGCGTGTGCAGTTGACGGACTTGTTTGGTGAAGGGGGATCGCAGCAAGATCGCGCCAACCGCGTGGCCCTGATAGGCCTGCGTGGTGCTGGCAAAACCACGCTGGGACAACGCCTGGCGGACGATCTGGGTTTTCCTTTTATTGAGCTTAGCCGCGAGATCGAGCAGTTTGCGGGTTGTCAGATCAGCGAGATTCACAACCTCTACGGTGCCAACGCTTACCGCCGCTACGAGCGCCGTGCACTGGAAGAAGCCATTCAGATTTATCCTGAAGTTGTCATTGCCACGCCAGGTGGACTGGTGTCCGATTCGAGCAATTTCAACTTGCTGCTCTCGCACTGCACCACGGTGTGGTTGCAGGCCGATGCGCAAGACCACATGTCACGCGTGGCGGCCCAAGGTGACTTACGCCCCATGGCGGCCAGCCGTGAAGCGATGGAAGACCTCAAGCGCATTCTCGATGGTCTCTCGGCCTTTTATTCCAAGGCTGACTTGACCATCAACACAAGCTTGGGGGATGTGCAGGCTGCGTTCGCTCAACTGCGCAAAGAAGTCCGGGAGCACCTGCATCTCAAAACCTAGGGAAATCCCTATAAAAAGAAATAAAATGCATATTGCCGACATCCAGAACATGCAATAAACTTCACCTCAACGTGCAGCCCAATGCATTTTCTGAACCCAACCGGAGGCAACAGCCATGACAAGCACCAACCCGCAGGTCAATTACCAGACCTCACCCGCGCAGTACAAACACATTCAGTTGACCGTGGATGGTGATACCGCCACGCTCGGCCTGAACTTCAATGAAGACGCCGGCATTCGTCCGGGCTACAAACTCAAACTCAACAGCTACGACCTGGGCGTGGACATTGAGCTGCACGACGCGCTGCAGCGCATCCGTTTCGAGCACCCGCAAGTGCGCACCGTGGTGGTGACCAGCCTGCGTGACCGTGTGTTCTGCTCGGGCGCCAATATTTTCATGCTCGGTGTTTCCAGCCACGCCTGGAAAGTGAACTTCTGCAAGTTCACCAACGAAACCCGCAATGGTATTGAAGACTCCAGCCGCCACAACGGCCTGAAGTTCATCGCTGCTGTCAACGGCGCTTGCGCGGGTGGCGGCTACGAACTGGCCTTGGCTTGCGACGAAATCGTATTGGTGGACGACCGCTCCAGCGCCGTGTCCCTGCCCGAAGTGCCTCTGTTGGGTGTGCTGCCCGGTACTGGTGGCCTGACCCGCGTGACCGACAAGCGCCATGTGCGCCACGACTTGGCCGACATTTTCTGCACCAGTGTGGAAGGCGTGCGCGGTCAAAAAGCCGTGGACTGGCGCCTGGTTGACGCGATCGCCAAACCCGCCGTGTTCCAGCAAGCCGTCAAGGACCGTGCACAAAAACTGTCTGCCAACAGCAACCGTCCGGCCTCAGCCAAAGGCGTGGCACTGACACCCCTGAACCGCACCATCGAAGCCGACCGGGTGAGCTACACCTATGTGACAGTGGAGATGGACCGCGTCAAGCGCACGGCCACCTTTACCGTCAAGGCGCCCACCGCTGCCGTGGCCGCTGACATCGCGGGTATCGAAGCCGCAGGTGCCAACTGGTGGCCTCTGCAAATGACGCGTGAACTGGATGACGCCATCCTGCACATGCGCACCAACGAACTGGAACTGGGCACCTGGCTGCTCAAGACCCAGGGCCATGGCCCCGATTCCAGCGCTGCCGTGCTCGCCGCAGATGCCGCCGTGCTGAACAACCAGGACCACTGGTTTGCTCGCGAAACCTTGGGCTACATGCGTCGTACGTTTGCTCGCATGGACGTCTCTTCGCGCACACTGTTTGCCCTGATTGAACCCGGTTCCTGCTTTGCAGGGTCGCTGGCCGAGCTGGCCTTCTGCGCCGACCGTGCCTACATGCTGGTGCTGCCCGATGAGCCCGAAAAGCAACCCGCACTGACACTGGGCGAAATGAACTTCGGCTACCTCCCCATGGTCAACGACCAGTCGCGCCTGCAGCGCCGCTTCTATGAAGAAGCGGCGCCTATGGAAGCCGCCCGCGCTGCCGTCGGTCAGGCGCTTGACGGCGACGCTGCCTACAAGCTGGGCCTGGTGACGGCGGCGCCTGATGACATCGACTGGGACGACGAGCTGCGCCTGGCCATCGAAGAGCGTGCGGCCATGTCGCCCGACGCCCTGACCGGTCTGGAAGCCAACCTGCGCTTCGCCCAGAAAGAGAACATGCTCACCCGCATCTTCGGCCGCCTGACCGCCTGGCAGAACTGGATCTTCCAGCGCCCCAACGCCGTGGGCGAAAAGGGTGCCCTCAAGGTCTACGGCAAGGGCGAAAAAGTCCAGTTCGACCTGAACCGCGTTTGATGTTTTGACGTTGTGCAGCGTGGTTCCCGGTGGTCCGCGCTGCAACCGAAATTTGACCCCACCGTTGCTTTAATTTCTGGAGACCCTCATGTCCGGTATCAACTACAGCGAAAAAATCCCCAACAACGTCAACCTGTCCGAAGACCGCACGCTGCAGCGCGCGCTCGAGCACTGGCAGCCCAACTACCTGCAGTGGTGGCAGGACATGGGTCCAGACGGCTCGCAAAACTTCGACGTGTACCTGCGCACCGCCGTGAGCGTTGATCCGCAAGGCTGGGCGCAGTTTGGCCACGTCAAGATGCCCGACTACCGCTGGGGCATCTTCCTGAACCCCGCCGAGCAAGAGCGCAAGATCCACTTCGGTGACCACATGGGCGAAGCCGCCTGGCAAGACGTCCCTGGCGAACACCGCGCCAACCTGCGCCGCATCATCGTGACGCAAGGCGACACCGAGCCTGCATCGGTCGAGCAGCAGCGCCACCTGGGCCTGACGGCCCCCAGCCAGTACGACCTGCGCAACCTGTTCCAGGTCAACGTCGAAGAAGGCCGCCACCTGTGGGCCATGGTGTACCTGCTGCACAAATACTTGGGCAAGGACGGCCGTGAAGAAGCCGAAGCCCTGCTCGAGCGCAACAGCGGCAACGCCGACAACCCTCGCATTCTGGAAGCCTTCAACGAGAAGACGCCTGACTGGCTGAGCTTCTTCATGTTCACCTACTTCACCGATCGCGACGGCAAGTTCCAGCTGTGCGCCCTGGCCGAATCTGCTTTCGACCCGCTGGCCCGTACCACCAAGTTCATGCTGACCGAAGAAGCCCACCACATGTTCGTGGGCGAGTCCGGCGTGGGCCGCGTGATCCAGCGCACCGTGGACATGATGAACCAGCTCAAGACCGACGACGTGAGCAAGCTGCGCGCCGCTGGTGTGATCGATCTGCCCACCATCCAGCGCTACATCAACTTCCACTTCTCGGTGACGATCGACCTGTTCGGTGCCGACCAGTCGTCCAATGCCGCCACCTTCTACAGCTCCGGTTTGAAAGGCCGCTACGAAGAAGGCAAGCGCACTGACGACCATGTGCTCAAGGGCAACACTTACAAGATCCTGGACGTGGTGGACGGTCAGCTGGTTGAAAAGGAAGTGCCGATGCTCAACGCTTTGAACGAAGTGCTGCGTGATGACTACATCACCGACTCCAAGGGCGGTGTGGAGCGTTGGAACCGCATCATTGAAAAGGCCGGCATCGACTACCGCCTGAGCGTGCCGCACAAGGCGTTCCACCGCAACATCGGCACGCTCAAGGGCGTGAAGGTGAGCCCGGATGGTCGTGCCGTGAGCGAGTCCGAGTGGAACGCCAAGGTGGGCGAGTGGCTGCCTTCCGATCAGGACCGCGCCTACGTGGCCAGCCTGATGGGCCGCGTGGTCGAGCCGGGCAAGTTCGCCAACTGGATCGCCCCCCCGGTCATGGGCATCAACCGCCAGCCGGTGGACTTCGAATACGTCCGC
>Ga0255292_1000038_pt1 | contig 20472 bp, 18 predicted proteins | sample MistaT_35_FD_183690 | JGI IMG/M metagenome (GOLD analysis project Ga0255292, IMG submission 183690) | Metatranscriptome of freshwater microbial communities from Mississippi River, Louisiana, United States - Miss_Miss_RepB_8h (Metagenome... | ecosystem: Environmental > Aquatic > Freshwater >...
CGCCATGCCCGCCACCCTTGAAGCTGAATCCACGCTGACCGATCGTTACCAGACCACGGTTCCGGAGACCGTGCGGCGCGCCCTGCACTTGCGCAAGCGCGACAAGATCCAGTACGTCATCCGACCGAGCGGCGAAGTGGTCCTGACCCGCGCCAGGAACGCCGAAGCCGATGACCCCTTACTGGGCCAGTTCCTCGGCTTCTTGGCGCACGACATCGCTACCCACCCCGAACGCCTGCAATCGCTCAGCACCAGCCTTGTCCAACGGATGCAGTCGCTGGTCGGTGAGGTGAACGTGGATTTGGACGCCCCGCTGTCGGAAGACGATGAATGAGGGCCGCCAAACCTGCTCCAATGTCCATCCATGGCTGGACGGTGTTTGCGCACCCTCTGTTCATGGCTCAAGTTGAAGCCTTGGCCCAGGAAGTCGAAGCACACAAGCAGAGAGATCCCGCCGGGTACGTCAAGAAAAACGCCACCAAGAGACTGGCGGCCATCGCCAAGCTGGCGTTTGATGTGATCCCGCAAGACCCCGCACGGGCGGAATACCGTCAGGGCGCAACACTGGGCGCAGATCGAAAGCACTGGTTCCGCGCCAAGTTCTTTCAGCAGTACCGCCTGTTTTTTCGGTACCACGCGGGAGCCAAGATGATCGTCTACGCCTGGGTCAATGATGACGACACAAAGCGCGCCTACGAAAGCAATGATGACGCTTACCGGGTCTTTCGAAAGATGCTCGAGAGCGGCCACCCGCCTGACGACTGGGATCAACTACTCTGCCAGGCCGAACTTACTGGGCATCGGCTGATGCAAGCACTCAACACCTTGAACATACGGTGAATACCTTAAAAGCTCGCCACTGCCAAGGTGATCCATGCCACCCCTGGCTGCTTCTCGATCACAATCTGGTCGCCTTCCAAACGATAAGTCAGCTGGCAAGTGTGCCTTGGGTTGGACAAAACAATGGGGTTAAAAATCACCACATTTTCGCCCGCAGGCCTGCGCACGGATGGCGTCAAAAGGCCTGGATGGCCCTCCCGGTGGATCCTCGCGCCCACCGACTGGCAAAACGAATAGTCCGCCGGATGCAAAAGGTCTGAGTACTCGGTGCTTGCGGCCCGGAAATCCAGCAGTGCTGCCCCGCAGGCCACTTCATAGACCTTGCGCTCGGCGATGACCACTTGTCTGTCAAACCCGGCATCCCAGAGCAGACTTTTGTACCAGTGGTAGACCGACTCGTACACTGTGGTTTCAACCGAATCGGATCCGTACCACACACCGTATGTGCCATCCGAGAAGCGGCTTGCCTGCCAATGCTTGAACGGCCAGGTAATGGCATTGAACCATTCGGCGTCCTCAAACGGACGATCAATGACTGGCGTTCGTGACCGGCGCGGTGGCGGCTTGACCTCGTCTTCCACCTTCTGCGCCAGCGACCATTCGCCCGGGTCATCGGTGAGATCGTCAAACAAATCTTGCGACGCTCGCAAGGAGACGATGTTTCGGGCCACATCCTGATGGACGTCGGCGAGCGTGAGTTTGGAAAACAGGGCATTCACTGTGCGCCCAGCTCAAACGCCCCGCGCGCGATCCAGGTAGCCACGCACCATCAGCAGGCCAGCGAACCCCCACTCTTTGACCACCTCGACAGGAGTCAAGTTGTCAAACGCCTTGTTGCGGGTGCTCATCCAGCGGTAGGCCAGGTCCCGATTTTGTGGGAACAGCAAGCGCAGGTTTTTGTGGATGCCCAGCAAGTGCCCCACTCTTTCGTACTGGTCTCGGCTGGTGCCGATGGGCTTACCATTGCGGTAGTTCGACAACGCCGCCCGGTTGCTGACGGCAATGCCCAGCAATGCCGCCTGGTCCTCGGTGCTCAACTGCCAGTGGTCGAGCAAGGTCATGACCATCTTGGCCAGCGCGCCACGGTCTTGTGACGCGGTCACTTCTCGTTCAGCTACGGCCCCCATGGTCAACTCCTTTTACGATCACGGGCTCAAGTATAGCAGTTCGTTGCAAAGCCAACGATATTTGTTTTCAATTAAACAAATCGCCATCTTACAAATCCTGCTTGGCTTTCACGACATGAATCGCCCCGGGTCCGGGGCGATTCAACAAACAGCGCGCTCATGGAGTCCTGACAACAGCTGCGGAAGGACACCAACCTGAACGGACGATGCATCTCCCAAATCGAGCTGGCTCAGCGCTGGCAGATCAGTGAATCAACCCTTGAGCGATGGCGCTCTGAGGGGATTGGCCCGGTTTTCTTGAAGCTCCGGGGCCAGGTGGGCTGCCGGGACACTGAGTGGCGATGACAGTATAATTGTTTATAGCTCTGATAAGAACAGGGAGTTGTGATGAGCAATTGGTATCTGATCCAGACCAAGATCCGTCAGGAGCAGGTGGCGCTGGAGCACCTGCAGCGGCAGGGGTTTGAGTGCTTCCTGCCGCAGATCTTGGTTGAAAAACTCCGCCGTGGTGCTTTGCATGTGGTGCAAGAACCCCTGTTCCCCCGGTACCTCTTCATCCGCTTGGGCACCGATACCGAATCCCGGAGCTGGACGCCAATTCGCTCTACCGTGGGCGTGAGCCGTCTGGTCACGTTCGGCCAAACACCCGCCAAGCTGGCAGACGATTTAGTGGACAACATTCGAGCCCAGTCAGCATCCACAGAGGTGCAACGGCGCCACTTTGAACCAGGCGAACCGCTGGTAGTCACCAACGGGCCGTTTGTGGGTATCGAGGCCATCTACCAAATGGCAGACGGTGAAGGTCGGGTGATGGTGCTGCTGAACATCCTGAGCAAGGATGTGCCCATGGTGGTGGATCCCACCAGCATTCGCAAGGCACGCTGAGCCACACTGGTTTCCTTGTCTCTGAAAATGCAGCCAATCAGCCCCTCCGTCGCCGGGGCCTCGAGCGAGATGTCGCGGCTCATGACAAAGTCATTGCCAACGGTCAACTGCATGGTGCCCCAGTAGCGTGGCTAAGAAATTTCGTCGATCGAAATGTAGAGGGTGTGCGGGTCGCGTTGGGGCTGAATCCAGTTTTTGACGCTTTCCATGATGCCCATTGCAGGCTCCTTGTGTTTGGGTTTCATTCGTTGGCCAGCGCTTCGCGCTCCTGGGCTAGGTGCACCCAGTCGACCACATCGCCGCTGGGTTGGTAGCCGCTGACCAGGTCCTTGAGCAGGGTGCGGATCACCGGCACGTCGTTCACGCTCATGGCAATGCTCAGGGCGTTGAGCTTTTGCTCCAGGTTGGCCCAGCTGATGAACTGCTCGTGCGCCTTCATGATGCGCGGGTGCTGGGTGGGCTTGGGGTTGTCGCCAATCAGTAGCTCTTCGTAGAGCTTTTCACCGGGGCGCAAGCCAGTTACGGTCAGTTCGATGTCGCCATCGGGGTGGAGCTCGTCGCGCACGGTCAGGCCAGAGAGCTCCACCATGCGGCGGGCCAGGTCAATGATCTTGACGGGCTGGCCCATGTCCAGCACAAACACATCGCCGCCCTGCCCCATGGCCCCGGCCTGAATCACCAGCTGCGCAGCCTCGGGGATGGTCATGAAGTAGCGGGTGATGTCCGCATGCGTGAGGGTGATGGGTCCGCCGTTCTTGATCTGCTCGCGGAACAGCGGTACCACCGAGCCGCTGGAGCCCAGCACGTTGCCAAAGCGCACCATGCTAAACGTGGTTTTGGCCCAAGGCACTCTGCCCCCCTGGGCCGCCACGGCGGCGTTCACTTCCGCTAGGGCTTGCAGCACCATCTCAGCCAGGCGCTTGGTGGCCCCCATGATGTTGGTAGGGCGCACGGCTTTGTCGGTGCTCACCAGTACAAAATTGCGCACGCTGTGGCGCATGGCGGCTTCGGCGCACACGCGGGTGCCCCACACGTTGTTGCGCAGCCCCTCGGCTGGGTTGTGTTCCACCAGGGGCACGTGCTTGTAGGCGGCAGCATGGTAGACCGTGTGCGGCTTCCAGGTGTCCATGATCTCGTGCATGCGCACCTCGTCGCACACCGACGCCAGCAAGGGCACGATTTCAATGCCAGTGTCGTCCGCGGCTTCCAACTCGAGTGTGCTGTCCATCTCTTGTTGTGAGGCTTCATCCCTGGCCAAGGTGGGGGGGCGCTCCCCGGCCAAAAGGGCTTGCAGCTCCTGGTGAACTTGATAGAGCGCGAACTCGCTCATCTCCACCAGCAGCAGCTGCTTGGGATTGGTTTTTAGAATCTGGCGGCACAGCTCGCTGCCGATGCTGCCCCCCGCCCCCGTCACCAGCACGGTCTTGCTGTGGGTGTTCAGGTTCAGCAACAGCCCATTGGGCTTGACTGGCTCACGGCCCAACAGGTCGTCAATGTCCAGCTCGCGTACATCGCTCAAGCTTACTTTGCCGGTGGCAATGTCACTCAAGCCCGGCAGGGTGCGCACGGCCACCTTGTGGGACTTCAGGCTATTTAGGATGTCGTTGCGCCGCTGGTGCGACACGCTGGGCAGGGCCAGAAGCACGTCGGTGATGGACGAAACGCTCAAGATCTCGGCCAAATCAGTCGGGTTGTGAATGGGCAGGCCATTAAGCACATGGCCATGCAAACGGTCGTCGTCGTCCAGGAAACCCACCACGCGCATTTCAGGGCTGTTGGCCATGGCCGAGGCCAGCTGCCGCCCAGCGTTGCCTGCGCCATAAACGAGGGCCTGCGGCAAGGCCGCCTTGCGCAGTTGCTGGTGGTACAGCCCCCCCAGCCAAACCCGGGCGGCCGCACGCGAAGCGCCCACTAGCACCAGCAACAAGATGGGCTGGATGATGCCTACGGTGCGCGGCACCCCCGGTACACCTACGAAGGTGAACACCGCTGCAAAGGCCAAGCCGTACAAGACCAAGCCCCGCGTCACTGCCACCATGGCTGGTAAGCCACTGTAGCGAAAGATCGCCCGGTACAGGCCCGAGGAAATAAAGATAGGCAAGGCCAGCACCACCGATGCCAATGCAGGCAAGATGGCGGGACCAGACAGCGACACAAAACTGCCCAGGCGCAAATAGAACGCTAGCCAGACAGTGAACACACAGAGCGCGGCGTCCAGTACAAGGACAATGCTGCGCTTCACCGGGCGTGGCAGGGCCAATACCGGGGCAGCCCAACGGCTCATAGTGCGCATCATGACTTCACCCATGATGTAAAAACCCCACGAGTCCCGAGTCCCGAGTCCCGAGTCCTGTGTTTCAACTGGCATTACTGGCCTCAGTCATGACCGTTTTGATAGCTTCACAGGTCTTAGCTATCTCAACGTCCGTTAACGTCGGATGGACCAAAAACATCAAACTCATCTCTCCCAAAGCCTGTGCGACAGGCAAACGAGCTTCCGGTCGCCATCCGGTTCCATCGAAAGCTTTCTCCAAATACACCTCGCTGCAGCTGCCCTGATAGCACGGCACCCCCTCAGCATTGATGGCTTCAATGATTCGGTCACGGGTCCACCCAGTTGCCAAACGCTCGGGCTCCACATAGACATAACACTTGTAATGTGCGTGCTCACAGCTTGCGCTGTTTGCGAAGCATGAACCTGGACAGCAGGCGCACTTAACCTCTGGAACCCGCAGTGCTAGAAACTGACGACATGCCGACCAAATAGCCTCAGCATTGCGTTTGCGTGTCGCCGCCCAATCGGCCATGCGGCGCAGCTGTATGCGCCCAATGGCGGCCTGCATTTCCAGCATGCGCCAGTTGGTGCCAAAGCTTTCGTGCAGCCAGCGAAAGCCCGGCGGGTGCTGGCGCTCGTACACCGCCTCGTAGCTCTTGCCGTGGTCTTTGAAGCTCCACATGGCGCGCCACAGGGCTTCGTCGTTGGTGGTGACCATGCCGCCCTCACCGCCAGTGGTCATGATCTTGTCCTGGCAAAAGCTCCAGGCCCCCACATGGCCGATGCTGCCCACGCTGCGGCCTTTGTAACGCGCGCCGTGGGCCTGGGCGCAGTCTTCAATCACCTTCAGGCCGTGCTGAGCCGCCAGCGTCATGATGGGGTCCATGTCGCAAGGCCAACCGGCCAGGTGCACGCAAATCACGGCCTTGGTGCGAGGCGTGAGCACCGCCGCGATGGTTTGCGCGGTGAGATTGCCGCTGTCAGCATCCACGTCGGCAAACACCGGGGTGGCGCCTGCACTTACCACGCACGACACACTGGCGATGAAGGTGCGCGGCGTCACCACAACCTCGTCACCGGAGCCAATACCCAGGGCTTTCAGGGCCACGTCCAGCGCCAGGGTGCCGTTGGCCAGCGCCACCGCGTGGCGAGTGCCGGCCCAGGCAGCAAATTCTTTTTCGAACTCGCGGCATTCGGTGCCCGTCCAGTAGTTCACCTGGTTGGACAGCAGCACGCGCTGCACGGCATCTGCCTCTTCGGGGGTGAAGCTGGGCCAAGCAGAAAAAGCGGTATTCAGCATAAAAGTCTCAGTTTTTTACCAATAGCCGGGCCGGGTTGCCCACCACCGTCACGCCCGGCGGTACGTTTTTGGTCACCACCGCGCCCATACCCACCACCGCGCCACGGCCAATCACAAGGGGTTTTCCTGGCTGGCCCTGTTTGATGACGGCACCGGTGCCAATGTAGGCGTGGTCTTCCACCACCACGTTGCCGTTGCACTTGACGCCAGGGGCAAAGGTGACGTAGTTGCCAATCACGCAGTCGTGCTCCACGTAGCTGTACAGGTTGGCGTGAAAGTGCTTGCCAATGCGGATGTTGCTGGTGAGGGTGACAAAGGGGCAGAGAATGGCGCCTTCGCCCAGTTGCACGTCGTCCAACTGCACCACGTTGGTGGCGCGCACTTCAAAAAACTCCACTCCATCGCCCGCACAGCGCTCCACCAGCTTTTGGCGCACAGCGCTGTTGGCAATGGCCACGTTGATGTGGCGGCTGGTGGCGGGCTGGGCCAGCCATTCGGCATAAGTCATTACCAAGTGGCCGTTGCATTCGGCGGCGGGCGGGTGGTCATCCACAAACACCAGCTGGTGCGGCTGGCCGCTGGTGGCCCATTGCTGCCGGGCCAGGGGCATGACACCCCGGCCACAGCCGCTGGCGCCAAAGATGGCGACTTGCTTCATGGCTGTGTTTCCTGGATCTGGGTGCCAGTGAACCTGGGCATGGTGGCCTCACCTTCAGCGCTGATGCCATCACGCAGCAGCACCTTTTTCACGGTCAGCCACAGAATTTTGATGTCGAGCCACAGGCTGCGGTGGTCCACGTACCAGACGTCGAGCTTGAACTTGTCTTCCCAGCTGATGGCGTTACGACCGTTGACCTGGGCCCAGCCAGTGATACCGGGGCGCACCTGGTGGCGGCGGGCCTGTTCGGGGGTGTACAGGGGCAGGTATTCGATTAGCAGCGGGCGAGGGCCCACCAGGCTCATGTCGCCATTGAGCACGTTCCACAGCCCGGGCAGTTCGTCCAGGCTGGTGGCGCGCAGCCAGCGGCCAAAAGGCGTCAAGCGCACGGCATCGGGCAGCAGCAGTCCATCGGGACCACGCTCATCTGTCATGGTGCGGAACTTGACCATTTGGAAAGGCTTGCCGTGCAGGCCAGGGCGCACCTGGGTGAAAAACACCGGGCTGCCCAGCTTGCGACGTACTTGCAACACCAGCACCAGCAGAGGGATGGCCAAGACCAGCAGGCCGAAGCCCGACAAGAGCAGATCAAACAAGCGCTTCAAGCCTTGACTCCCGTCACCCAATTCACCCACTGGTCGGCCAACATTTCGCGGTTGAACTGCTGTTTTGCCAGTTCGTACCCACGTTTGCCCATGCCTTTCAGGGCGGCGCGGTCCGCAGCGGCTTGCTCTAGCGCATCGGCAAACGCAGTCGGATTATCCGGCGGTACGGCAAAGCCGCACTGGTGCTTTTCAATCATTTCTGCCAGCCAACCGGGGTAATTGTTCAGGACCGGCAGGCCTGCAGCAATGTAGTCAAAAAACTTGTTGGGCGATGTCCCGTAGTAAAAAGCCGGAACGTTGGCTAGGATCTGCAGGCCAAAGTCGGTGGCCGCCATCAGCCCCGCCAGCTTGGTCTTGTTCACTGGGTCGTGGAACACCACGCTGTCCAACCCCTCGCGCGCCGCACGGGCTTGCAAGCCTGCCTTGAGTTTTCCCTGCCCTATGAGCACCAGCTTGATGTCGTCACGTCCACGGCGCTTGAGTTCGGCTGCGGCATTCAGCACTGCATCTAGGCCATTGGCCATGCCGTGGGTGCCAGCAAACACGGCCATCAAATCGGTCGCGTGCACTTCCGCAGGCCGCCAAGGCTGAACTTCCCCAGCAAAAATGCCCAAGTCGCAGCCGTTGGGCACTGTGGCAATGCAGTCTCGCGGCACACCACGGTGTGCTATGCCGTCCACAATGCCAGGCGACAGGCCGATGAGACGGTGGGCCGACCGGTAGCTGGCCCATTCCAGTACACCCATGGCCCATAACACCACCGGGTTGCGGATCACGCCCATGGCGCGCGGTAGCTCAGGCCACAGGTCGCGCACTTCAAACACAAACGGCTTGCGGCGCAGCCAACGTGCAAAGATGCCCGGGATGCCGGCTGTAAGCGGTGTGGTGGTGGCAAACAACACGTCGTAGCGTTCGGTAAAGGCCAGCCCAATGCTTCGCAGTGCAAACTTCAAGAAAGTCATGGCGCGCTTGGCAAAGCCATCGGTGTTGGCATAGGCCAGGTCGAATTCGATGATGTCAATGCCGTCCACCGTGCCACGCCGGCGCCCGCCCACAAAGGGCTGGGTCAGGCCCGTTTCGCCACCGCCGTAGCTGCCGCATACCATGGTGACGGTATGACCACGGGTCAACAAGCGGCGCGCCATTTCGTAAGAACGGATACCCACCGAGCCCTTGGGCGTGGAAAAGTGCTGGTGAAAATAAATAACCTTCATATCATCCAGTCTAGTTCCGTTGTCAAGGTGCCCGCCTGCCGGACCTCAATCTCCAGCACCGGTAGCGGCGTCTTTTCCAGGTAATGGCGGGATTCCCAGCCTTCCACCATTTCGGCGCGAGCGATTGGAACACTGGATGTAACCTTCAGCGTCACAGGGTGTTGCCCAGTACGTGTCACACGCGGTCCGTCTGCCAAGAGCACCAGCTGCCATTCACCAGGCGCCAAGCGCCAACGCAAAACTGCTTTCTCCTTGAAACCACTCAACTCATCTTCAACCCGCAGGTCCGCATTACCTAGACGAATGCGCCTGAAATGGCTTGACCCTTGGCCATCTCGGTAGCCAGCGCCAAACTGGACTGCGCTTGAACATTCCTGTAAGGCCTCCTGGCGCCGCGTCTTGAGCCAATCGCCCAGCAGGAAACGGCTGATACGTGGCATTTGGTCACGGCCGTCGAACTGCACCGTGTTGTGGCTGGTGGTCCCGCCAAAGTAGTCCAACCATTGCGGCTCGGTGTTGTAACTGTAGGTGCCAGCGTCGCGGAGCAGGTTTTCGCCGCCCAGCCACAGGTCCAGGTGCAGCGCGTCGGCCTGGCTGGGCCGGAAGCGAAAGCGCGGGTAACGCAACATGGTCATGGCCTGGCCACGGCGCAGCATGGCAAAGCCACCATCGTTCGCCACGTAACTCCCGGGTGGCGGCGCCAAGTCTTGTGGCAGATCAACGCCTAACCAATGCAAGGAGTTGTCCCAAGGGCCAGGCTGCTCGTATGCACGCTTGCCGGCAAACAACGCCATGGCCAACTGCACAGTGGGCCGGTGGTCGCGATAAGCTGCTTCTGTCAATTGCAACAACCGGGCCCCATCGTTGGCCCCCACGTTCGGACCATCGCCGTTCAAAGGGTTGACCATGTGCCTCAGCCACTGTGTGGCGACCAAGGCCTGCGCGTGCCAGCGGTCTGAAAACGCTGGTAATTGCATGCGCCGGCGCCACACTTCTGCCATACAGAAAGTGTCGAGCATCACCCGGTGGTAGTTCAAAGAATACTGGCTGAAGCTGCCTTCTGTACCAATTAAGCGCGCAGCTCGGTTCTCCAGCCAACGACGGCCTTTCCGGGCGCAGCGTTCGGCCTCGGTAAACCCCAAAGCGACCAGCCAACTGCCGCCCATGAAAAGCGCTGCCGCCTCGGATGTGCCGTGGTTGTTGTCTTGCGCCATGGCGTACTGCACCGTGGGTGCAATACGCTGCAGGTGCAACTTGACCAGGGCCACCAATCCAGGGGTTGGCTGCCGTTGCTGGCCCAGAATTAAAGCGGCCAAGGCCAGATGCATCATGCGAATAGAGGCTTCCTGCCCGCACTTCCAGTTCGGCCCTTTGTACGGTGCGTTCTGCTTGCACCAGTCGGCCAGCCAAGCGTTCAATTGATCCAGCGCAGCATCATCGCCATGCCGCGCTTGCTGAGCGAAAGCGAGCGCCCAGTCCATGCGCGACAGTTCCCAAATGAGCTTGATGTCTCCTACGGCGGGGTCAAAGTCGGGGATCTGCCACCAGCCACGGTCGGGCGCAGCCACCCGTTGACCATTGAGGGGGTTGGCCAGCCAATCGGGGGGTTGTGCGATTACCGGGATGACCCAGTGGCTGAACAATTCGCCTTTCGTTTGCCACGCCTGAACAGCTGGCGCTTGTACCGTGTCGCTTGCTTGTGGCAAGACGAAAAAAGGCCCAATTGGCAGCGCTGCCTTCAACCTGCGTACCGGGTTCAGGCCGAGCTTGACACCCAAGCGATAGCTGGCTGCCCTGGCAATATTGGGCAGACCCAGCGCCAGCGCTGTGCGTGCTTTGGAAGCTATACCCGTCATTGCTTGCGCAACAGCTCCGCTGATTCGATGGTCACACGGGCGACTTCGAAAATCTCATCCGCTGGAATGGCAGGCGCGCCCTTTTCGACTGCTTGCAGAAACGCCGCCGCGCATGCGTTCTGGCCTTTGTCTTGCTTCCAAAGGTTCATCTTGCTGAAGCCCGGCCAGCCATAGCCTTTGAGTTTGCGGAAGTTGTCCAACTGAAGCACGCGCCCGGCAGCAAAAACCTCCACCCGCTCCTTGGGGAAACTCGCCGCGCCGTTGGCCAAGTACAGGATCGTGCCGAAAGAGCCGTCCTCAAAACCCAGCGTGATGGACGCCTTGTCTTCGGTGACGGCCACCCCGGGTGCGTCGCCCATGCGCCGCGCCTGCACCGACACGATGGGGCTCCCCGCCAGGAACCGCATAAGGTCGATAAAGTGGCAGGCCTCGCCAATGATCCGGCCACCCCCAACGGCGTTGTCCTGCGTCCAGTGATTGGCCGGAATGGCCCCGGCATTCATCGTCATGATGAAGCTCTTGGGTTCCTTCACCGGCGCCAGCAAAGCCTTCATTTTCTGGACCTGGGGCGAAAAGCGGCGGTTGAACCCCACCATCACCTGTGGGCCTCCCCCCTGGGAGCGCGTCTGCGCCGCGTCATAGGCCGCCCGCACTGTGTCCAGTCCGTTCTGGTCGATCGCCAGTGGCTTCTCGACAAACACATGCTTACCGGCCTGCAACGCCTGCGCCACAAAGCGTGAATGCGTGTCGTGCCGGGTCACTATGGCCACCGTGTTGATGGCCGTATTGGCCAGCAGCGCCGACATATCTGTCGACGCCTCGGCAAACCCGGCTTTCTCGCCATGGATCACACCGTTGATGCCACCCGCCGTGACGATGGTGTGGAATTGCGCCCCTGCAGCCTTGAACGCAGGAATTAGCATGCGCGAGGCGTAGTTACCTGCACCGATGAACCCCATCACCGGGCGCTGGAGCGTGAACGTGGCGCCAGGTTTGAGCGTGACCTGCCGCACCATCCGTTGCTGCGTGGGCGAGGTGTACTGCAGTAGCATGCCCAGGCCCGTTTTGTCCGCCGTGAGCGCCTCATACGCCTTGGGCGCATCCTCAAACGCAAAGCGGTGCGTGATCAGCGGCTTCACATCCAGCTGACCACTGGCCAGCATGTCCAGCACCGCTTCGAAGTTGCGCTGCTCTGTCCAGCGGACGAAACCGAGTGGGTAGTCCTGACCCTTTTCCTCATAGTTCGGGTCGTAACGGCCCGGCCCGTAGGAGCAGCTCACCTGGAAGCTCAGTTCCTTCTCGTAAAAGTCCGCGCGGTTCAGCTCCAGCCCCGTCACGCCCACCAGCAGAATGCGTCCCCGCTTGCGGCTCATGCGGGCGGCTTGTGTCACCGGGTCGCTCGAAGGCGTGGAGGCGGTGATGATCACCCCGTCAACGCCCTGGCCGCGGCTAAAGGCTATGCCGGCCGCCACCGGGTCTTCACCTGCGCCGGGGTTGCACGTTTGAGCACCAAACTGCCGTGCCAGTGCAAGCTTGGATTCGTCAAAATCAATGGCCAACACGCGGCAGCCCTGTGAACGCAGCAGCTGCACAGTCAGCAGACCGATCAGACCTGCTCCCGTCACCACAAACGCCTCGCCCAGCGTGGGCTCTGCCAGCCGGATGCCCTGCAAGCCAATGCTGGCCACCACCACAAACGCGGCCGATTCGTCATCCACCGCATCCGGAATGCGGGCACACAGGTTCTTTGGCACCTTCACCACATCGGCGTGTGGCCCATTGGAGACCACGCGGTCGCCCACCTGGAACCCCTCCACCCCGGTACCGACCTCGGCCACCACGCCCACGTTGCAGTACCCCAGCGGCAGCGGCTGCGCCAGCTTTGATTGGACCGCCTCGATAGTGGTCATCAACCCATCGGTGGCCACTTTTTCCAGCACCATCTTCACTTTGTCGGGTTGCTGGCGGGCCTTATCCAGGTACGAGGCCTTGCCGAAGCCGACCAGCATGCGCTCGGTGCCGGCTGAGATGAGGGTTGTGGAGGTGTGGATCAGCAAACTGGCCCTACTGATTTGAGGGGCAGGCGCAACATTGAGAGTGGTACTCCCCTTTGCCATATCTTGGAGAATTTGTTTCAAAGCAGATTCCAGTTCGAGATCTATAGACGAAATGAATAGCGGCGGAAAAATAGCAACAGTATGACTGCAAGCAAACCATTGTTTAGTAATTGAACTGGGCTGCCAGCAATCCATATCGAAAGATAAACAAAGAAGGCGGAGAAGCAAATGATTCGAAGCTTCTCATATGAGCCTTGCAGGAGCAGGAAATATGATTTGGAATACAAAAATCCAATTAGCAGAGAAATAGGAAGCACCCCGATTATTCCAAAATTGTAATAAACTGATCCCCACACACTTAGCGGCGCAGTCCCGCGATCTCCCCCAAAAATATCTGCGAATATTCTGTTTGCAATATCGCTACCTTTTACACCTGGAAGTAGACCTACCACACTTTGCCACCAATCCATTCCGTACTGGTTGCCTTCCTGCTGAATGAACCGAAAGCCATGAACTGCAGCATATTGATTGGATGCAAAAATCCGGTGAATGATCTCACCAAGAACTTCGAAGAATCCATCTCCTGCCCGACCAAGCAAAGTCGAGAGAAGCACAAATAGAAGGACCGTGAAAATTGAGGGTAAAATGATGTAGATGGCACGAACTCTTCCGCGATTGAGTGCGATTGATGAGATAACTGCCATGATGAGAAATATAACAATAAAAGTCCTCTGTCCGGTTCCGGCGAGCGCGTATATCAAAAACGGAACTGAGATTAAAAGAAAGATGGTCTTGAGCCAAGTGCTTCTAATGGAGGAGGCGAGAAACAAGAATGTAATTGGGAGGATGGAGTTTTTGAACTGATTTACAATTCCGGGTGCAAAATATTGATCGCCTGCATAGGCATTTAAGCGCGCAGTGGTTGCGTCATCGATTGCAGGATTGAATGCAATTAATGTGAGGTTGTATCCGACCGCTTGGTAATACAGGATGGTGATGAAAGCGGACACGATAAAGAAGACCATTGCAAGCCGGAATGACTTTGCTTCCAGCCCTACGTCTCGAGACCTCCAGAAGCTACGGTACATTTGGTACGATCTCTGTGTCGAAATATTTCTCGCAGAAAAAAGCGCCGCAAAAGCACCCAGTCCAAACCCGGCTAATGAAATAAAAAGCACTGCAAGATGAGTCAAATCTACCGAGCTTGTCGGATCTAGTTGAATAATGATTCCTGTCCCAATAATCCAATTAAAAGCGAGAAACATGATTGCCGGGTTGGCAATCCACACTCTCCTGAACTGGAAGACCAAGAATCCAGTCAGGATTGTGAAGAAAATGAACGCAGATGCGATCATGGTAGTTTGATGTCTAACTTCTTTTCAAGATATTCCCGGCTGTCCCCGATAATCTGACCAGGGCTCCCTGCATAAATTGAAAAATCGGGTACGTGGCCTCTTACCACCGTGCCTGCGGCAATAATGCAGCCACTTCCGATGTGACAACCGGGCATTAATATAGTGCCTGTTCCAATAAATGAATAGTCGCCTATAGAAATCGCACGAATGACCCCTAATGGCTTGTCTTGTTTGATGCCCCAGGACTTCGCTACAGTATGCAAAGACCAGTCGTGAGTTAATATTCTCACGTAAGATGAAATTGTGACCTCTTGCCCTATCGATATCAAGCTGTAGTCGGTTCCGTCAAACCATGTTTTTGACGAAATGTAGTTCGGCTTTCCAGTGAACTTCATCCCCCATCGCTTGAAAAAGAAGTGAAGTATATTGGTGGCAATTCTCGGGCGAAAATTCGCGACTGCCATAACAGACAGAAAGCAGACAATCTTTTCAATCTTCGATGGTTTTTTCATGCTCTTACATGCGTGATAGCAACTCGTCGATCTGCTTTTCAAAATAGTCAAAGGACTTTGATAGAGAATTGGCGTTTGTCTGATGGCGTCGGGGAATTTCGGGGTCATTGATCGCATGTCTCAGTCGGTTCACCAAGGCCTGTGAATCTTCGTATCTCTCAAAGATACCGGCGTCAACCTTTTCCAGAAAGTTAGCTGTCTTCACCTCTTTGTTTGCAATGACGCCAACGCCTATCATGATGGCATCTCCCCATTTGTTTGATTCTGCCAGTTGATTAATGGCAAGCTTGGGATTATAGTAGGTGACTACATAGTCAGAAGCAAAATATGATGCCAGCGCCTCGGCATTCGACAATTGTCCAAGATATTGTACGTTGGGGAGCATGATTAGATCTTTAGCTGCAAGGCAGTCAGGTTTTCCGGCGATCAAAAAAACTATGTCATCACTTGTCATTTGTCTGGCCACATCAAGCATGACGGGAATGCCGCGATCTTGTCCTAGCCATCCGTTGATGTTTACGACCAACGTGTTTTTTGGCCAATTTTTTTGGCTGAACAGTTCTCTTGCCTTCTGAATCTCTCTTTCACTAGGCGTGTTCTTGAGTTCAAAGAACTTCGCGCTTTGAAAGTCGTACCTCGCGATGCCGGGAATGACGTGAACATCCGACCTGATTGATGTCCATTCTTCCAGCTTCTGGACGATAGGTATCAGTGACCTTGGTATGGGGAATGCCAGTGAAAATCGGTCGGCATCATCGAAAATCAGCTTATGTTTCTTGGCAATGGAGGCGATGGCCACAGGAAAGGCGGACTCAAATCCCAGCGCCCATATCGTGGATTGACGTGGGAGAATTAATGCCTGGTAGAAAACCCTTAACATCCAGACTATGTACTTTAACCTGGTGGATTTGTTACCATATCCTCCGCCGCGGACGAGGTATTTTGTCTGTGTTGGAAAGTCAAGATAAATTTCACCTTGCTCAGTTGAATTCCTGAGCCAGCCGTAGTGCCGTATCTCCCTCCCGCCGCTCCTATATAAATGAGTGGCGATCTTCGCCAGACGGGTTCTGCGTGACAGTGCGGAGACTGGGGCGATTATGTTGACGACAACTGGACTCATTTTGCGACTGATATTGAGGTTCTCCAGGCTCTTAAGCTCTGGGATTCTTTATAAATAAGAACGCATGCCTGTAACAGACTTCCTATCAGGAAGGCAATCGTCAATCCAATGGCTCCATGATCTTGCAGAATTATTGCAGATGCTATCAGTGCTGCTGAAAATACGAGATTGGCTGATAGCATTTCCCGCGCGCTGCCTCGTGCACTTCCTGATCTCATTAGCAGAGAGGTGATTGCGGTCGGGATGCACGATGCAAGTAGAATTACTAGTGGTACATGGGCGGAGGCATATAGGGGTGTAATTGCCTGAATGATGTAGTTGCCTCCCTGGGCTGTTCCGAGCGTAACAATCGTCAATGCCAGCACGAGGGAGAATGTGGAAATGCTTAATAGCTTTTTGTAAGAATTGTAGTTGTTCGATGTGTAAAATTTAGCCAGTTGTGGAATGGCTGCATTGGCCAGTACTCCTATTGCGAAATAGGCTATAGCTTTAAACTGGTTCGCATAGGAGAATAGTCCTAGTTCATGCGTGCCGTTGCTTGAATTGGCAAGGATTACCATTGCGATCCAGTTGCTTGGCATTGTGAGCAGCCCCGCTATGGTTGATGGAATTCCATATTTTGTAATTGGAGTCCAGTCAAGCTTTTCCTTGAGTTGCGATATGGGTGCAATGGATCGGGTGCTAAGAGTCTGATTGATAGCGATTTGCTGCACAATTGCTATGAGTATTTGACCGCCTATAAATGCATATACTGCAATTGAAAGCTCGTTTTCTTGCGCTGCAAGATACCCCATTGCTATAATAATTGGAGCGGCAATTAGATTGATCGTGACTTGTGTTCTAAGTATTCCGAGTCCAAGCGCGATGCCGTTTTGAATTGAAATGGCGGTGCCTATGGGGATTAGCAATGCTGCCCATGCAAACAGGTTCCAATGATTGCTTGTTCCTGTGGTGATCAGGGACGCCGGAGATGATAGGAATAGTAGTGCTACAAAGAGTGGTAGTGAAAATGCTATTCCTGCTTTGTAGCTAAGAAGGACTGCTTTTTCAAGAGGCGCGATTCCAGTAGTCGATGCTTCAACCACCAGTTTTGTTGACATTTGACCTAAGTTAAGGGCAAAGAATGTCGTGAACAGCAGTGCGGTTGTTTGAATGATGCCATAGATTCCGAATTCTGTTGTGCTTAAGTGTCTTGCATATAGGATTGCCGTAATCAACTGCGCTCCGCGTGTCAGTAATGCACTGACTGCAGATGCAGAAGCTGTTCTTAATAGTCGCTTAAGCACAACTCAGCTCTACCAGATACCTTTTGTGTCTACGACGAGTCCGACTTCTGGGCTCATTTTCTTGAACTCTTTGTGATCGACAAGCAGGACATGTATTTGTGCCTTCGTCATTGCATTTTCAAAGGTGGATAGTTCAAGGGTGGCGGCTTTTTCTGGGAGTTGCTCAATGTTGGGTTCGACTGCAAGTACCTTCGAAGAAGGCAGTTCGGAAAGTTTTTTTGCAATGTCCAATGCTGGGCTTTCGCGCAGATCGTCAATGTCGGGCTTGAAGGCTAAGCCGTAGCAGGCGATGGTCACGTCCTTGGCGGTCTTGTCAGGGTGGGCCATCAGATAGTCGGCGACAGCCAGCTTCACCTTCTCGATGACCCACTCCGGTTTGCTGTCGTTCACTTCGCGAGCGGTGCGGATCAGGCGCGCTTCGTCCGGTGCAGCGCTGACGATGAACCACGGGTCTACGGCGATGCAGTGGCCGCCCACGCCAGGGCCAGGCTGCAAGATGCTCACACGGGGGTGGCGGTTGGCGAGCTTGATGAGTTCCCAGACGTTGATGCTGAGCTTGTCGCAGATGATGGACAGCTCATTGGCGAAAGCGATGTTCACGTCCCGGAAGCTGTTTTCCGTGAGCTTGCACATTTCGGCGGTGCGGGCGTTGGTGATGACGCATTCGCCCTGGACAAAGGTTTTGTAGAGGCGCGCAGCCGCGTCAGAGCACTTGGGCGTCATGCCGCCAATGACGCGGTCGTTTTGCACCAGTTCGCGCAGCACATGGCCAGGCAACACGCGTTCGGGGCAGTGGGCCACGCGGATGTCGCTGGCTTCGCCGTGGGTCTGGGGGAATGTCAGGTCCGGGCGGGCATCGGCCAGCCAGGCGGCCATCTGTTCGGTGGCACCCACGGGGGAGGTGGATTCCAGGATGACCAGATCGCCTCTCTTCAGCACTGGCGCGATTGACTTGGCTGCGGACTCGATGTAGTCCATGTCGGGGTGGTGAGGGCCACTCGGGCCGTCTTTGAAAGGGGTCGGCACCGCAATAAGGAATGCATCGGCTGCTTCGGGCTGGGTGGTGGCGCGCAGGTAGCCTTCTGTCACGGCTGCGTGGACGACCATGTCCAGGTCGGGCTCAACGATGTGGATCTCCCCACGGTTAATGGTGTCCACCGCATGCTGGTTCACGTCCACGCCAATGACTTTGACCTTGCGGCTGGCGAACACGGCAGCGGTGGGCAGGCCAATGTAGCCCAGGCCGATGATGGAGATGGTGTTGAAGGGTGCGGTCACGATTCAGTCCCTGATGAGTGATTCGAAAGTGTTGCGGATACGTTGGCAGGCTTGCCCATCCCCGTATGGATTGTGGGCGTAGGCCATGTGTTGGTAGGCGGCTTCGTCAGTCAACAGGCGCAAGGTTTCACTGACGATTTTGTCGCGGTCTGTGCCTACCAGCCGCACCGTGCCGGCGGCCACGGCTTCGGGCCGCTCTGTGGTGTCGCGCATCACCAGCACGGGTTTGGCCAAAGACGGCGCTTCTTCCTGAATACCGCCCGAGTCGGTGAGGATGATGTGGCTGCGCTTCATTAAATAGACAAAAGGCAGGTAGTCCAGCGGATCGATGAGGTGCACGTTGCTGACGCCCCGCAGAATACGATGCACCGTCTCTTGCACGTTGGGGTTGAGATGTACGGGGTAAACCACCTGCACACCCGGCTGGGCCGCTATAGCGCGCAAGGCTTGGCACATGGCTTCGAAGCCAGCGCCAAAGTTTTCGCGGCGGTGGCCCGTGACCAAGACGAGGCGCTTGGTGGCATCCAGATACGGGAATTGCTCTGCCAGGCTCTGGGTGAGGGATGTGTCTGCGTCCAACCGCTGGCTGACGCTGAGCAAGGCGTCGATGACGGTATTGCCGGTGACGTGAACACTAGGGGCACTGACACCTTCTTGCAGCAAGTTGGTTTGCGCTTGCGTAGTTGGAGCAAAGTGCACACCGGCCAACCGGCTCGTCAATTGGCGGTTGGCCTCCTCTGGCCATGGCGAATAGAGGTTGTGGGTGCGCAAGCCCGCCTCAACGTGCGCTACGCCTACATGCTGGTAGTAGGCGGCCAGACTGGTGCCCAAGGTGGTGCTGGTGTCGCCATGGACCAGCACCCAGTCTGGTTTGTATTCTGCAAACACGCCCTCCATACCTTGGAGGATGTTGCAAGTGAGCTGCGTTAGCGTCTGCCCTGGACGCATGAGGTTCAGGTCAAAGTCGGGCGTGATGTCAAACAGGTGCAAAACTTGGTCCAGCATTTGGCGGTGCTGGGCTGTGACGCAAACCTTGACTTCTAGTTTGGAGGATGTCCCTAGCGCCTTAACAAGGGGCGCCATTTTGATAGCTTCGGGGCGAGTTCCAAATACAACAAGGAGTTTCAATCAGTTTCTCCCTAATGCTTTGCGCCAGCTGGCGCGAAGGGCTTGGAGTTTTTGGGCTGTTTCTTCGTCTTGCGCGCCGTTGCGCAGGGCCTGGCGCACGAACACAAACAGCAACAAAGCAAAGCCGCTGGCCAGCGTGGCTAGCACGGCGATCAGCGCCTTTTTGGGTTTGCTCTTTTTCTCGGGTGGCTGCGCGGCGTCCACTACCTGGATGGTGGCACCTTCGCGGGCTTCGTCGAGCTTGGCCATTTCGAACTGTTTGGCAAACAGCTCGTACAAGGTTTCCTGGTATTTGAAGTCGCGGTAGCGGTTGATGTAGTCGCCTTGCCCGGCTTGGCCGTCCTTGGCATCTTTTGCGTTGGCCGGGACCTCGCTTTGCGATTGTTTGGCCAGTTGGGCGCGCAGGTTCAACAACTCGGTCATAGCTTGTTTGAACTCGGGGGCGCTTTCGGCCAAGTAGCCGCGCATGGCGCCGAGCTTGACTTCTTGCGCCGTCACCCGCGCCTGCAGGCCCGCCACAGCAGCCACGGCGGTGGCCGGGTCGCTTTTAAGGACGCTGGCGTTGACGCCGGTTTCGCGCAGGGCGATTTCGGCTGCGGCCAGTTTGTCTTTGGTGCTGCTGAGTTGTTGCTCAAAAAACTGGCGGCGTTGCTGCGCCTCGGTCACGGCCAGGCGGCCCATGAGTTTGGTCAGCTCGTCCACATGGGCGTTGGCCAGGTCGGCGGCAAACTGGGGGTCTTTGTCGTCCACGTCCACGGTGATGATGCCGTCTTTGCCGGCGGCAATTTTGACGTTGCCTTCCAGCTTTTCACGGGCGTCCTGTTTGTACTCTTCTTCGTAGCGGTCCATGAGTTTGAAGCGCTCGATGAGCGCGTCTTCTATGGATGTGCTCTTCAAAAAGCTGACGTACTGGTCGCTGGGGTTTTTGATGCCCGCCGCAGCCCCGGCCAGGCCACCCAAGGCGCCCAGGCTGTTC
>Ga0255292_1000039_pt1 | contig 20386 bp, 21 predicted proteins | sample MistaT_35_FD_183690 | JGI IMG/M metagenome (GOLD analysis project Ga0255292, IMG submission 183690) | Metatranscriptome of freshwater microbial communities from Mississippi River, Louisiana, United States - Miss_Miss_RepB_8h (Metagenome... | ecosystem: Environmental > Aquatic > Freshwater >...
CGGATCAAGCAGGCCAATTCTGTTCGCATCCTTTCTCCTGAAGGTCAGGAAATCAAACTCCATTCACGCCCAGACCCTGTCAAGACCTCCTCAAACACTTCGAAAAGTGGGGTATCGAAAACCATTGAGACCTTGGCACTTGCTTTCCACTGGAGCAAATTGATCGATCAAGGACGAGTGGGGTCAATCGATGAAATCGCATCTCGTGAAAAAATTAACACGACCAAAGCCCGAAAAATCCTGCGCCTGGCTCTTCTCTCACCGTCAATCATCAATTTCCTGGTGAAACACCCCGAAGTAAGTGTGGACACTCTCAAGCGTCGCGCCATTCCCGTCGACTGGCTGGAGCAGGAGGATTTCCTATTCGAAATTTCTGATACAACATCTAGTAATTAGAGGTATCCATGGGAATAAATTGTCAAACCTGCACATACTGCTTGAAGACTGAATCACCGGTCATGTTTAGGTGTGGCTTCGAGTATTTTCAGAAGCCTCCCAGCGAGCGCAGGCCTGAGCGACTAGATCATTACCCTCAAGTAGATGCCCTTGGGACATGCGCCAAGTGGGCCGATGAAGTCAACCCGCTGCTTCGCCAAGGCGTTGAGTCCTAACACTCTCATCAGAGATGTCCTCCAGATTCAAGATCACCGCTGATGAGATCGCCCGCGCGATCTTCATTGACTACGAGGGCAACATCGACAAGGCTCCCACACTGCTGGGCTGGAGAGTCGACGGGCAAACTCATGGAGCGATAGTCGAGGAAGACTTTTCGACTTGCAGCGACCGCTACCGCACCAAGAACATCCACTACCAATCGCACAGCCTATTGGCCTCGGAGTTGATCGAACTGGCTTGCGATGAAGACCGTGTGATCGTCAGTTGGAGCGAACACGACCTTCGCGTCTTCACCGAAGTTCTATCGAAGAAGGATCAGGAGCGGCTTACCTTCCGGTATCGCAATGCCATCAAGACTGCGAGATCGTGGCACCACAAGACCATGGAGACCCGTGCTCCCGCAGGTGATCTGGCCTATTTTTCAAAGTTGCTGGGATTTCCGATTCCAACGAAATACGGCACAGGCAAGGTGGGGCAAGGTTTGCGCCTCATACGCAACCAGCTTCATGAAGGCCGCGAGTATCCGGAACTGACGCCCAAAGCCAGATCCTCCTGGGTTGCAATTGTCAAGCACAACGAACTGGACCTCAGGTCAATGGAGTTTGTGCTCAGGTCAATGCTGCAAGTGCCCCTCAAGAGCAACCATCCAGACCAGTTGTCCCTCACATTTGTGCATGAGACCGATTGAGCCGTCATGAGGAACTTCTCCAAGTCCAGACTCGTTTCGATGCTCCAATGCCCTCGCCGATTTTGGCTCGAGGTTTTCAGGCCTGAACTGAGGCATGACACGGCGCAGACTGAACTTAAGTTCCGTACGGGCAACCAAGTCGGTGACCTCGCCCGGCGCATCTTCGATCCCGAGGGTACCGGTCAACTGATTGACATCAAGCTCGAAGGCTACGAACAGGCTTTCATCAGAAGTCAGCAACTGCTTCGCGGAAATGAACCGATTTTCGAGGCTGGAGTCACGGGGGGAGGCGTTTTCGCCTTTGCCGATGTCATGCTCCCAGGCCAGAAGCCCGCCTCATGGAACATGATCGAAGTGAAGTCCTCCACTTCCGTGAAGGAATACCACCGCGATGACATAGCCATCCAGACCTATGCCGCGAGATCTGCTGGTGTAGAGATCGAGTCGGTATCACTGGCTCACATTGACAGCTCCTGGACCTACCCAGGCAGCAAGGATTACCAAGGCCTTTTCAAGGTCAACGACCTGACTAAGGATGCCCTGTCCAGGCATGATGAAGTTGCCGAATGGGTCCAACAGGCTCAATCGATCGCGAAGTCGGGTTCAGAGCCAACCAAATGCATGGGACCGCAATGCACATCCCCCTTCGAGTGCGGGTTCATTGCGCACTGCTCCGAGGGTGCTGATGTTGCCGAATTCCCGATCAAGTGGCTTCCTCACATCAGCCCCAAAAAGATCACCGAACTGGAAGCCGCCGGGATCAAAGACCTGCGCGAGGTACCAGACGCCAAGTTGACCGAACTCCAACAGCGCGTCAAGCAGGTATCGACCACGGGGCAACCGTACTTTGATGTTCGGGGCGCGGCCAAGGATCTCTCAAAGCATCCACGCCCGTGCCTGTTCCTGGACTTTGAATCTGTTCAGTTTGGTGTGCCAATCTGGGCTGGCACCAAGCCATATCAGCAGATCTGCTTTCAATTCAGCCTGCACCGCCTGGACGCTGATGACACACTGGAACACACTGAATTCCTCGACCTCTCTGGAAATGACCCATCCGAAGCGTTTGCAAGGGCATTGATCCAGGCCTGTGGTGCTGGTCCTGAAGCGATCTATGTCTTCAATGCCGCCTTCGAAAAGACGAGGATTTCTGAATTGGCGGGCAAGTTCCCGGATCTGCAAACCGAACTGCTTGGCATCAACAGACGCATCGTTGATCTGATGCCCATCACCAAGAACCGCTACTACCACCCGTCTCAGCAAGGCAGCTGGAGCATAAAGAAGGTATTGCCCGCCTTGGTACCAGAACTCAAATATTCAGATCTCGACGGGGTTCAGGACGGAAACATGGCGATTGCAGCCTATCTGGAAGCCATTGCCCCAGAGACGACCAGTGATCGTAAGCAGGAAATCGAGCAGCAGTTGCGCAAATACTGTGAATTGGATACGTATTCGATGGTCAGGATCTGGCAGGCATTTGCACCTTAACCCTGGAACACGTTACTGCTGTGCAGGAGCTTCAGTTGCCAGTTTGGAAGCAACCGCCTTCTTGCCCATCTTGCGTACGGCAGAAATAGAGGCCAGCTGACTGGAACGGGGCTTAGTCTTACCGGTTTCCCAGTGGTAAACAGACTGGGCCGATACGCCAATCAACTTGCCCATTTCGGCGGCCGACAGTCCCAGCTTCTTGCGCAAGGCAGCGAATCCACCGACCCTGAATCTCAGTGAAGGACTGTCATCCTCATTCACCGAAGCTTCAGAGGTCTTGGCATTGGTCTTCGCAAGTTTCTTGAACTGTGCTTCTATCTCCGCCAAACGTTTCTTCAGAGCTGCAATCTCGGACCGGTATTGGACAGAGGCCTTTTTCAGGGCCACCATTTCAGCACGAACCTCTTTCTTGGCCAGACGACTGATTTCGCCTTTGAGTTGATTTGCAAACGTGGACATGATTTGGCCAAAAAATGAAAGAACGGGCATCATATTCATTCCACGCAAACTAGGGAAGCCATCCCCAAACTGATGTTGCATTTCTTACTACCCTAGCCCCAAGAAATCACCAACTCGCGAATTTCTTGCTTGTAGCGCAATTCCGCCTTGAAGCCCATGTACTTGAAGATCTGGAGCAAAAACTCTGAGGGTCCTGGGAATACGCCAAGCGACTCCCCATCAGATGCGACTTTCATGCACCCATTGTTACCCCAGTGACCTCTGTGGAATCCAGTATGAGAAACCTCAAAGGTCACGCTGTATGCTCCGGCGCCAGCACTCTCATGAATCTTCTGAATGAGTTGCCTACAAAGACCTTGACCTCCATTTGTGATTATACGACTCGACTCTGACGTTGTGTTGATAGACCATTTCAGATAGTGACTGTTTTGAGCGCTGCCCATATGGTTGCGCCTTCTCCGGTGCATCAATGCCCATGAGCCGCACAGTGTGAAGTTGTTGAGTCGCGTCAAGCACCTTAACAGTGTCACCATCAATGACACCGACGACACGACCATAAATAACTGCCGCCAACAATGCTTGCGGTATGGCTCCCAGGACTACGAAAGCCAGCCACCCAAAGGCTCTGGCGTGAAGCACTGACTTCACCAATCTTTGTCGTCGTCGTTGAAGATGGCTCCTCGCCCTGTGGCGATGTCCCCGGTGCGAATACTGCCATCGGAACTCATGGAATCTCCAATAGAGGTAAACATACTGCCATCACTGCCCATCACAATGTTGTCACTGACTCTGTTGTAGACCGTCCCTTTGGTCGAGACACTCACGTCCTCGCTGACCTGGTTGATGACTTCCCCCTTGGTCGAGACCCAGGTATGGTCATTGACCTTGGTGAAAATTTCACCTCGATTGCTGTCGGAGATTCCGAGGAGGCGTTTGAAAAATGACATGGACAACTCCTTTTGCCACAATGGACTAACAAGTCTGAACCCAACTAGGCTCGTGTCATGAGCCACCCTAACAAGATGTGACCTGGTTTTCTAGACCAAAGGCTCCACTGCACGATGAAACCTTCTATCAAGCTGACCGGCATCACTTTTCTTTTATCCCTACTGTGTATCCCTGCTCTTGCTCAACGAATGTACGACAGCAGTGGTCGCCAAATCGGGCGAGTCGATGCCGAGCGTTACTACGATGCCACTGGCCACCAAATTGGCAGGGTGGATGGAATGCACATCTACGATGGCTCTGGTAGACAGCTAGGGCGGATTGATGGGGATCGCGTTTATGACTCTTCCGGGCGCCAGATCGGTCGCATCGATGGTGAACGCCTCTACAGTGCATCAGGCACCCAAATGGGAAGGATTGAGGGCGACCGGGTCTATGACGCTTCAGGCCGGCAAATCGGCAGAGCAGATGGACTGCGCCGCATGCAGATGATCATCTACTTCTACTTTTTCATGTGACTTGACTCATGGCATTCAGCATTGAAGACCTCGGGCACATTGACTTGACCATTGGCCAGTGGTGCCTGGACAAGGCCCCCCCTGAACTCAAAAAGCAGGTTGCCGATGGCGGTGCGCACCGCGCTGACGACGACGACTTCTCTGCTCATGATGGTTTTTCTTTCTCTGCTCTGTAAATCTCGAATCCGGTGCAATGCTTCACGCAACATGACCATGCGCAACCACCCTCAAGCCGTGGGCAAACGGTAATCCTTGAATTGCTCGCGCAAACGATGCTTGAGCATCTTGCCGGTCGCGCCCAATGGGATGCTCTCGACGAAGACCACGTCGTCCGGCGTCCACCACTTGGCGATCTTGCCGTCAAAGAAGGCCAGAATATCTTCTCGCGTTGCACTCGCCCCCGGTTTAAGCATGACCACCAGCAACGGGCGTTCGTCCCACTTGGGGTGATGGGCTGCGATACAGGCCGCCATCGCCACCGCCGGGTGTGCCATGGCAATGTTCTCAAGGTCAATCGAACCGATCCACTCGCCGCCGGACTTGATGACGTCCTTGCTTCGGTCGGTGATTTGCATGTACCCCTCGGGGTCGATCTTGGCGACGTCGCCCGTGGGGAACCAGCTGTCCTGCAGCGGCCCGGCACCCTCTTCCTTGAAATAACGGGACACCACCCAGTGACCCTTGACGAGCAGATCGCCCGTGGCCACGCCGTCACAGGGTTGCTCGGCGCCAGACTCCGCAATGATCTTCATGTCCACGCCAAACACGGCGCGGCCCTGCTTGGCCTGCACTGCATACCGCTCCTCAGCGGGCAACTTGACATGCCTGGCCTTGAAGGCGCAAACCGTGCCCAAGGGGCTCAACTCCGTCATGCCCCAGGCGTGAATGACGTGCACACCGTACTTCTCTTCAAAGTCACGCAGCATGGCTGGTGGGCATGCCGAACCGCCAATGACCGTGCGGTTCATGGCGCTGAAGCGCGCGTTGATCGACTCCACATACCCGAGCAGGCCTTGCCAGACCGTGGGCACACCAGCGGCCATGGTCACGCCCTCGGATTCCATCAACTCGTGCAACGACTTGCCGTCGAGGCCTGGCCCCGGGAAAACCATTTTGGCACCGGTCATGCAAGCGACGTAAGGCAAACCCCAGGCGTTGACGTGGAACATGGGCACGACAGGAAGAATGACGTCTTTGGCCGAGACATTGAGCGAATCCGGCAGTGCAGCGGCAAAGGTGTGCAGCAGCGTGGAACGGTGGCTGTACAACACCCCTTTGGGATGACCGGTGGTGCCGCTGGTGTAGCAAAGTGTGCAACCTGCCAGTTCATCCAACACTGGCCACTGGAACTGGTCATCCTGGGAGTCGATCAGGTCTTCGTAGCACAGCAAGTTGGGGATGCCGCTGTCTTTCGGCATGCGGTCGCGGTCGCACAACAGCACGAAATGCTTGATGGTTTTGACGCGCGAAGCCACGGCTTGCACCAGCGGCAGGAAGGTCAACTCAAAGAACAAGACTTGATCTTCCGCGTGGTCGGCAATGTAGACCACTTGGTCGGCATGCAGTCGCGGGTTGATGGTGTGCAGGATAGAACCAGAACCCGAAACCGCATAGTAGAGCTCCATGTGGCGATAGCCGTTCCAGGCCAAGGTGCCCACCCGGTCCCCCTGGGTCACGCCGAGGGCCGCGACCGCCTTGGCGAGCTGGCGTGAACGCCTTGCCAGATCCTTGTACGTGTACCGGTGGATGTCACCCTCCACACGGCGTGACACGACTTCCTGCTCACTGTGGTGGCGCTCTGCATGCACCAGCAGACTGGAAGTCAGCAGGGGCATCATCATCATCTGACCTTGCATGGTCATCTCCTCATTCGTTTAAGTTGGGCATCCATCGTTCAGAACAATGCCGGGTCCATGGCACCGACAGTTTCGCCACCTTGGCAAACCACGGCACCCAGGGCAGTCACCTGCGGCAGCAGGCTCTCGGCAAAGAAGCGTGCTGTGGTGATCTTCGCGCCATAGAAAGCCGGATCTTCGGTCCGACGTTCCACGGCCACCATCAAGGAGCGGGCAAACTGCCAGCCCACGACGACGTAACTCGCCAATTTGAGGAAATTGACGGCGCTGGTGTAGACCGTGTTCGGGCTGGCCTTGCCGTGTTCAAGCACGAAGTCAATCGCTTTTTCATACTCCAGCCGCGCAGCGCTCAGAGCCCGCTGCATCGCTGCAGAGTCGGCATCCCCATGGGCGATCAGATCCTGTTCGGTTTCAGAGATCATCCGGCACACGGCTTTGGCCACGGCGCCACCATCGCGCAGGGTCTTGCGCCCGACGAAGTCGTTCGCCTGGATGGCGGTAGTCCCTTCGTAGATGGCCAGAATGCGGGCGTCGCGATACAGCTGCGCGGCACCTGTCTCCTCGATGAAACCCATGCCACCGTGCACCTGTACACCCAGGCTGGTGACTTCATTGGCAATCTCGGTTGAAAAACCCTTGATGATCGGCACCAGGTAGTCGTACAAGGCGCGCTGGTGGGCCGCCTCGGTGGCATCCGGGTTGTGGTGTGCGTGATCGTCTGCTGCCGCCCCCACCAAGGCCACGGCGCGACAACCTTCCGTCAAAGCACGCATGGTGAGCAACATGCGCTTGACGTCAGGATGCTGAACGATGGCCACACCCGTTTTGGCCGAACCATCCACCGGCCGACTCTGCACACGGTCCCGGGCGTACCCCACGGCCTGCTGGTAGGCGCGGTCCGAAATCGCGTAACCCTGCAAACCGACGTTGAAACGCGCGGCGTTCATCATGATGAACATGTACTCCAGGCCACGGTTTTCTTCGCCCACCAAGTAACCCACTGCGCCACCGTGGTCGCCATACTGCAACACGGCCGTGGGGCTGGCCTTGATGCCCAGCTTGTGCTCGATGCTGACGCAGTGCACGTCGTTGCGTTCGCCCAGACTGCCATCGGCATTGACCATGAACTTGGGCACCACAAACAGGCTGATCCCCTTGACCCCGTCTGGAGCGCCTGGCACCCGCGCCAACACGAGATGGATGATGTTCTCAGCCATGTCGTGCTCACCGTAGGTGATGAATATCTTGGTGCCAAACACCTTGTAAGTGCCATCACCCTGAGGCTCGGCACGCGAGCGGACTGCGGCAAGATCGCTACCGGCCTGTGGTTCGGTCAGGTTCATGGTGCCGGACCATTGGCCGCTCACCAGCTTTTCAAGGTAGGTGGCTTTCAACTCTTTGCTACCGGCCGTGAGCAGGGCTTCGATGGCCCCATCGGTCAACATGGGGCACAGCGCAAAACTCAGATTGGAGCTGTGCAACATCTCGTTGCAGGCCGTGGCAATGCTCTTTGGGAAACCTTGGCCGCCATAGTCCACCGGATGCGCCAAACCTTGCCAACCACCTTCACAGAACTGCTTATAAGCCTCTTTGAAGCCCGGGGTGGTGGTGACCACGCCATCCTTCCAACTGGAAGGGTTGGTGTCGCCATCGCGGTTCAGCGGAGCAATCACTTGCTCGTTGAACTTGGCGCACTCTTCCAACACGGCCTGGGCGGTGTCCAGACCGTAATCTTCCAAGTCGGACAGCTGGCTCAGTTTCGACAAACCGGCCAGGTGCTCCAACACAAACAACATGTCCTTGACAGGGGCTTGATAACTCATGACTTACTCCTGGAAATTCTGATTTGGCGCGGCGCGCCGCTGTACTCAAATTGCCTTGACCAACTCCGGCACGGCGGTGAACAAATCGGCCTCCAGCCCGTAGTCCGCCACGCTGAAGATCGGGGCCTCGGGGTCCTTGTTGATCGCCACGATCACCTTGCTGTCCTTCATCCCCGCCAAGTGCTGGATCGCCCCGCTGATGCCGCAGGCGATGTACAACTGAGGCGCCACGATCTTGCCGGTCTGCCCCACCTGCAGGTCGTTGGGGGCGTAACCCGCGTCCACCGCCGCGCGGCTGGCGCCGATGGCCGCGCCAAGCTTGTCGGCCAGCGGGGTCATGACTTCGTTGAACTTCTCGCTGCTGCCCAGTGCTCGGCCACCGCTGACGATGACCTTGGCGGCGGTCAGTTCCGGGCGCTCGCTCTTGGCGATCTCGCTCTTGACGAAGCGGCTCTTGCCGCTGTCGGCGGCCGTAGCCAGAGTTTCGATGGCGGCGCTGCCACCTTGGCCTGCGGCGTCAAAGGCGGTGCCGCGCACGGTGATGACTTTGACCGCGTCGCTGCTCTGCACCGTGGCCATGGCGTTGCCGGCGTAGATAGGGCGCTCGAAGGTGTCGGCGCTGACGATCTGGGTGATGTCGCTGATCTGCGCAACGTCGAGCTTGGCGGCCACGCGCGGTGCCACGTTCTTGCCGCTGGCGGTGGCGGGGAACAGGATGTGGCTGTAGTTGGCCGCGATGGCCAGCACCTGGGCGGCGACGTTCTCGGCCAGGCCGTGGGCGAGGCTGTCGCCGTCGGCGTGCAGGACTTTGGCCACGCCTTGGACTTGGGCGGCTGCGGCTGCGGCGGCACCGGCGTTGTGGCCGGCGACGAGGACGTGAACTTCACCGCCGAGTTGGGTGGCAGCGCTGACGGTGTTGAGGGTGGCGCTCTTGAGGGAGCTGTTGTCGTGTTCGGCAATGACGAGAATGCTCATGGTGTCTGTTCTTTCTTTCTAGTTCTTGTGGTTCAGATGACTTTGGCTTCGTTCTTGAGCTTGTCCACCAGCGCAGCAACGTCAGCGACCTTGATGCCGGCTTTGCGCCCGGCGGGCTCGGCCACCTTGAGGGTTTTGAGGCGCGGATTGACGTCCACACCCAGGTCTTCGGGCTTGACGTTGTCCAGCGGCTTCTTCTTGGCCTTCATGATGTTGGGCAGCGTGACGTAACGCGGCTCGTTCAGGCGCAGGTCGGTGGTGACGATGGCGGGCAGGCTGACCGACAGGGTTTCCAGACCGCCGTCGATTTCGCGGGTGACTTCGACACGGTCACCGGCCACTTCAACTTTGGAGGCGAAGGTGGCTTGCGGCAGATCGGTCAGGGCTGCGAGCATCTGGCCGGTCTGGTTGGCATCGTCGTCGATGGCCTGTTTGCCCAGGATGACGAGGCCCGGTTGTTCTTTGGCCACCAGAGCGGCGAGCAGTTTGGCGACGGCCAGGGGCTGCAGTTCTTCGTTGGTTTCCACCAGGATGGCACGGTCGGCACCGATGGCCATGGCGGTGCGCAGGGTTTCCTGGCACTGGGCCACGCCGCAGGAGACGGCGATGACTTCGGTGGCAGCACCCTTCTCTTTGAGGCGCACGGCTTCTTCCACCGCGATCTCGTCAAACGGGTTCATGCTCATCTTGACGTTGGCAATGTCCACACCCGTGCCATCGGCCTTGACCCGCACCTTCACGTTGTAGTCCACCACGCGTTTGACGGGGACGAGAATTTTCATGGTGTACTTCCTTTCAGAGTGAACGGGAGGGACATCACGCCCTCCGAACATCGCACCAATGCGATGACTGCGATTGACTTCAGGCCGAGGCCAAGGGTTGCTGCGCAGCCTTGGCGGCGGCAGCTTCTCGGCGTGCACTTGAAGTGGTCATCACCGTGGCTTCGCCATCGATGACCACCAACTCGCCGACCCGACAAACCGTGTCCAGCACTGCCCGGGCCTTGGCTGTGTCGACCGATTTGACCGTGACCGTGGCATGCACCGTGTCGCCCGGACGCACCGGCGCACGGAAACGCAGCTGCTGCCCGAGGTACACCGTGCCCGGTCCTGGCAAACGGTTGGCCACGGCCGCCGAGATGACGCTGGCCGTGAGGAACCCGTGCGCGATGCGACCGCCAAACACAGTTTCCTTGGCAAAATCTTCGTTGGTGTGCACTGCGTTGTTGTCGCCGGACACACCGGCGAACAGCACGATGTCGGCTTCGGTGATGGTCTTGGCAAAACTCGCGGTCATGCCCTCGTGCAGGTCTTCAATGTCGTGGCCGTACTGCGCGTTCATTTGGGTACTCCTTATCAACGCACCGAGGACCGGCTGAGCAACGCTTTGAGCTCACCCACGATGCCACGGCGGAATGCGAGCACGCAGGTCACAAACAAGGCCCCCATGATCACCATGACCCACGAACCGACCTTGTCGGCCAGCACGTTTTCCAGGCCAATGATGGTGACAGCCCCGGCCACCGGACCCAGGATGGTGCCGAGCCCACCCAAGAGCGTCATCAGCACCACCTGGCCCGACATGTGCCAATGCACGTCAGACAGCGAAGCCAACTGAAACACGATGGCTTTGGTGGAGCCAGCCAACCCTGCCAGGGCCGCCGAAATGATGAATGCCATCAGCTTGAATTTGTCGATGTCGTAGCCCAGCGAAGTCGCACGCGCTTCGTTGTCGCGGATGGCCTTCAGGATCTGGCCGAACGGCGAATGGATGGTGCGGAAGACGAGCGCAAAGCCGGCCATGAACACCGCGAACACGAAGTAGTACATGGCGATGTTGTCGTTCAGATCCAGCAGACCCAACAACTGACCACGCGGTATGCCTTGCAAGCCGTCTTCACCACCGGTGAACTTCAACTGCAATACCAGGAAAAACACCAGTTGCGCCAGACCCAGCGTGATCATGGCGAAGTAAATGCCCGCGCGTCGAATGGCCACCCAGCCAAACACGGCACCGAGTGCACCACCAAACACACCGCCGGCCAAAATGCCAAGCTCCGGCGTCAACCCCAGGTCACGGCAGAGGTAACCGGTGATGTACGCCGATCCACCAAAAAAGGCGGCATGCCCGAACGACAGCAGCCCCGAAAAACCCAGCATCAAGTTGAAGGCGCAAGCGAACAACGCAAAGCACAGCAACTTCATCAGAAAAGTGGGGTACACCAAGTACGGCGCGACCACGCCAAGGGCGATCAGGCCACCGAACATCCACAGGGTCTGCCGGTTGGCAGACGGGTTTGCTTGCGACATGTCAAATCTCCTGTTGCGGCGCTCAGGCCTGTTTGCCAAAAAGCCCGGCCGGCTTGACCAGCAGTACCAACACCATGATGAGGAAGATCACCACGGCAGAGGCTTCGGGGTAGAAAACTTTGGTCAGGCCTTCGATGATGCCCAGCCCCAACCCGGTCACGATAGAGCCCAGGATCGAACCCATGCCCCCGATCACCACCACCGCAAACACCACGATGATGAGGTTGGATCCCATGACAGGATTGACCTGAACGATAGGGGCCGCCAGCACCCCAGCAAAGCCTGCCAGTGCTGCGCCCACCGCGTAGGTTGCTGTGATCATGACCGGCACGTTGATCCCCAGCGCCTGCACCAAGTCCGGACGCTGTGTGGCGGCCCGCAGGGTAGCCCCGAGCGATGTACGTTCGATGGTGTACCAGGCAGCCAAGCACACGGCCAGCGCAGCCACCACCACCCAGGCACGGTAAATCGGCAGGTACATGAAAGGCAGGCGAATGCCACCCTGAAGAATTTCAGGCACGGCGTACGATTCACCAGAAACGCCGAACAGGTTCTTGAACACCCCTTCAGCCACCAGCGCCAGACCAAAAGTCAGCAGCAAACCGTACAAGTGATCCAGCTTGTAGAGGTGGCGCAACATGGTTTTTTCAATCACCACCCCCAACACGCCCACCACCACCGGCGCCAGCAGCAGCGCTCCCCAATAGCCCACACCCAAGTATTGCAGCCCGAGCAAAGCCGCAAATGCCCCCAGCATGTATTGAGCCCCGTGGGCAAAGTTGATGATGTTGAGCAGGCCAAAAATGATGGCCAACCCCAGGCTGAGAACGGCGTAGAAAGAACCGTTGATCAGACCCAGCAGCAGCTGGCCCATGAGCGCCTGCACCGGGATGCCAAAAATTTCCATGGTGGTACACCTCGTGGCTAATTGAGAGCCCGCCCACGACACGTGGACGGGCGACGGGACGCTTCAGCGTGTCGTCACTTCTTGATCAGAGGGCAACTCGACTTGGAGAGCGGCTGGAAGGCTTCTGCGGCAGGAATCACGGCCTTAACGGTGTAGTAATCCCAGGGGGACTTGGACTGAGCTGGCTTTTTCACCTGCAGCAAGTACATGTCGTGGACCATGCGACCATCGTCACGGATACTGCCGTTCTTTGCAAAGAAGTCGTTCACCGGGGTCTTCTTCATTTGGGTCATGACCTTGGCTGTGTCGTCGGTGCCGGAGGCCTTCACAGCCTTCAGGTAGTGCATGATGGACGAGTATTGACCGGCCTGCACCATCGTGGGCATGCGCTTGTGCTTTTCAAAGAAACGCTTCGACCAAGCGCGGGTCTCTTCGTTGAAGTCCCAGTAGAAACCTTCGGTCAGGTACATGTTCTGGGTAGCCTTCAGACCCAAGGCGTGCACGTCGGTGATGAACATCAGCAGACCGGCCAGCGATTGGGTTTCGTTGATGCCAAATTCAGCCGCTTGCTTGATAGAGTTGATGGTGTCGCCGCCAGCGTTGGCCAGACCAATGATTTGCGCCCCCGAGGCCTGTGCCTTCAGTAGGAAGGACGAAAAATCGGTTCCCGGGAAGGGGTGACGCACCGAGCCCAGCACTTCACCACCGTTGGCTTTGACCACGGCGGTGGCGTCTTTTTCAAGCGCATGGCCGAATGCGTAGTCGGCCGTCAGGAAGTACCACTTCTTGCCACCGCCTTGGGTCACGGCCTTGGCAGTACCGTTGGCCACGGCGTAGGTGTCGTACGTCCAGTGGACGGTGACGTTGTTGCAACTCTCGTTGGTGACGGCGGTGGATGCAGCACCCGAAATCAAAGCGATCTTGTTCTTGTCGGCAGCGATTTTTTGGACGGCCAGCGCCACGGAAGTCGTCACCAATTCAGAGACCACGTCAACCTTGTCTTTTTCGAACCACTCGCGGGCCTTGTTTGCGGCGATGTCGCCCTTGTTCTGGTGGTCGGCCGAAACCATTTCCACCTTGAACTTGGGCTTTTCCTGAGCCACGAAGTCGTCAATGGCCATCTGAGTGGCAATCACGGTGCCGGGACCGGCCACGTCAGAGTACACGCCGGACAAGTCGGTCAACACGCCGATTTTGACGGTGCCATCCGACACTTGCGCCTGTGCGGCGCCGGCAAGGAAAACGATCAAGGCGGTTGCCTGGGCAATTTGCTTCAGTTTCATCAAGGTCTCCTGGTTGGAAAAGGGCTGGGGAAATGGTTTGGGGCTTACACGCCCAGCAGGTTGTGCAGCTCGTCTGTACGGGCAGCTAGTTCGTCTTTGGGCACGGTCATCACCACATGGCCGTGTTCGAGCACATAGTGGCGATCGGCCAGGGGTGCAGCAAAGCGGAAGTTCTGCTCCACGAGCACGATGGTGTAGCCCCGCGTTTTCAGCAGGCGGATCACTTCGCCCAGCTTCTTGACGATGACCGGGGCCAAGCCCTCGGTGATCTCGTCCAGCAGCAGCACTTTGGCGCCCGTGCGCAGAATGCGAGCCATGGCCAGCATCTGCTGTTCTCCGCCCGACAGACGAGTACCTGGGCTGTTTCGACGCTCGTGCAAGTTGGGGAAAAGTTCGTAGATCTCTTCCAGCGTCATGCCGCCACTGGCCACCACGGGCGGCAGCATCAGGTTTTCTTCGGTGGACAGACCGGCGAAAATGCCTCGCTCCTCCGGGCAGAAACCCAGGCCCAACCGGGCAATCCGGTGCGGCGCCATCTGGGTGATTTCGTTGCCGTTGAACATGATGCTGCCGGTGCGCCGGCCCACCAGACCCAAAATGGCCTTGAGCGTGGTGGAGCGACCCGAGCCGTTTCGGCCCAGCAGCGTCACCAATTCGCCACGGTTCACGTGCAGGTCGATGCCATGCAGGATGTGGGATTCGCCGTAAAACGCGTGCAGATCGGTCACGCGCAGCATTTCGCCGCTGGGGGTAAAGGCGCTGGTCATGCTTCAACTCCGACGTAAGCTTCCAGCACCTGCGGGTTGCTGGACACGGTGGCGTAATCGCCCTCGGCGAGCACAGCGCCGCGCTGCAGCACGGTCAGGCGGTCGCACAGGGTTTCCACCACCGAAAGGTTGTGCTCCACCATCAGGATGGTGCGGTTCTTAGAGACTTTTTTGATCAGCTCCACCACGCGGTCCACATCCTCGTGGCCCATGCCCTGGGTCGGCTCGTCGAGCAACATCAGCTCGGGCTCCAGCGCCAGGGTGGTGGCGATTTCGAGCGCGCGCTTGCGGCCATAGGGCATTTCTACCGTCACGGTGTCGGCAAAGCTGCCTAGGTCCACCGATTCCAGCAGCGCCATGGCCCGGTCGTTCAGCACGTTGAGCTTCTTTTCAGAGGCCCAGAAATGAAAGCTGTCGCTGCGTTGGCGTTGCAGGCCCACGCGCACGTTTTCCAGCGCCGTCAGGTGGGCAAAAGTGGCGGAAATCTGGAACGAGCGGATCATGCCTCTGCGGGCTACCTGGACCTGGTTTTCGGTCGTTATGTCCTGCCCGTTGAACCAGATCTTGCCGCTGCTGGGCGTGTGAAACTTGGTCAGCAGGTTGAACACTGTCGTCTTGCCTGCCCCGTTGGGGCCGATCAATGCATGGATGCTGCCGCGTTTGATTTCCAGATCGACATCAGAGACGGCTTTGAAGCCAAGAAACTCTTTGGTCAGCCCCTGGGTTTTGAGGATGGTGTCTTTGTTCATGGCTGGTCTCACTCGATGGCGCTGGTCGACTTGACCTGCTGGCGAAGTACAAACTTCTGGATTTTTCCGGTCGAGGTTTTGGGCAGTGTTCCAAACACCACCCGTTTGGGCACCTTGAAGCGCGCCAGCAAGTTGCGACAGAAATCAATCACTTCGGCTTCGGTCGCCTCAGCTCCCGGCTTGAGCTCCACGAACGCGCAGGGCACCTCACCCCAGCGGGCATCGGGCAATGCCACCACAGCAGCGGTTAGCACGGCGGGGTGACGGTGCAGCGCATCCTCCACCTCAATGGATGAGATGTTTTCACCGCCGGAAATGATGATGTCCTTGCTGCGGTCTTTGATCTTGACGTAGCCATCGGGGTACATCACAGCCAGATCACCTGTGTGGAACCAGCCTCCCGCGAAGGCTTCATCGGTGGCGGTCGGGTTCTTCAGGTAACCCTTCATCACCACGTTGCCCCGGAAGAAAATTTCGCCCATGGTCTCCCCGTCGGCGGACACGGGCTCCAGCGTTTCGGGGTCGAGCACTGTCACGTCTTCCTGAAGCGGATAGGGCACACCCTGACGGCCATTCAGGGTGGCACGCTCCTCGGCCGATAGTCCAGCCCAGCTTTCCTGTTTTGCACAGACGGCGGCGGGGCCGTACACCTCGGTCAGGCCATAGACGTGAGTCAGCTCGATACCCACGCTTTCACAGCCTTCGATCACCGCAGCCGGTGGTGCAGCTCCGGCAATCAGGCCGGCAATGGTGTGGCCAATGCCGTCGCGCAACTCTGCCGGCGCGTTGATGAGCATGCTGTACACGATGGGTGCCCCACACATGTGTGTGATGCGGTGCTCCCGGATCAGCGGGAAAATCAGCGCCGGATCAACGCGACGCAGGCAAACGCTGACGCCGGCAATAAGTGCCATGGTCCAGGGGAAGCACCAGCCATTGCAGTGGAACATGGGCAGCGTCCACAGGTAGGTGGCGTGGTGGGGCAATTCCCAAGAGATGACATTGCTGGCCGCATTCAGATACGCGCCCCGGTGGTGGGTCACCACACCTTTGGGGTTGCCAGTGGTGCCGCTTGTGTAGTTCAACGCCACGGCATCCCACTCGTCGGCCGGCAATTTCCAGTCAAAGGCCGGGTCGCCCTGGGCCAGGAAGTCCTCGTAGCCGACTTCACCTAGGCGCTTGCCTTCGGGAGCGTCGTCGTCTTCCACTTCGATGACCCGGGGTCGGCGGTCGCCGGACATAGCCAAGGCCTTTTCCACCACGGACGCAAACTCTCGGTCGGTCAGCAGCACCTTGGCTTCGCCATGCTGCAGCATGAAGGCGATGGCCTCGGCGTCCAGTCTGGTGTTCAGTGTGTTGAGCACGGCTCCCGTCATCGGCACGCCGAAGTGAGCCTCAAACATCGCCGGTACGTTGGGCAACATCACTGCCACGGTGTCACCTTCGCCAACCCCCAAACCCACCAAAGCACTTGCCAAGCGACGGCAGCGTTCGTAAGTCTGACCCCAGGACTGCCGACGATCGCCATAAACGATGGCCAGGCGATTGGGATAGACCCGGGCCGTGCGCTGGATGTAGCTCAAAGGCGACAGAGCCACAAAATTGGCGGGATTTTTATCCAGACCGCTGTTGTAGGGGTTGATGCGTTTCACTGACTCGTCTCCAATCGAAACAGGCCTTAAGGTGGGCTTTACATCTATCATCTGCTGCTTCTTTTGCATCAGTTTTATGCAAATGTGACGAATGTTTGCAGGAGCCAACTTTTGTCGCACAGACTTCTAGAATGTCTAGCAGCAGCCCAACTTACATTGCCTGAAACCCAATGGAATTGCCATCCGAAGACCCCGCCGTCCGTGCCGATAACAACCGGCGCCTGCAGGCTTTACAGGTGGCGTTGGACCTGATTGACCAAGGCTTCACGCTGATAGACAGCGACCTGCGGCTGGTGGCATGGAACGCTGAATTTCTTCGCCTGCTCGACTTTCCTGACGACATGGCCTATGTCGGAGCCCCCTTTGACAGTTTTATTCGCTACAACGCTCTTCGCGGCGAGTACGGCCCTGGGGATCCGGAGGAGCAAACCACTCTTCGAGTGGCCTCGGCTAAAGGCATGATCGTGCATGAAATGGAGCGCCTCCGCCCCAACGGGACTTTGTTGAGCGTGCGTGGCGTGCCGGTTCCGCAGCACGGATTCATCACGTTGTATTCCGACATCACAGAGCAGCGCCGAAGCGAGACCCAAATCAAGGAACAAAATGCACTGCTCGAAGCAGCCGTCAGTGCACGCACCCTGGCGCTGCAACGCTCCAACACCCAGTTGCGCATGGCACTGGAGCACAACGAGGCGATTGCACAGTCGCTTTCACGCAGCGAAGCCCGCATCCGCCTCATTACGGACAGAATTCCTGCTCTAGTCGCGTACTTTGGAAATGACCGTCGCTACCACTATGTCAACAGAGGGTACAAGGAGTGGTTCGAGGTCGATCCGAGTCATCCGGAAAGCATCAATGCCCGCAAATTCCTGGGCAGCGAAACCTACGCCCTTATACGTCCATACGTGATGCAGGCGTTGCAATGCCAGTCCGTGACTTTCGAGTACGAGGTAAACACCGCGCACAAAGGTCTGCGCATGGCCCGCACCACCCTGATCCCGGAAAAGACCCCCAACGGGCACTTTGCCGGTTGTTTTGAACTGACCTTCGACATCACCGACGAAAGGCTGGCTCAGTCACGCATGGCCAGGGCCCAAAAAATGGAGGCCTTGGGTCAACTGACTGGCGGTCTGGCGCACGACTTCAATAACATCCTGACAGTCATACAAGGCAACCTTGCGGCCTTGCTGGACAAGCCCGACCTCAGGCCCTATGTGGCCGAGTACCTGCGCCCAGCACTCGAAGCCGCAGGAAGGGGGTCGGACCTGATACGCAGCATGCTGACATTTGCCCGCAAACACCCACTGAGCAGCCAAGTGCAAGACCTAAACGAATGCTTGCGCTCCACTGCCAGTTGGCTACGCAGCATGTTGCCCGAATCCCTTAAGCTGGACACCCAGTTGCCCTTGGACCCGGTGCAAGTGCGGGTAGACCCCCACCAACTGCGTGACGCTTTGCTGAACCTCGCATTGAACGCCCGTGATGCCACCGAAGGCCGTGGTCGAATCAGCATCCGTTGTGTACAAACCGATCTACTAGGTTCTCAGGCCGAAAGCCTACATGTACCGGCCGGACCCTATGCACAAATTTGCATTGAAGACGATGGTTGCGGCATGGATAGCAACACCCTGGGTCGCGTGTTCGAGCCCTTTTTCAGCACCAAGCCACCCGGCCAAGGGTCGGGCCTGGGGATGTCCATGGTGTACGGTTTTGTACAGCAGTCCGGCGGTGCCATCGACTTGCGCAGCACGCCTGGTTCTGGCACAACGGTGTCCATCCTGTTGCCACTGGCCACAACAACGGTGGAGGTTGCACACTCATTGAACCCCACAAGAGAGACCGCAGCCACCACGGACGACACGACGCCACTGAGCCGACTGGCCTTGCTGGTGGAAGACGATGCCGACGTGCGCCTCTGGGTGCGGCGTGAGTTGCTGGCACTAGGCTACTCCGTCATTGAAGCCGAATCCGGTGACGAAGCGCTGCCTCTGCTGGAGCACCTGGAGGATGTGGATCTGCTGCTGTCAGACGTCATGATGCCTGGCGGCACAGACGGGGTGGCCCTGGCCCGCCATGCTAAGCAAACCACGACCATCCCGCACATTGTTCTGATGAGCGGATTTGTACCCAACCGTGAAATGCCCTCCAACATTTCGCTGCTATACAAGCCATTCACACGCGCTGACTTGCGGAAAATCCTAGAGGGCGGCCGATGAACTCGCACAAACCTTCTGAGCATACGAAGACGAACACCCGCCTCTTGATCGTGGAGGACGACGATGGTGTAGCCCAGTTGCTGCAACGCACCTTGACCGGTTTTCAATTCCAGGTGCAACGGTGTGCAGACGGGCAATCTGCATTGCGTCAAATGCACCTCTTCCGCCCAGCTTTGTGCATCGTGGACCTGGGCCTACCAGACATGGAAGGCATCGAACTGGTCAAGCACCTATATGAGGCCTGCGATTGCGGCGTGCTCATCCTGACCGGACGAGACCACCCGGTGGACAAGGTGATGGGGCTTGAGCTGGGTGGCGACGATTATGTGACCAAACCCTTTGACGCCCGCGAATTGGTCGCCCGTGTGCGCAGTATCCTGCGTCGGCGCCAGCAGGCCAGCGAATCAAAACCCTCTCACCAGCGCCGAACAGCCACATTCATGAGCTGGTCTTTTGATTGCGCATCAAACACACTGCGTGAATCCTCTGGTCAGGAGCATTTTCTGGGAACCGCCGAGGCAAAAGTGCTCAAGGCGTTTTTGGAACGCCCCCACTGCATTCTCAACCGAGAGCAACTTCTCGACCAACGCGATCTGTCGCCGATGGACCGCAGCATAGACGTACGGATTTCACGTTTGCGCCGCAAACTGGAAACCGATCCCCAAAACCCCACACTGATCAAAACAGTGTATGGCGCGGGCTACTTGTTCAGCGCCATCGTAACCTGGTCTTGAGATATCAAAATGGAAATTGCCTCCACCCTCCTGGAACAGCTCGGCCCCCGTGAAGCTATGGAATACGACGTGGTCGTCGTGGGGGGCGGCCCGGCCGGTCTGTCCACGGCCATCCGCCTGAAGCAACTGGCCGCCGAAAAAGGCCAGGATGTCTCGGTCGTGGTGCTCGAAAAAGGTGGCGAGCCCGGCGCCCACATCCTCTCGGGCGCCATCATGGACCCGCGCGCCCTGACCGAACTCTTCCCTGACTGGAAAGAGCTGGGCGCCCCGCTCAACCAGCCCGTGACCGACGACGCCTGGAGCTTTTTGAGTGAAACCGGTGCGACGCGTACCCCTGGCATCTTCCTGCCCGAGTGCGCTCAGAACCACGGCAACTACATCATCAGCCTGTCAAACTTCACGCGC
>Ga0255292_1000052_pt1 | contig 18638 bp, 11 predicted proteins | sample MistaT_35_FD_183690 | JGI IMG/M metagenome (GOLD analysis project Ga0255292, IMG submission 183690) | Metatranscriptome of freshwater microbial communities from Mississippi River, Louisiana, United States - Miss_Miss_RepB_8h (Metagenome... | ecosystem: Environmental > Aquatic > Freshwater >...
CGGTGGCAAAGCCCTGGACGTCAACGGCGTCAAGGCCCTGGCAAGTGTTCCTACCAAGGAAGTGTTGCTGGCCCAGCTGTGTGGCTTGCTCATGTCCCCCATCTCCCGTACCGCTGTGGTGCTGGGTGCTCTGGCGGCCAAGAAAGAAGGCGAAACCGCTGCCGCCTGATCGGTGTGCAGCTTCGTTTAAACCAATTGTTAGGAAATCAAAATGGCATTCGATAAAGACGCATTTTTGACCGCGCTGGACAGCATGACGGTCCTGGAACTCAACGACCTGGTGAAAGCCATCGAAGAGAAATTTGGCGTGAGCGCTGCTGCTATGGCCGCTCCCGCTGCTGGCGGCGCTGCTGCTGGCGGTGCTGCCGCTGAAGAGAAGACTGACTTCAACCTGGTTCTGGCCGAAGCCGGTGCCAACAAGGTTGGCGTCATCAAGGCCGTGCGCGAAATCACCGGTCTGGGCCTGAAAGAAGCCAAAGACCTGGTCGACGGCGCTCCCAAGGTCGTCAAAGAAGGCATGCCCAAGGCCGACGCCGAAGCAGCCAAGAAAAAGCTGGAAGAAGCTGGCGCCAAGGCCGAACTCAAGTAATTCGGCTTTTGTCCAAGGCTGGAGTGTCCGCAAGGGCCTCCAGCCTTTGGTGCTTTCAAGAACGCACCGAAAAGCAGCCTGCCAAGACCGCTTTTCAGTGTCTTCTGATCCGACTGCAGAAGACCCTTGGTTCGGGTGATGTGCAAGGCATCGCCGTCCGCCAATGCTGGTAGTGGCCAGCCGCCAAGATGGTTCGCATGTGGTGTGCATGCGCAGCCTCAGTCCTGAAAGATCAAGCCCGGAGATCTCATGGCCTACTCTTATACCGAACGCAAGCGTATTCGCAAAAGTTTCGGCAGCCGCGAAAGCGTGCTCGAAGTTCCTTACCTGCTGCAGATGCAAAAAGACGCTTACACGTCTTTCCTGCAAGCCGATGTGCTGTCCTCCAAGCGTGCCCACGAGGGCCTGCAGGCAGCTTTTGAATCTGCTTTCCCCATCGTCTCCCACAACGGTTTTGTGGAGATGAAGTTTGTCGAGTACAACCTCGCCAAACCTGCTTTTGATGTGCGCGAATGCCAGACCCGTGGTCTGACCTTTGCCTCCGCTGTGCGCGCCCGTGTGCAACTGATCATCTACGATCGTGAGTCTTCCACGTCCCAGTCCAAGGTGGTCAAGGAAGTGAAAGAGCAAGAGGTCTACATGGGCGAAGTGCCCCTGATGACCGACAAGGGTTCTTTCATCATCAACGGTACCGAGCGCGTGATCGTGTCCCAGCTGCACCGCTCGCCTGGCGTGTTCTTCGAACACGACAAGGGCAAGACCCACAGCTCGGGCAAACTGCTGTTTTCGGCTCGCATCATTCCTTACCGCGGTTCCTGGCTCGACTTCGAATTCGACCCCAAGGACATGCTGTACTTCCGCGTGGACCGTCGCCGCAAGATGCCGGTCACGATCCTGCTCAAGGCCATCGGCCTGACGCCGGAATCCATCCTGGCCAACTTCTTCGTCAACGACAACTTCCGCCTGATGGACAGCGGCGCACAAATGGAATTTGTGGCCGAGCGTCTGCGCGGCGAAGTGGCCCGTTTTGACATCACCGACAAGGCCGGCAAGGTGGTGGTCGCCAAGGACAAGCGCATCACCGCGCGCCATACCCGCGAGCTCGAGCAGTCCGGCGCCACCCACATCAGCGTGCCCGAAGACTTCCTGATCGGCCGCGTGGTCGCCAAGAACATTGTTGATGGTGACACTGGCGAGATCATTGCCAAGGCGAACGAAGAGCTGACCGAAGCGCTGCTGAAAAAGCTGCGTTCTGCTGGTGTGCTCGACCTGCAGTGCATCTATACCAACGAACTCGACCAGGGCGCCTACATCAGCCAGACCCTGCGCACCGACGAAACCGTGGACGAGTTCGCAGCACGTGTGGCCATCTACCGCATGATGCGCCCTGGCGAGCCGCCGACTGAAGACGCTGTGCAGGCCCTGTTCCAGCGCCTGTTCTACAACGACCACACCTACGATCTGTCACGCGTGGGCCGCATGAAGTTCAACGCCCGCGTGGGTCGAGATGAATCCACCGGTCCCATGGTGCTGAGCAACGAAGACATCCTGGCTGTGGTCAAGATTCTGGTGGATCTGCGCAATGGCCGTGGCGAAGTCGACGACATCGACCACCTGGGCAACCGCCGCGTGCGTTGCGTCGGCGAACTGGCCGAGAACCAGTACCGCACCGGTCTGGCACGTATCGAAAAAGCCGTGAAAGAGCGTCTGGGTCAGGCCGAGCAAGAGCCGCTGATGCCCCACGACCTGATCAACTCCAAGCCGATCTCTGCGGCCCTCAAGGAGTTCTTCGGTGCGTCCCAGTTGTCGCAATTCATGGACCAGACCAACCCGCTGGCCGAAATCACGCACAAGCGTCGCGTCTCGGCCCTGGGCCCGGGCGGTCTGACCCGCGAACGTGCCGGCTTCGAGGTGCGCGACGTGCACGTGACCCACTACGGCCGCGTCTGCCCGATCGAAACGCCTGAAGGTCCGAACATCGGCCTGATCAACTCGCTGGCCTTGTACGCCCGTCTCAACGAGTACGGTTTCATCGAAACCCCGTACCGTCGCGTGGTCGATGGCAAGGTCACGATGGAAATCGACTACCTGTCGGCCATCGAAGAAGGCAAATACGTCATCGCCCAGGCCAACGCCACTTTGGACAAAGACGGCAAGCTGACCGGCGAACTGGTGTCTGCCCGTGAAAAAGGCGAATCCATCTTGTGTGGCGCCGAGCGCATCCAGTACATGGACGTGTCGCCAGCCCAGATCGTGTCTGTGGCCGCTTCGCTGGTTCCGTTCCTGGAGCACGACGACGCCAACCGCGCATTGATGGGCGCCAACATGTCGCGCCAGGCCGTGCCTGTGCTGCGTCCTGAAAAGCCCATGGTCGGTACCGGTATCGAGCGCGTGGCCGCTGTGGACTCGGGCACCGTGGTGACTGCCACCCGTGGTGGCGTGGTCGACTATGTGGACGCGACCCGTATCGTGATCCGCGTGAACGACGCTGAAGCTGTGGCCGGTGAAGTCGGTGTGGACATCTACAACCTGATCAAGTACCAGCGTTCCAACCAGAACACCAACATCCACCAGCGTCCCATCGTCAAGCGTGGTGACAAGCTGGCCAAGGGTGATGTGATCGCCGACGGCGCCTCGACCGACCTGGGCGAAATCGCCATCGGCCAGAACATGCTGATCGCCTTCATGCCCTGGAACGGCTACAACTTCGAAGACTCGATTTTGATCAGCGAACGCGTGGTGGCCGACGACCGCTACACCTCGATCCACATCGAGGAACTGGTGGTTATGGCCCGTGATACCAAACTCGGTGCTGAAGAAATCACCCGCGACATTCCGAACCTGTCCGAGCAGCAACTGGGCCGCCTGGACGACTCCGGCATCATCTACGTGGGCGCTGAAGTGCAACCCGGCGATGTGCTGGTGGGCAAGGTCACACCCAAGGGCGAGACCACCCTCACGCCTGAAGAGAAGCTGCTGCGCGCCATCTTCGGCGAGAAGGCTTCCGATGTGAAAGACACCTCGCTGCGCGTGGACCAGGGCTCGCAAGGCACCGTGATCGATGTGCAGGTCTTCACCCGTGAAGGCATCGTGCGCGACAAGCGTGCCCAGCAGATCATTGACGACGAACTCAAGCGCTACCGTCTGGACCTGAACGACCAGCTGCGTATTGTGGAAGCCGATGCTTTCGACCGTATCGAGAAGCTCTTGATCGGTCGCGTGGCCAACGGTGGCCCGCAGAAGCTGGCCAAGGGCAGCAAGATCGACAAGGCCTACCTGGACGGCGTCGAGAAGTTCCATTGGTTCGACATCCGTCCTGCCGAAGACGAAGTGGCCAGCCAGCTGGAATCCATCAAGAACTCGCTGGAGCAAACCCGTCACAGCTTCGACCTGTCGTTTGAAGAAAAACGCAAGAAGCTCACCCAAGGCGACGAACTGCCTGCTGGCGTGCTCAAGATGGTCAAGGTTTATCTGGCCGTCAAGCGTCGCCTGCAGCCTGGCGACAAGATGGCCGGCCGTCACGGTAACAAGGGTGTGGTCTCCAAGATCGTTCCGGTCGAAGATATGCCTTACATGGCCGACGGTACGCCTTGCGACATCGTGCTCAACCCGCTGGGCGTGCCCTCGCGTATGAACGTGGGTCAGGTGCTGGAAGTTCACCTGGGCTGGGCCGGCAAGGGCATTGGTCACCGCATTGGCAACATGCTGCAAGCTGAAGGCAAGCGCATGGAAAAAGCCGCCGAGCTGCGCAAACTGTTTGACCAGCTGTACAACGGCATGGGCCGCAAGGAAGAGCTGTCGCAACTGTCTGACGACGAAGTGCTGGCCATGGCCGAGAACCTCAAAGAGGGCTTCCCCTTCGCCTCGCCTGTGTTCGATGGTGCCTCCGAAGATGAAATCCGCGCCATGCTCAAGCTGGCTTATCCGGATGACATCGCTGCAGCCAAGGGCCTGACGGCCACCCGCACGCAAGCGCACCTGTACGACGGCCGCACCGGCGATGCCTTCGAGCGTCCGACCACCATTGGTTACATGCACTACCTCAAGCTGCACCACCTGGTGGACGACAAGATGCACGCCCGTTCCACCGGTCCGTACTCGCTGGTCACGCAGCAACCGCTGGGCGGCAAGGCCCAGTTCGGTGGCCAGCGTTTCGGCGAGATGGAAGTGTGGGCTCTGGAAGCCTACGGCGCGTCCTACACGCTGCAGGAAATGCTCACCGTCAAGTCCGACGACGTGCAAGGCCGTACCAAGGTGTACGAAAGCATCGTCAAGGGCGAACACTCCATCGAGGCAGGCATGCCCGAGTCGTTCAACGTGCTGGTCAAGGAAATCCGCTCCTTGGGCCTGGACATTGAACTCGAGCGCTCTTAATTCACAGGCAAAGGATTCAAACCATGAAATCACTACTCGACCTGTTCAAGCAGTTCACGCCCGATGAGCATTTCGATGCCATCAAAATCGGCCTGGCCTCGCCCGAAAAGATCCGTTCGTGGTCTTTCGGCGAAGTCAAAAAGCCCGAGACCATCAACTACCGTACCTTCAAGCCCGAGCGCGATGGTCTGTTCTGCGCCAAGATCTTTGGCCCGATCAAGGACTACGAATGCCTGTGCGGCAAGTACAAGCGCCTCAAGCACCGCGGTGTGATCTGCGAGAAGTGCGGCGTTGAAGTCACGCAGACCAAAGTGCGTCGCGAGCGCATGGGTCACATCGACCTGGCCGCGCCCTGCGCCCACATCTGGTTCCTCAAGTCCTTGCCCTCGCGTCTGGGCCTGGTGCTGGACATGACGCTGCGCGACATCGAGCGCGTGCTGTACTTTGAAGCCTATGTCGTGACCGACCCCGGCATGACGCCGCTCAAGAAGTTCGGCATCATGAGCGAAGACGATTACGATGCCAAAGTGGTCGAATACGGCGACGAATTCGTGGCCAAGATGGGCGCCGAAGGCATCAAGGAACTGCTGCAAGGCCTGGACCTGGATGTCGAAATCGAGCGCCTGCGTGGCGACCTGACCGGCTCCGAGCTCAAGGTCAAGAAAAACGCCAAGCGCCTCAAGGTGCTCGAAGCCTTCAAGAAGTCGGGCATCAAGCCCGAGTGGATGGTGCTGGAAGTGCTGCCCGTGCTGCCGCCGGACCTGCGTCCGCTGGTGCCGCTGGACGGTGGCCGTTTCGCCACTTCCGACCTGAACGATCTGTACCGCCGCGTCATCAACCGTAACAGCCGTCTGCGTCGCCTGCTCGAACTCAAGGCGCCCGAGATCATCGCGCGCAACGAAAAGCGCATGCTGCAAGAAGCCGTGGACAGCCTGCTGGACAACGGCCGCCGTGGCAAGGCCATGACGGGCGCCAACAAGCGCGCGCTCAAGTCCCTGGCCGACATGATCAAGGGCAAGAGCGGTCGCTTCCGCCAGAACTTGCTGGGCAAGCGCGTGGACTACTCCGGTCGTTCCGTGATCACCGTGGGCCCAACCCTCAAGCTGCACCAGTGCGGTTTGCCCAAGCTGATGGCGCTGGAACTGTTCAAGCCCTTCATCTTTGCCCGCCTCGAAGCCATGGGCATCGCCACCACCATCAAGGCGGCCAAGAAAGAGGTCGAATCCGGCACCCCGGTGGTGTGGGATATTCTGGAAGAGGTCATCAAAGAGCACCCGGTGCTCCTGAACCGTGCGCCTACGCTGCACCGTCTGGGCATCCAGGCCTTTGAACCTATCCTGATCGAAGGCAAGGCCATCCAGCTGCACCCGCTGGTTTGCGCGGCGTTCAACGCCGACTTCGACGGTGACCAGATGGCCGTTCACGTGCCCCTGTCGGTGGAAGCCCAGATGGAAGCCCGCACCCTGATGCTGGCCTCCAACAACGTGCTGTTCCCCGCTTCGGGCGAACCCTCCATCGTGCCCTCGCAAGACGTGGTGCTGGGTCTGTACTACACGACCCGTGACCGCATCAACGGCAAGGGCGAGGGCTTGATGTTCGCCGACATCGGTGAAGTCCAGCGCGCACTGGATGCTGGCGTGGTCGAACTGACCGCCAAGATCAGCGTGCGCCTGACCGAATGGACCAAAGACAAAGCCACCGGCGAATTCACGGCTTCCACCAAAATGGTGGACACCACCGTGGGCCGCGCCCTGCTGTCCGAGATCCTGCCCAAAGGTCTGCCTTTTGAGCTGCTCAACAAAGCTCTGAAGAAGAAAGAAATCTCCAAGCTCATCAACGTCGCCTTCCGCAAGTGCGGCCTGAAAGAGACGGTGGTCTTTGCCGACAAGCTGCTGCAAAACGGTTTCCGTCTGGCCACGCGCGCAGGTATTTCCATCGCCATCGACGACATGCTGGTGCCGCCAGAAAAGCACGGCATCATCACCGAAGCCGAGAAGGAAGTGAAAGACATCGAGCAGCAATACGTCTCGGGTCTGGTCACCGCCGGCGAACGCTACAACAAGGTGGTGGACATCTGGGGCAAGGCCGGTGACGCCGTGTCCAAGGTGATGATGGATCAACTCCGCAAGGAAAAAACCATCGACCGCAACGGCAAGGAAGTCGAGCAGGAATCGTTCAACTCCATCTACATGATGGCCGACTCCGGTGCTCGCGGCTCTGCAGCCCAGATTCGTCAGCTCGCCGGCATGCGTGGCCTGATGGCCAAGCCTGACGGCTCCATCATCGAGACCCCCATCACGGCCAACTTCCGTGAAGGTCTGAACGTGTTGCAGTACTTCATCTCCACGCACGGTGCCCGTAAGGGTCTGGCTGACACGGCATTGAAGACGGCCAACTCCGGTTACCTGACTCGTCGTCTGGTGGACGTGACGCAAGACCTGGTGGTGACTGAAGACGATTGCGGCACTTCCGAAGGTTCGCTGATGCGCGCCATCGTTGAAGGCGGTGAAGTGATTGAATCGCTGCGCGACCGAATCCTCGGCCGTACTGCTGCCGAAGACGTGCTGCACCCCGAAACCCGCGCCGTGCTGGCCACCGCTGGCACCATGCTGGAAGAAGACCTGATCGACGAACTCGAAGCCGCTGGCGTTGACGAAGTCAAGGTCCGCACTGCACTGACCTGTGCAACCCGCTTCGGTCTGTGCGCCAAGTGCTACGGCCGCGACCTGGGTCGTGGCGGCTTGGTCAACAACGGCGAGGCCGTCGGTGTGATCGCTGCTCAGTCGATTGGTGAACCCGGCACACAGCTGACCATGCGTACCTTCCACATCGGTGGTGCCGCTTCGCGTGCGGCTGTGGCCTCCAGCGTGGAAGCCAAGTCCAACGGCATCATCGGCTTCAATGCCACGATGCGCTATGTGACCAACTCCAAAGGCGAGCTGGTGGTGATTGCCCGTTCCGGCGAAATCGTCATCCATGACGAACACGGCCGCGAGCGCGAGCGCCACAAGGTGCCTTACGGTGCGACCCTGACAGTCAAGGCTGACCAGACCATCAAGGCCGGTACTAACCTGGCCAACTGGGACCCGCTGACCCGACCCATCATCACCGAATTCGCCGGTCAGGTGAAATTCGAGAACGTGGAAGAAGGTCTGACGGTGGCCAAGCAGGTCGACGAAGTGACCGGCCTGTCCACCCTGGTGGTGATCGATCCCAAGCGCCGTGGCTCTGCCAAGGTGGTGCGTCCGCAGGTCAAGTTGATCGACGGCAGCGGCAAGGAAGTCAAGATCCCCGGCACCGACCACTCGGTGACGATCGGCTTCCAGGTCGGCGCCCTGATCCAGGTGCGCGACAGCCAGGACGTGGGCCCCGGCGAAGTGCTGGCCCGTATCCCGGTCGAAGGCCAGAAGACGCGAGACATCACCGGCGGTCTGCCGCGTGTGGCCGAGCTGTTCGAAGCCCGTTCGCCCAAGGACAAGGGCGTGCTGGCCGAGATCACCGGCACCGTGTCCTTCGGTAAAGAGACCAAAGGCAAGGTGCGCCTGCAGATCACCGATCCGGACGGCAAGGTCTGGGAAGAACTGGTGCCCAAGGAAAAGAACATCCTGGTGCACGAAGGCCAGGTGGTCAACAAGGGCGAAAGCATTGTGGACGGCCCCGCCGATCCGCAGGACATTCTGCGCCTCTTGGGCATCGAAGAGCTGGCACGCTACATCGTGGACGAAGTCCAGGACGTGTATCGCTTGCAGGGCGTGAAGATCAACGACAAGCACATCGAGGTGATCGTTCGCCAGATGCTGCGTCGCGTGGTCGTCGAGAACCCGGGCGAATCGACCTACATCGCTGGCGAGCAGGTCGAGCGTTCCGAGATGCTCAACACCAACGAAGCGCTGCAGAAAGACGGCAAGGTTCCGGCCACCTACAGCAACCTGCTGCTGGGCATCACCAAGGCCTCGCTGTCGACCGACTCGTTCATCTCGGCGGCTTCCTTCCAGGAAACCACCCGCGTGCTGACCGAAGCGGCCATCATGGGCAAGCGCGACGAGCTGCGTGGCCTCAAGGAAAACGTCATCGTGGGTCGCCTGATCCCGGCGGGTTCCGGTCTGGCTTACCACCAGGCGCGCAAGGCCAAAGACGCCATGGACGACGCCGAGCGCCGCGCCATTGCCGACGCCGAAGCCGCCGAGTTGGCTGGCAATGCGGCTGACGCCGTGAGCGATAGCCAGGACGCCTGAGCGCCCAGCTAGCCTCTGATGCATCACGTCGTGATGCATCTTCCGCAGCCCCTGTTCACCCCGTGTGCAGGGGCTGTTTCATTTGGTGTTAAAAAGCATCCATGGACATGACTTGGCTGATTTTCTGTGCCGTGCTGGCGCTTGCAATGTTCTGGGCGGTGGGTGCGCACCACCGTCTGGTGCGCATGCGCGCCGAGATCCTGCGCCAATGGCACCTGGTCGACACGGTCTGGTTGCAAGTGCTGGTGCGTCTGGAGTCGGCGCTGGGGGCGCATGCCCTGCAGCAAACCCCGGAGGGTCAGGACACCGATTTGCAGCAGCGCTGCGACGAATTGCTCGGTGCCTTGTCACAAGCCCGGGTACAACCCATGAATGCCGACATCATGGCGACCGTCTCGCAAGCTCATGCGCAACTCATGCTGGCCCTCAGCCAGCAGATGAAGCAAGGCCAAGCCTCCGACTGGCACTCGCTGGCCGCTGTGTTGGTGCGCATGAAGCAAATGCTGCCTGCCACGCTGGCGACCTACCACGTGGCTGTGCAAACCTATAACCAGGCCATCGAAGTTTGGCCTGTACGCCCCTTGGCGAGACAGCTGGGGTTTGGCCCCGCCATGCGTCTGGAACTCAAAGCCGGCCCGGTGGAGTTGGCATGAGTGTGCTTGTGAATGCGGGGCAGGCCCAGCCCATCCCGTTGTGGCGTCAGTTGCAGCAAGTGGCCCGAATGACCCATGCCGTCATGGGTGGACAGTCGCTCACGGCTTTGCTCGAAACGGTGCCCGCCAACCTCCGCCCAGGCGTGCAGGCCCTGAGTTTTCATGCCTTGCGCCACTGGGGGGCAGCGCGTGCAGTGCGTGTGCTGCTGGCCGCCAAGGCCCCATCGGCTGCAGTCGATGCCTTGCTGTGCAGTGCGCTGTCTTTGCTGCTTGACACCGAGCGCCCGCTGTACCCGGAGCACACCGTCGTCAGCCAGACAGTCGAGGCAGCGCGTCGCGAACACAAGTGGCAACGTCAGGCCGGTTTCATCAATGCCTGTCTGCGCCGTTTTGTGCGCGAACGCGGCGACCTGATGGCCGAAATCGCAGTGAACCCCGTGGCGAGCTGGAACCACCCGCAGTGGTGGATCGATCAAATCCAGGCTGACCATCCCGAGCACATGGCCACTTTGCTGAACATGGCTCAGCACGCGCCACCCATGACCTTGCGCGTTAATCTGAACACAAGCGATGTGTCCACCACCCTTGCACGCTTGCAGGCACAGGGGCTGAACGGTAGAACCGTAGGTGTCTGCGGCATCGAGCTGGATCGGCCTGTGCCGGTCAGCCAGCTGCCGGGCTTTGCCCAAGGCGAGGTGTCGGTGCAGGACGCCGCAGCACAAATAGCTGCCCCCTTGCTTTTAGGCGAGCGTACACATGAGCCCCTGCGCGTGCTGGACGCTTGTGCTGCCCCTGGCGGCAAGACGGGACACTTGCTGGAGTGGGCGCCACAGGCGCAGGTGCTGGCGCTGGATGTGGATGCCCAACGTGCCCAAAAAATTGAGCAAAACCTGCAGCGCTTGAAAGTGCATGCGCAAGTGCGTGCTGCAGATGCCGCCGAGCCTGACAGCTGGTGGGATGGCCAGTTGTTCGATGCCATCATGCTCGACGCACCGTGCTCGGCCTCTGGCATCGTGCGCCGTCACCCGGACGTTCGCTGGCTGCGCCGCGCCTCCGACATTCCCAAACTGGCTGCCTTGCAAGCCAAATTGCTGGACGTCTTGTGGCCTCTGCTCAAACCTGGCGGGCGCATGGTGTATTGCACGTGTTCGGTGTTCAAGGCTGAGGGGCAGGACAACGTCCAGGCGTTTCTAAAGCGCAACACGCAAGCGGTTTTGTTGCCCTCTCCGGGGCATTTGATCCCCGGACAAGCGCCGCAAGGCTTGCCGGTCGGGGACAATCAGCTCGGTGAACATGATGGCTTTTACTACGCACTGTTGCAAAAGCCTGCGCCGTAGTCCCGGCGTGTGGCTGCTGGCCCTGCTCCTTTGGAGCTGGGCCTTGCTGTCGCATGCGCAAACACCTTCTTCGACCCCGTCATCAGTTGAGCTGACCGAGCTGCGCCTGGAGCGAGCAGACAAATCACTGGTGCTCAACAGCGCGTTGCGCCTGGAGCTGGGCAGTAGCCTGGAGGATGCCTTGCTCAAAGGCGTGGCCATTCACTTCGTGGTGCAGGCCGACGTGTACCGCGACCGCTGGTATTGGTCTGACCAGCAGGTCGCCAGCGCTGCGCGCTATTACCGCTTGCTCTACCAGCCCCTCACGCGACGCTGGCGTTTGAGCCTGTCGCGCGAGCCGCTGTCTGCCAATGCCTTGGGCAACAGCCTCTCGCAAAACTTTGACAGCCTGACCGAAGCGCTTGCCTTGGTGCGCCGTGTTTACGGCTGGCCCGTGGTGGATGTGGCAGACCTCTCGCGCTCGGCGCGCTACTACGTGCGTTACCAATTCAGGCTGGACGTTAACCAGCTGCCACGGCCTTTCCAGATTTCCACGGGTGCTCAGTCCGACTGGAACCTGGGGGTGAGCCGCGAACTGGGTGTGGCCACAGACCTGCTGCAATAAGAGAAAGCCTTGAACACCAAGCCCATGCGTCGCAGCCTTTTAAGCAGCAAAACCAGTCGCTGGTTGTTGACGCTGGGCTCGGCCGCGCTCTTGCTGATTGGGGTGGGCCTGCTGGCCTTGCTCACCCGTGCCACCAGCAACCACACCAGTTACGAGCAGTATTACCAGCCTTTGCTCATCGTCAACGCCGTGGTGGCTTCGGGCTTGGGCATCACCATCTTGTGGGGCTTTGTGCGCCTGCTGGTGCGTCTGCGCAGGGGTGAATTTGGCGCGCGCCTGCTCCTGAAGCTGGCCGCCATTTTCGCGCTGGTGGGCGTGGTGCCGGGTGGGCTGATTTACGTGGTGTCCTATCAGTTCGTCTCGCGCTCGATCGAGTCCTGGTTTGACGTCAAGGTCGAAGGCGCACTCGCTGCGGGTTTGAACCTGGGCCGTGCCACCCTCGACACCCTGAGTGCAGACCTGACCAAACAAACCCGCATTGCGGCAACGCAGCTGGCCGAGGTGCCCGAGGAAAGCGCCATGCTCTCTCTGGAGCGCGTGCGAGAGCAACTGGGCGCCAGCGACGTGGTGCTGTGGGCCAACGGTGGCCGTGTGCTGGCCAGTGCCGGTCAGTCCCGCTACGAACTCAGGCCGCCCTTGCCTGCGGCCAGCCAGTTGCGCGATGCGCGAGCCAAAGGATCCGCTGTCGTGATCGAAGGGGTGGACGATGCAGCCCCTGGCGCCGACAAAGGACGCATTGTGGTGCTGGCGCAGCTGCCGCAAGTCAACTGGAACCTGGGCAACGACTACCGCATGTTGCAGGTCATTCAACCGTTGTCGCCCACCTTGGTGGCCAATGCGCTGGATGTGCAAAACGCCAACCGTGAATACCAGCAACGTGCCCTGGCGCGGGACGGCTTGCGCCGCATGTACATCGGTACCCTCACGCTGAGCCTGTTCATGGCTGTGCTGGGGGCCATTGTGCTGGCCGTGCTGCTGGGCAACCAGTTGGCGCGTCCCTTGCTGTTGCTGGCCCTGGGCATGCGTCAGGTGGCGCAGGGTGACCTCTCGCCCAAACACGCCTTGCCCGGCAAGGACGAGCTGGGCGATCTGACCCGCTCCTTTGCTGCCATGACGCAACAGTTGGCTGACGCCCGCAAAGCGGTACACCAGAGTCTGGACCAGCTGGAAACCGCGCGCGCTCAGCTGCAGACCATTCTGGACAACCTGACTGCCGGCGTCTTGCTGATGGATGCGCAAGGCCACATTCAATCGGCCAACCCTGGCGCTACGCGCATCCTGCGTGCCCCAGTGGCCGCACACGAGGGCAAGCCCCTGTCCAGCCTTCACGGCATGGAGGTGCTGGCTCAAGGTGTGGAAGAGCAATTCGCCCAGTTGCATGCCGACACCGATGTGCATGCGCTCGACCATTGGCAAAAATCTTTCGAAGTGCACGCCAGTGGCAACGGCATCCACGCCAGCGCTGTGACCTTGCTGGCGCGCGGTGCGTTCCTGCCCGACGGCATGCGCCTGTTGGTGTTTGACGATATTTCCGAAGTGGTGTCCGCGCAGCGTGCCCAGGCCTGGGGCGAGGTGGCGCGTCGGCTGGCGCACGAAATCAAGAACCCGCTCACCCCCATTCAACTTTCGGCGGAGCGCCTGCAGTTCAAGCTGGCCGACAAATTGCAAGAGGCCGATGCACGCTTGCTCGACAAGTCGGTCCAAACCATCGTGGACCAGGTCGATGCCATGAAGCGCCTGGTCAATGAGTTTCGCGACTATGCGCGACTGCCTTCGGCCGAGCTCAAGCCGCTGGATCTGAACGCGTTGATCCAGGACGTCATGGGTCTGTACGCCCAGGACACCGCCGAGCGCAGCAAGTTGCCCCTCATTGAACTACAGCTGGACCCGCAATGCCCACTGATCCAGGGCGACGCGCAACAACTGCGCCAGGTGGTGCACAACCTGCTGCAAAACGCCCAGGATGCCTGTGAAGCCGCAGGGCACAGCGATGCCAAAGTCCTGTTGATCACACGCTACAACGCCGAGCGCGAGCGCGTACGATTACAGGTGCGCGATGCGGGTAAAGGCTTTCCTGCGGCCATCCTGCAAAGGGCCTTCGAGCCCTACGTCACCACCAAAGCCAAGGGCACAGGATTGGGCTTGGCCGTGGTCAAGAAAATTGCCGACGAACACGGTGCCAAAATCGAACTGTCGAACCTGCAGGAGCAAGGCGAAACGATCGGGGCGCAGGTGTCGTTATCATTCAAGGTCAACAGAGACAACGCATAAGGCTATGGCAAACATTTTGGTGGTCGATGACGAGCTGGGTATTCGGGACCTGCTCTCGGAAATCCTCTTTGACGAGGGGCACCAGGTCGAGCTGGCCGAAAACGCCGCCCAAGCCCGCGAGGCCCGTACACGCGCGCAGCCCGATTTGGTCTTGCTCGACATCTGGATGCCCGACACCGACGGCGTCAGTCTCCTCAAGGAATGGGCTTCCAGCGACTTGTTGAACATGCCCGTCATCATGATGAGTGGCCACGCCACCATTGACACCGCTGTTGACGCCGTGAAATTGGGTGCGCATTCGTTTCTGGAAAAACCCATCACCCTGCAAAAATTGCTCAAGGCGGTGGAACAGGGCCTGAGCAAAGAAGCGCGAGCGCCGGCACGTCAGGCCAGCGCCGCGCCCGCCATTGTCAGTGCCATGGCGCCCATGCCCCAGAGCTTTGCGGTGGACATGAACGAGCCCGAAGTTGAGGCGGCTGAAGTGGCGCAAGCCTTTGACCTGGATCGCCCCTTGCGCGAAGCGCGCGATGACTTCGAGCGTGCCTACTTCGAATTCCACCTGAACAAGGAGCGCGGCTCCATGACCCGCGTGGCCGAAAAAACCGGTCTGGAACGCACCCACCTGTACCGCAAGCTCAAACAACTGGGCGTGGACTTGGGCAAGGGCAAGAAAAACGGTCAGATCTGAAACGGGCCAAAAACGTCTGCTATAATTTCACCTCTCTGGCCCGGTAGCTCAGTTGGTAGAGCAGCGGATTGAAAATCCGCGTGTCGGTGGTTCGATTCCGCCCCAGGCCACCAATCTAAAAGCCCAACTGTTCTCAGTTGGGCTTTTTCTTTGCCCTAAACCTCGCATCTACGGCCCATTGAAGCCATTCTACGTGTGCCACGGCCCCTGGCGCGTGCCAACAGAAATTGGCTGTTCGACTCTCTATCCCCCTCTGTTTCTCAAAAAATATCCAGAACTGAGATCGAGCAACACGCGCACAAATGGATAGAAATCAAGGGGATGTTGGTGTGCTGAGTTGAACAGGTTTTCCACACGAACTGGTATCCGTACAAAGGTCACGAATCGTATTCGAACCGTCTGAACAAGACCTTTGAACACGCTCAGAGCCCCGCATCATGCGGGGTTCTCTCTATGTGCCCTTCACTGCCACCGTGGTCGTGTGTCGCAGTAGGCCATCCGAAAACCTGTGTCTCATCAGGCCCCTGATATTTTGGCCATGCAGCGACAAATAGAGAACAAGCCACTACCTCAATCCTTCTAGCAATTGATATCGGCCATAAGTGGCGACGGCTACCAGCAAGTCTTTAAACCAATCTAGCGATTCTCATCCCTTCACAAAGTCTCGACCGAGCTCCCACAGGGGGATCCTGCCAAAGTTTTCACTCTTGAGGTGGGTACCACTATTCGCCGTGAACCACAACTGATAAGCTTATAGATCGCTTGACTCGGGCAAAGGATGCGAGATATGCCTCTTGCTCTTTGGCAAAAATTTTTGGCAGCAATAAATCGATTTTTCAGGAAAAACACTATGAGCTATGGAACAGGACGTATTGGTGAAGTCATTACATATCTCAAAAAAAAACATAGCACCGATATTAAAAAAATATCAGCGAATGACAAATTGAATGCACTATGTGAATCATTGCAAATGAACGTTAGTACATTTGATCGAATGATTAGCGAGAATTCTCCTGTTTACCGGACTGTTAAAGGGCATGCATTCGAGAGTTTTTTTGACTCTCTTCTCGAGGCTAATGGCGTTCAAGTAACAGAAGTTGGCGGCGATGATGCAGTAGATCGGATTGTCAACTCAAAATCATTGCAATTGAAGACTTGTACTGAGGCAGGAACTAAAGGAAATATTGTTCAGTACAAAACCCATAAAACTCATGGAGCCAAGTCTGAGCAGGAATCGATGGATTACTACCATCGAGCAGATCATTTTGCAGAATATTTAGTAGGATTGATCTCTTACGATCCATTTAATCTGGTAATTCTTGAAAATTCAGAATTGCCAAGACATCCACTTTCAAAAGAACACATACTTTCCCCGTTCTCAATAAATTGGAGTAATCATCCAAGTTTGAATGCTTTTTCACGAATTGGCGTTAATTTGAAAAATGTCGGATCAACAAAACCAGTTCCTGGCAAAGAGGTCTTACCTTTGACATCTAAAAAGCTAGGAATTTCATCTGATGTAATTCTTAACACAATTTTGAATGATGCGAATTTTAGAATTTGGGACATGTCGATTCGAGGGTTTTCACGTGAAGTAATTTTCCAAGAAATGGTTGCCGCTAATGGAATAAAGATGTACAAGCCATCAGACTTGCGTAGCAATCGAGCTGACAAGGCCGATCACGCTCTAATAATGTCTGGTGCAAATAGATTCATTCAAATGAAGGGTATCTCGACTAATAACTGTGAACTAAATAGGAGGGATCCAGTTATAGCCACAGAAACACAGCTTACACGTGGAAGAGTTAATGATCATCCGACGCAAAGCCGTCTCTATTTGCGGACTGACTTTGATTATTTGGTATTGGGGATGGACCCACCTGTAGTAGATCTGTGTCGTAAAGCGTCCGGGACGGGCTCCGGTCTTAATTGGGAGTTTTATTTGATACCTACCCAAAATTTGGAAGGACATCATGAAATGCCACATAGGCTTAAATCTCTCCAGAAATTTTCTTATTCCTCCATTCAGAAATACAAAATTTCTGATTGGAGGAAGTCTCTGTGTTGAGTACTCTAGATTAATTTAATTTGTTCTAAATGCTCAACCCGGTAGTTTGTGATGAACAGCTCTTTACCTATTTTTCTCGGGCCCGAGCTATTGGCGGTATTGTAAAACCAGCTCTGTTCATAAATATGCGCCCATGAATAGAGCTCTCTAATTTGTGGACAGTCATCATATGAGAGCAAAAAAGCATGCTCAAGATTTCTAAGCATTTTTTCAAGACGAAGATGATCTTCAATTTTGAATGATTTTGTATATGCTCTTTTTTGGTCCGCGAGAAAGTATGGGGGATCTAAATACATCAAAACTCGCTTCCCTCTCGCTGGTGCGGTTAAAACTTCAGTGAAATCCAGACTGGTCAAGTCTACATTCGTGAGCTTTTTATTGGCTCCACGGATGAATCTATGCCAATTTTCCGGGGGCGAACTAGCACCAACGGCATAACCCCATGCAGGCTTATGAATTATCCCCGAATAAGATGTTCTATTCAGATAATATATCTTGAATGCGAGGTCATCGGCATTTAATGGTTTGTATGATTTGATTTCAGAGTGCCGTTCTCGGCTCGCTATTTCATCCGATATACGATTAATTAATTTTTCGCTTCTTGATTTTGATTTTATAGCTTTGTATGTTTCAACAAGATCGCCCTCAAGATCATTTAGCCAATTAAATTGAACTTTAGGCTTTCCAAAGAAGACACTCCCTCCACCTACAAATGGCTCTCTATATTCATCGTGTGGATAGGCATTCAAGAACGGAATGATGTACTTGAGCGCATAAAACTTTCCTCCGGGATATCTAAAAGGCGATTGAGTATGGTCCGCGCTTTTGCTGTACACGCTGCCAGCCTTATATACTCCTTCAAGCATCATATTTTTAGATGTGCTCAAGACCAGGTACCTCGTAATTCGTTATCACCAATTCGAAACCTTGCTTTCTAGCTCCGTTTTGTGTAGCTGAATTTTCTACTCGATAAAAAAATTTGACGGGGTAAATGTATGCCCAATCATATAAATTTCGAATTTCTTCAGCATCATCATAAGTTAAGAAAAATTTATGCTTGGTAGTCTTCAGCACATTTGCCAACCTTATATGGTCTTCGCGGTCTAGACCATGTCGGTAGTGCTTTCTTTTTGGGGGCAAAAAATAGGGTGGATCAACGTACATTAATACGTTTGAAGCGGATTTTTTTTGAATAACCTTCTCGAAATCTAACGATGAAAGTGTTACATCAACCAACTTTTCTCCGCATGGAATAATTCTTTCATGCCAACGTTCTGGTGGAAGACTCCGTTTAGGTCTATAGCCCCAAGCTGGTGATATAAGTTTTCCGCTGAAAGAGGTTCGGTTCAAATAAAAATATTTAAATGCGATTTCTAAGTCTGATTTAGGCAAAAAATTCAAGACTTCACGCCATCGATCAGGAGTGGCAATTTCATCCTTAAACTTATCGATCAATTTAAGTCTGTCTTCAGGATTCGCCACGCATGCGTAGGTAGTAATTAGCTCTGTGTCAATATCATTTAACCAGCTCTTCTTTGCTGGAGCTTTGTTAAAAAATACAGTTGCGCCACCAGCAAATGGTTCTCTGTACTCTGAATGAGGTGCAGCCTCCCAAAATGGTTGCAAAATATCCATCGCGTAATGTTTCCCCCCAGGATACCTGAATAACAGGGGAGCTCTTTTTGTTGCCATATTCAACCTTTATTTTTTGTTTTCTTATTTCCACGCCCATCGATTGAAATCTCATGCTTGGGCCATTGATTTGAGTTGGAAATGAATTTTTCTGCTTGTAAAACGAACCACTCTTTTAGAGTAAGTC
>Ga0255292_1000055_pt1 | contig 18274 bp, 30 predicted proteins | sample MistaT_35_FD_183690 | JGI IMG/M metagenome (GOLD analysis project Ga0255292, IMG submission 183690) | Metatranscriptome of freshwater microbial communities from Mississippi River, Louisiana, United States - Miss_Miss_RepB_8h (Metagenome... | ecosystem: Environmental > Aquatic > Freshwater >...
CAGTATCATTGAATGGTGTAATGGTTAAGAATCAATTCGTAACTGTATCTAAACAAATTGTTGATGAAAGTGGATGGTAATGAAATACGAAGAGATCTTAAATAAACTAGACGAGCTATCCCAAGAAGTTGCTACTATGGCGGCTAAAGAAGGTACATTCTACGATGATGGAGATGGTACCTCTGAGATTGTCAGTGGTAGTAGCTCTGATGGTTACTACATTCATAGCCGTGAGGGTTATAGTATGGGTGTAGATATGCTATGTAGAATGGAGGATACAGGTAATGGTTACATTGCCTATTTCCCTTCATACGCTAGCCATACACAGGATAACTATATCTGTATGGACTATGCTGAGGCAGACTATTTGTTTAAACTCCTTAACTATATTCGGAAGAATAAATGAAACAACGTACAGTGTATCTTGCAGGTCCAATGGAACACGTATCTGCTGAAGATGCTATGGGTTGGCGTACCAAAGCTGAATTAGCCTTATGGCGAGCTGAGGTACAAACCCTTAATCCATGCAGACGTATCCATAACTTTGAGAAACGTTATATGAAACGTATCTTTGAGTTAGACCTTCGAGACATTCAAGAGTCAGATGTTATCCTTGTTAACTTAGATAAACCAGAAGTAGCTAAACACGGAACAGCTATGGAGGTGTTTTATGCTTCATACGTTCTGCGTAAACCAGTAGTAGCGTTTAAAGCAGACGCTAATGTTATTCATCCATTCTTTGAGTCACTAGTAACTGAATGGCGCTCTGATGTTGATAAAGCTTGTGAAACTATTATTGAGGAATATCTATAATGGAACTTATTGTAGAGTACAGTGCTTACACATCACTAAACTTTAATTTACCTGCTGGTAAAACAGCAGATGATATTGAAGATGTTCGAATTAAATATCTTCAATTACAAATTTGGTTTAAAGATGGTACAACATACGAAGAAACTATTGATCCACCAGAGGTAGATACTAAGTGGCCTAACTATATTGAGATCAATGACAATGACGGTAATCCAGTATACAATCAATAAGGAAACATAATGCCATACATTAATAAACACGATCGTAATTCTATTCAAGAAGGTTTCCGTAGGCCAGCTACTGCTGGTGAACTTAACTTTCTTATTACAACTATTATCAAAGACTACTATGAGGATGACCAATGTTATCAAACAATTAACGATGTAGTCGGTGCCTTAGAGGGAGCAAAGCTAGAGTTCTATCGGCGAGTAGCTGCTCCCTATGAAGATCTTAAAATCAAAGAGAACGGAGATGTTTACTGATGAAAGATTACTTTGACACAATGACACCAACATGGATTGAAGAAAGGGAACGTATGCTTAAATCACCTACACAAGAAGCTAAGGAATGGTTTCAAACTAATGAGTCTAAAGAATGGCTTAAGGACCAACGGCTAGGTGATACTAAAGACCATATTAACCCACAACACTACCAAGGTATCATTGGTAACTACCAGTACATTGAGTGTATGGAGTTTATTCTAGGTAAAGATGGCCTTAAGGCTCACTTGATCGGTCAAGTATACAAATACATGATGCGTCTAGGTAAGAAAGACTCTGAACAACAGGAGCTAGGTAAGGTTATTTGGTACTCACGATGTCTACAAATCTTGCTTCGTGACGGTACTATTATTGGTAAACTAAACGAATTGAAATGAACCACTTAAAACGAGTTAAGAAATTCGTTGCCGGGTCAGACAAGTTCTTTAACATCTATGAATGTACTGTTCAAGAGGTTGAAGAATACCTGTCTGACTCAGGTAAACAAATGATCCGTATTAAGGTAGATGATATCGACTATACAGGTCTCTACAACAAATGGGTGTATGAATTCCTTTGTGAGAACGAAGGTGAACAGTCATTCATTGTACTTTGGGAAGCACCTAAAGGTAAACAGATGGTAGCCTATGTCAAAGAGCTATGGCAGAATCATCTTGAAGGTAAAGATATGGTAGAAGTGTCTACCGATCATACGCCTGATCAAGCGGAAGCTTTTGTTTATATGTGGACAAATAAAGATGACGACAGGAAATATATTGGTACTCACAAGGGAACCCCTGATGACGGTTATATCGCCTCCTCAGATTCTTTCCTTGAAGACTATCATGCATCCCCAACAAGATTCATTCGTACTATCCTTGCGTATGGCTCTGCCCAAGATATGTATGAACTTGAGACCAAACTCTTGTTGGATCTTAAAACAAGAATGAGTCCATTGTACTACAACATGAGTAATAACCTTTCAGGAAATCGTTATGGCGTATAATTTCAACATCAAGATGGGTACTCAGAACTACACCATCGATATCGACAGTAAAGCTAAGTATGGTTGCTTCGAACATAATGAACTAGGAGATGAGTCATCTGGTGGACTATGGTTTGATAAACATTTTAACCTTATTGATTATGATGGTGTATACTTCTTACCTTCAGAAGTGAAGAATATCTTAATTATGTTTGGTATGATTGACAAAGAGTGTGCTAATGACTTTTAAACCAATGCTTCTACCTCGGGAAACTCCTGACTTAAACACACTACAGTACCCTATCTATGTAACACCTAAGCTAGATGGTATTCGTTGTTTGTTTAAGAACGGTGTAGCTCTATCACGTACCCTTAAACCTATTCCTAATAAGTCTATTCAAGCATGGGCTAATAAGTATTCTCTTGAATTAGAGGGTATGGATGGAGAGCTTATTGTTGGTAACCCTACCTCACCTACTGTGTATAGAGATACTAACTCTTTTGTCATGTCTCATGATAAAGTAGGTGAGTTTTTCTTTTATCACTTTGATGATTGGGATACACCACTTAGTCCATATATTGTACGAGTTGAGGGTATCATTGATCCTAGCAGAGTACCAGATAACTACCGTAAAGTAATCCATATGAAAGCAACAGATGCTGATCATGTATTACAGCTTGAAGAGCAAGTACTAGATAAGGGTTATGAGGGTATTATCTTACGTAGCCCTACTGGTAAATATAAGTATGGTCGTTGTACTATTAAAGAAGCTAATTCATTTAAGCTAAAGCGTTTTGAAGATGCTGAAGCTGAGATCATTGGATTCGAAGAGGAAATGCACAATGGAAACGATGCAGAAGTTAATGAACTCGGAAGAACTAAACGATCAACTAAACAGTCTGGAATGTCTGGGAAAGGAACTCTCGGAGCATTCATCTGTAAAACCAATGACGGAATTGAGTTTAAAATCGGTTCTGGATTTGATCAGTCAGATCGATTATTATTCTGGCAGAATAAATCAAATCTGCTTGGATGTTTTATTAAATACAAACACTTCCCGATCGGAGTCAAAGACAAACCAAGACACCCTATCTTCCTAGGGTTTAGAGATAAGATGGATATGTAATGAGTAATGTTTGGTTCTGTTCAGACCTACACTTCGGTCATAAGAACATTCAGAAGTTTCGTAAGCACGTTACTTCTGAAGAAGATAATCGTAATAAGATCCTAGAAGACTGGCGTAACCTTGTAACTAAACGAGACACTGTTTATGTTCTTGGTGACGCCTGTTTTACTATGGATACTATTAATTCGTTTGCTAGTCTTAATGGAGAAAAGTACCTTATCAGAGGTAACCATGATAATCTTAATACGTCAGTGTATCTTAAGTACTTTAAAGAGGTGTATGGGTTACTGAAGTATAAAGAGTTCTGGTTGTCTCATGCACCTATTCACCCTGATGAACTCAGAGGTAAGGTTAATTTACATGGGCATGTACACTATGAAACAATCCGTGAGTACTTTAACCCGCTATACCATACAAAACAAACAGATGATAAACGCTATTTCAATTGTTGTGTAGAAAACCTATATGAAAAAGTAGGTCGTAGTATGATTACACTAGATGAAATCAGAAAAAGTTTAGCTGGTACCTAATAGAAACAACCAAGAGATAGCTTTAGCTATCGCTAAATCTAAGGAAATGTATGGCCAAGTATGCTGTAACGACTGTATTTTATCTTGAATGTGATGATGAGGAACAAGTTCAACACACAATTTACAATTTAATTGAGCATCAAAACCTTTACCCTAATAAAGGTGAGAGCTACCAAGTAGTAGAAATCACTGAACTAGAAAGCTTTTAATGGACAAGTACACACTATACACCACTGCAGAAGAATGCTCTGAAGTATCTCAGAACCTTATGAAAGTACTTCGCTTTGGTTTAGATACTAAGTCACCTGTAGATGGGATTAGTAACAAACAAAAGCTAGCTGAAGAGATTGGTCAATTACAATACTGTCTACATAAAGTTACTCGTGAGTTAGATCTTGATCGAGTAACTATTCAAGACTGCTATGACGCTAAGATGACTACATGGAATAAATGGAACGCTTATTATGATCGTTGACCTTAAGAACGGTACTGTTGATGTTACCGTTATCTTTGAACAACCACAAACTGCTAGACAAAAAGAACTCCTTGATTATATCCTAGATCAAATCTCTGAAATGGAATATGACTACCATGAAGACCCAAACTGATTACGATAACTTTTATTTGTCTATCTGTAGCCTGATTGCGCAACAATCATACGCAGAAGATCGTAAGGTAGGTGCTATCATTGTTAAGGATGATAACATCATTTCATTTTCTTATAACGGTACTGCAAGAGGTACTGACAATGACACACAATCTAACCCTGTTTTGCATGCGGAAGCTCATGCCATTGCTAAAGTGGCTCGTTCTAACCTTTCTACCTCGGGTGCTACTCTCTACTGTACTCTTTCCCCTTGCATTGATTGCAGCAAGCTTATCTACGCTAGTGGCATTCATCGTGTGGTGTATCAATCCGAATATAAATGTACGGACGGCATCCGATATTTGGAACGAATTGGGGTGGTAGTTAATCGAGCAGACATTCATAACGTATTATTTGATCCACAAGATCTACGACACACAGGACTTATTTAATGGACGATAGCCCTTATATTTTCTCTATCATCATTCTTTCTGGTGCATTACTCTGGTTGGGCTGGCTCAACTGGAAGCTTGCTTCTCAACTATATGACGCTGAAGAACAGGCTGGAATGCAGCATGAGCTTATTATGTCTATGGCTAAGGAGCTAAATGAACTAGGTTCACCCAACGTTTCTATTGCAGAAACACCTTCTTACCAAATTAAATATGGCAACAAATAAAGTATCGGTACAAGTTTCTTGTTTACCTAATGTAGAAAAGATCGTTAAGAAAATCTTTCTTGATGGTCTCAAAGACTATTGTAAACGATTCAATGTTAAACCTCTAGATAAGAACTTTAAGGTTCAAATCTGTTTCATTGAATACCCAGACCCTATTGACTATAACTACCATGTAGGTATGGCTAATGGCGTTACTATCTATGACGATGATGAGGGTAAAATCCTTATTCAAACACGAGACCCACTGCTAAATGACTGGGAAGGTAACTACTATGTCATGATGCAGTTTATCTGTGTTATCATGCATGAGTTTGTACATGCCTATCAACACATTACGGGTCGTAAAGGTATCAACGTAAAGGTTGAATACGATAAGAAAAGTGAACGTGAAGTTTACTTCTTTGATCCTGCTGAAATGGAAGCTCGAATGTTAGAGCTACCTTATTACACACTGTTCGGTACACAATTATTATGAGTAAAAAGAAATACGTCTTTGACATTGAGACAAACGGATTCTTACCTGAAGTAGATAAGATCTGGATGCTCGTGTTAGTTAACCCAGATACGGGTGATGTTAAGTCTTACTCTTCAAAGACAGGTCATGTAGACTCTGTGATTGAAGAAGGTTTAGCTGAGTTAGATAGTGCTGATGTCATTATCGGTCATAACGTTATTGGTTATGATATCCCTGTACTTAAACATCTATGTGGGTGGGTACCTAAAGACCACCAACAGGTAGTTGATACATGGATTATGTCACAGACTAACCAGTATAAGCGTAAACACAAGCATGGTCTTGAGGGATGGGGTAATTACTTTAACTATCCTAAGCTACCATTCGATAAGTTCAGTGAGTACTCAGATGAGATGCTTAACTACTGTATTCGAGACGTAGAACTTAACGTCAAGGTATACAAAGAACTTATTAAAGAAGCTAGTGCTATCATCAAAAAGAACCCTTTATATGCTAAGGGTCTTCAAGTTGAAATGGACTTTGCTAAGATCGAGTCTGATATCCGTAATAAGGGTTGGATGTTCGATATGGCAGGTGCTCAAACATTACTAACAGAGATTAATAATAAACTAGATGCAATCGAATCAGTTCTCGAACCCCGCATTGGAATGCAGTGCATTAAAACAGATCGCGCTGATGAGTTTAAAACGCCTGCTTGGAGAAAAGACGGTTGCTACACTGTTGCAACAGTCAAACACTTCGGATATGAGCAAGAGCGTGGTCGTACTGACCGGCCTATCGAAGGACCATACTGCCGTGTTTCTTTTGAGCAAGGAAAGGTTGGATCTATTGAAGTCGTTAAGTCCTGGCTTTATAGTCTTGGATGGGTACCTGATGAATGGAATGTTGAACGCATCAACGGGCAATTCGTAAACAAGTCACCCAAGATCACTGAATCTAGCTTAGAGCCATTAGGCCCAGACGCTATGCTTGTAAGTGAGTTCTATACTATTCGTAGTCGTAAAGGTATTTTAGAAGGATGGATCGATGCTGTCAAAAATTCTCCCGACAATAGGCTTCATGGTCGTATGTGGACTATTGGTACTCCAACCTTCCGCTGTCGCCATGAGCTTGTTGCTAATCTACCTTCTGTGGATTCTGTGTATGGAAAAGAAATGAGGTCACTACTTATCTGTGAGCCGGGTACTACTATTGTAGGTGCTGACTCTGCAGGTAATCAAATGCGTGGTCTTTGTCACTACATCGGTAATGATGACTTCACTAATGAGGTAATTAACGGTGATGTACACCAACGAAATGCTGATGCATTAGGTACTAGTCGTAAACTAGCTAAGCCATTCCTATATGCGTTCTTGTTTGGTGGTGGTGCAGGTAAACTAGGTTTAATTCTTACAGGTAAACGAGATGCTAAGACTGGTTCAGAAGCTATTGCTAAGTTCCAAGACTCAGTACCCGGACTGAAAGAACTTAAAGAATCTCTGGAGAAACAATACAATGCTACTTCTAATGCTTTCGGTGCTGATAATGCTTTTGTTAGGGGTCTTGACGGTAGACTTGTTTTTGTTGGGTCTAAGCATCAACTCCTTAATTACATTCTACAAACAACTGAAGGTATAACCTGTAAAGCAGCTATCGTTTGGCTTGAGAAAGAACTAAAGAAACGTAATATCCCTTTCTACTTTGCTCTTCACTATCATGATGAGCTTGCTGTTATTGTTAAAGATGAACATGCAGAAGAAGTAAAAGAGCTATCTATCCAAGCATTCACTGATGCGCCAAAAGAGTTTGGTGTTATGTGTATGGGTGGTGATGCTCATATCGGTAAGAATTACGCTGAGGTACACTAATGAATTTAGAAGAACAAGAATTTGAATTAGCAATCATTGATGCAGACTCTATCCTGTATCAGATTGCTTATGTACAACCTTCACCTGCACTATGTAAGAAAGAGTTTGATCGTAAGCTAAACCAGATTATGGAGGCTACTGAAGCTCAACATGGTGCAGTGTTTATTAAAGGTGTAGATAACTTCCGGTACAATGTAGCGGTTGACTACAAGGGTAATCGTAAAGATACCATTGAACCAGAGGTTAAAGACCGTATTGATATGCTGTATGAATACGCTAAGGACTTTTGTATCGAGTCAGACGGTGCTGAAGCTGACGACTATTGTGGTGTTGCTTCTCAATTAGCAACTAACGATAAGCAGTCTCATGTCATCTGTCACATTGATAAAGACTTAGATATGATTCCCGGTTGGCACTACAACTTTAAGAAGTCTGAGTTCTATTATATCGATCAAGAAACTGGTTATATCAATTTGATGAAACAAATTCTTACTGGTGACAATACAGATAACATTCAAGGTATTAAAGGTCTTGGTCCTAAGACAGCTGAAAAGCTTTTAAACGGTACCTTATACAGTAATGCCCTTGATATCGTTATTGACACATATAAAAAGAAATGTGGTGATCAGTGGGAACATGCCTTCTGTAAAGCTGCTAACTTAATTTATATCCGTATGACTGCTGAAGACTTCAGGCAGTTATCTTTCGAAGAACTAAAACAAAAATTTAAATGGAGTAAAAATGGCAACGAAGAAAGTGCTAACACCGTGGATGTACCAAGGGAAACTGTTTCAGAATCCTGATAATAAATTTGGTTTTGTTTACCTTGTAACTTGTATTCATCCTGAGTGTAACAAGAAATATATTGGTCGTAAATTCTTTTATACTAACTTTGGTAAGAAAACAAAGCAAAAAGAATCTGATTGGTCTACATACAAAACCTCCTCTAAATATGTACAAGAGGCTATTAAACAATATGGTTTAGAAAACTTTTTATTTGAAATTGTACAGTTGTTTGATACAAGGGCTGGTGTAGTATCTGCTGAAGTAGAATTACAATGGGCAGCTCGTGTACTACATGAGGTTGATAGTAAAGGTGAGCGTGTTTATTGGAATCAAGCTATTGGTAATATTAAATTTATTGCTAAAGAACAGCTAAGTGAAGAACATAAAATTAAATTGAGGGGTGCAAAACATACTCAAGAGTTTAAAGATCAATTAAGTGCGCGATCAAAAGGTAATGAGTATAGTAAGGGTAACAAACATTCTGAGGAAACAAAGGCAATAATCGGCAAAACAGCAAAAGAAAATAATACTAAGTATACTATCTATGCTGTCAATAATATTACTGGTGTCGAATCAGTGTATATAGGTAGGGAAATGCTAGTACATGCTGGTTTTGATCCTGCAAACGTCTATCGTTGCTGTAATGGTAAACAAAAAAACACATAAAAATCACACATTTAAGTATGTCTAATCGTAATAACAAACCTAAGGATCTTGAAGAATACGTTAACATCAAACAAGAGTTTGAACAACAGTATAAACAAAAGAAACAAACACAGAAGCAAGCTAAAGAACGTCGCCGAATGATTCGGGAAATGAAAGAAGATCAAGAATACTGGAACTAAAATGTCTAGATGGTATCATGGGCCATGCCCTAAATGTAGTTCGTCTGATGCGTTTTCCTATAAAGATGACGATGAATGGGGCTTCTGTTTCAGCTGTAACAGTAGCTCTAAAGTAAACCCTGACACTGAATATAAACCAATGACTAAAGAACATAACACTCTTACGCTAGCTGAGATTGACACATACGATACACGAGGTTTTCAAGAACGAGATATCAAGAAAACAGTTGCTGCTCATTATGGAGTTAAAGTTTCTTATGCGGAAGACGGTACTATTGCTAGTCATTTCTATCCTTACACTAAGGATGGAGTGGTTGTGGCTTATAAAGAACGAAAGCTTCCTAAGAAGTTTGTTATCCACGGAGACTTTAAAGATGTACAGTTCTTCGGTCAGAACACCGTTGCAGGCGGTAAACGAATCATTATCGCTGAGGGTGAACTCGATGCTTTGGCAGTTGCTCAAGCACAATACGATAAGTACCAACGATTTTATCCAGCGGTGGCGGTCCCATCGGCTAGCTCTAAGTCTCTCATCCTTTCACAACGTGAATGGCTAAGGGGTTTTGATGAAGTAGTTCTTGCCTTTGACATGGATGAACCCGGTCAGAAGGCTGCACAAGAAGCTGCTAAGATTATCGGCTATGATAAAGTAAAGGTATGTACCTTCCCTGAGAAAGATCCATGTGACGTACTAATGAAGCATGGTTCAGATGCACTAATGAAGTGTATCTTTGATGCTAAACAGTTTAATCCTTCTGGTGTTATCAGTGGTCAAGCTATCTGGGATCACTATAAAGTTAAAGAGGCTACCGTATCTGTGCCATATCCTCAATGTCTAAACTCTCTGAATGAGAAGCTTAAGGGTATGCGTATGGGTGAGATCGTTCTGTTTACTTCAGGTACTGGCTCTGGTAAGTCAACTGTTATTAAAGAGATTGTACTCGATATCCTTGAGAACACTCAAGATAAAGTTGGTATGGTATCTCTTGAAGAATCTATTGGTGACACTGCTGAAAAGTTTATTGCTATGCAGCTACAAAAGAATCTTACAGAGACTACTGTATCTGATGAAGAGAAGTACGAAGCATTTCAAAAGGTCTTTGGTGATGAACGACTAGTACTACTAGACCATCAAGGTTCTGTATCTGACGAATCACTTACAGACAAGATGGAATACCTAGCACTAATGGGTTGTAAGTATATTATCTTAGATCACATCACTATTGCAGTGTCTGAAGGTAATAAAGGTAAGACAGGTAATGAAGCAGTTGACTCTCTAATGTCTGACTTACTTAAGATGTGTAAGAAACATAACATCTGGTTAGGTGTTATCTCTCACCTACGTAAAGGTGAAAAGCCTTTTGAGGAAGGTCACTTACCATCTATCGATGACATCAAAGGTTCTGGTTCTATTAAGCAGATTGCATTTGATATCGTTGCCTTTGCACGTAACATGATTGCTGAGACTCCTCAAGAACGTAACACAATTAAACTACGAGTACTAAAGTCTCGATTCACTGGTAAGACTGGTGATTGCGGTAGTACAAGGTACAATCCTGAAACTACTCGCCTACAACAAGTTGGCTTTGTCGACTTCGAATAACCCTCTGCAACACTTGGTTATAACAATGGGACTATAATACAGTCCCTTTTCTTTTCTCGACATCATGAATCCACTACAATATCTTACTGAACGCGTATCAAAGGTAATCCCTAACTCAGATAAGATCTATAATGAAGGTGCTCGCCTTTTAGCACATCATCCTACATGGGAGTATGAACTTGAACGATTCATTAACGAGTCCTGGGACTCACTACTACGCTACTGTATCCGAAACAAGAATGCAACGCATTCAGCAAGCGTTAAACTCACATTTGCCTCTGATCTTATTGGAAAAAGAATTGCTAGGGCTATTGGGGCTGACGAAACAGACATCAAAACTACTCTATCCCTTGGGGACTTACTATTAGAAACTTTCCTCCAAGACGGACTGATTGATATCTTCCGTGAGTATGAAGGTCGTAAGGCACCATACATCGTTCGTATTGTCAACATGGACGATAACATTAAGCCTACTCTTATTGGTACATCCTTCGAACCACTACTACCTATCGCTGGTTTGTACAGCCCACTAACTAAAGATCCATTCATTAAAGGGTGGACTAACAGTAAGCTGTTCCATGAGTACTTAAACAAACCATTTATTTCTGCTCTAGAAAACCTACGTCAACAGTCTTGGTTACTAAACCAGCCTGTACTAGCTGCAATTAAAGAATGTAAACCAGATGAAGTACTAGAGCTGATCGATGAAGATGGTGTCATTCGTGAATACAACATTCACCATGAGAACCTAGACCTACCTAAGAAACTACTCCACAAAGATGGTACTAAGTTCATGGGTAAGCGAGACCCTAAACTGCAACGTATGCTCAGTAAGTTCTTTGAATACACTCAAGTAGTAAAGAAAGCTGACATGATCGGTAATAAAACATTCTATCAAGAGGTGTCATGTGACTATCGTGGGCGAGTATACTATGCAGAATCATTCCTTGAATTCCAAGGTTCAGATCTTGCTCGATCACTATTCCTCTTCGGTAACAGAAAACGTGTTGATGAACGTGGTTACTACTGGATGTGTGTACATGCAGCAGCATGTTACAATCAATCCTACACTATCGATCAACTCAAAGATGTTGGATTTGGAACTGATTATGTTACCTACCTCAATGAAGAAGGTTTAGATACTATCTCTGTTGATAAGATGACTTTAGACGACCGTGTACTATGGGTTAAAAAGAATCTAGAGTTTGTTATCAACACTGCTCGTAGTAAAACAATTCATCATGATGCAGAAAAGCCTTATAGCTTTCTAGCTGTATGTATTGAGATTGCTGCTTACCATAAAGCAAAGATCCTACGACAAGAGTACATGAGTGGATTCCCTATTCCTATTGATGGTAGTAATAACGGGTGGCAACACTTAGCAGCTATGTCTAAAGATAAACAAGCAGGTACACTAGTATCCCTAGTACCTACTCCTATCCAGAAAGACTTCTATGTAGCTGTAGCTAAAGAGCTTATCCAGATCATGCCTGACTGGTTTGAAGAACATAAGATGCCTATGAAGCATATCCGTAAGGGTATTGCTAAACGAGGTTCAATGACTCGTGCGTACAGTGCTGGCAAACAACGTATTGCTAAGAATATGTATGATGACTGTCACGTAGAAGGTTTTACTGTTAAGTACGGTATCACTGAAGATGACACCAACTTACTAGCTACTAACCTTATTAAAGCAATTAATACTGTTTGTGCTGGTCCACTAAAGACTACTAAGTTCTTACAGAAGATTGCTGAACATGAGCTAAGTAATAACCGTAATCACCTTACATGGCATACTCCTAGTGGTTTCCCAGTAGTCTATAAGGCTTACTTACAACATGAAAGGAAACAACGTGGCACCATTAAAGGTATTACAGGTAATAAGGATGGTCGGGTCATGCACGTCATCAAGGTTGATGTTCTTAACAAAGAGACTGGAGAGCGTGTACCCTGTCGCCGTTCTTTTGCGTCTGGTGTTAGCCCTAATGTGGTTCACTCCTATGATGCTGCTCACATGGCTAACACTATTGTTGCTTTCAATGGTTCATTCGCTGCAGTTCATGACTCATTCAGTACCCATGCTAGTGAAGTGGATTTTCTCCAAGAAGTAACTAAACAAACCTTCATTGCACAGTACGATGTAGATAACTTCTTCCAGATCCTTAAGGAAACACTATTAGTTTCACCTGAAGGATTTGATTTTCCTGAGCCGGATAGGGGTAGCCTATCCCTCAGTGAAGTTGCTGATTCTACGTACTTCTTTTGTTAATGAATCTCGCTAGGAATCGCTCAGTCGGTTCCTAATACCGAACAACTTTTAAGCAGGACATAATGAAAAGTAATTATAAAGATATCATTGAGATTGATTATAATAAAGACAATTTACTAACAGACTACGCTCGTGATATGATCATGGACTTCTATGCTATTGAGGGTGAAACATCACCTCAAGAAGTCTATGCTAGAGCAGCATGCGCTTGGAGTGTATACAAAGGAATACGAGATGAAGAACTGGCACAACGCCTATATAATTATGTATCAAATAAATGGTTCATGTTTGCCTCACCTGTACTATCTAATGCTCCTGCAGTAGGCGGTAAGGCTAAAGGGCTACCTATCTCATGCTTCCTAACTTATGTACCAGACACTGTACAAGGTTTGATTGATCACTCATCTGAGTTACGTTGGTTATCTGTTATGGGTGGTGGTGTTGGTGGACACTGGTCAGACGTACGTTCTGTATCTGATGTAGCTCCAGGACCAATTCCTTTCCTACATACTGTAGATGCCGATATGACTGCATATCGTCAAGGTAAAACCCGTAAAGGATCTTATGCTGCTTACCTTAATATTGACCATCCTGATATCCTTGAGTTCATTGGTCTACGTATTCCAACGGGAGATGTCAACCGAAAGTGTTTTAACCTGCACAATGCTGTTAACATCACTGATAGCTTCATGTCTCATGTTAGGGATGGAACGAGCTATGAACTAGTAGACCCTAAGCGTGGGCCTACTGGTGAATACCAAGATGCACGTACTGTATGGGCTAAACTACTTGAGACTCGTTTCCGTACTGGTGAACCATACCTAAACTTTATTGATACAGCTAATGCTATGTTACCCTATCCACTAAAAGAAAAGGGTTTAAAGATTCATGGTAGCAATTTATGTAATGAAATCCACTTACCTACCTCTGAAGATCGTACAGCAGTATGCTGCTTAAGCTCAGTTAATCTAGAGTATTATCCTGAATGGAAGAACACTCGTATGGTACGTGACCTAGTACGTATGCTAGATAATGTACTTGAGTACTTCATTGAAAACGCTCCTGAAGCTTTATCTCGTGCAGTTAAGTCTGCTAAGGCTGAACGATCTATTGGTCTTGGTGCCATGGGTTTCCATGAGTTACTACAGAAACAGTTTTTAATGTTTGAGTCTTCTGAAGCTCGTGCTGTAAACACCTCTATGTTTATTAATATTAAACAACAGGCTGTTGAAGAGTCAAGGATCCTTGCAGATAATCGTGGTGAACCTACTGATATGAAAGGTAGTGGACTACGGTTTGCTCACCTAATGGCTATTGCTCCTAACGCTTCATCAGGTATCTTATTAAGTACATCACCAAGTATTGAACCAAGTAAGGCTAATGCTTATACTCATCGTACTCGTGCTGGTTCTTTCTTAGTTAAGAATAAATATCTTGAGCAACACTTAACAGGTATTAATAAGAACACAGAAGAAGTGTGGTCATCTATCATTACAAACAAAGGTAGTGTACAACACCTAGACTTCTTAAGTCCTGAAATTAAGAATGTATTTAAGACATCATTTGAGTTAGATCAAATGTGGGTTGTTACTCATGCTGCTGATCGTCAACCTTTTATTTGTCAAGGCCAATCCGTAAACCTATTCTTCCCTTCTGGTAGTGACCGATCATATGTTAACAAAGTACATTACGCTGCATGGGACAAAGGTCTTAAGGGGCTTTATTATCTACGTACTGAAGCTAAACAACGTGCAGAGAATGTATCAGAGAAAGTTGAAGAGAATAAATTGAAAGAAGTAAAGCAAACTATTATCTATGGAAAACCAAACTGTCCCCAATGCACAATGGCTAAATCGCTCCTTGACTCAAGAGGAATTCAATATGACTATGTTGACATTACTACAACAGGTAAGTCAGCGGCTGAAGTCACTGGAAGACCTGATGTCAGAAGTCTACCCCAAGTCTATCTTAGCGGAGAGTATATTGGAGGATTTAATGAACTCTATAATCACCTTCGAGACAGTGGGTCCGGAACAGTAACTGAAGACAACGAATGTAAGGCATGTGAAGGATAATATGTCATCTCTATTAAACTTTTCTAAAACATACAAACCATTTAATCATGAATGGGCTGTAGAACTAACTAAGAAACATGAAGAAATCCATTGGACAGAAGATGAAGCTGATCTTTCTGAAGACGTTAATGATTGGAAGCTTAAGTTATCACCTCAAGAGAAAGACTTTATCACTAACATTCTACGATTGTTTACACAAGGTGATGTACAGGTAGGACAGAACTATTATGACTTCTTAATCCCTAAGTTTAAGAACAATGAAGTACGAGTTATGCTCGGTTCCTTTGCTAATCGTGAAGGTACACATCAACGAGCATATGCTTTACTGAATGATACCTTAGGTTTACCTGATGAAGAGTACCATAAGTTCCTTGAATACAAAGAGATGTCAGACAAGATTGACTTCATGTCTGCTTCTGATTCATCAACACAGTCTGGTCTGGCACTAGCCTTAGCTAAGTCGGTACTTAACGAAGGTGTTTCTTTGTTTGCTTCCTTTGTTATGCTACTAAACTTCCAACGGTTTGGTAAGATGAAAGGTATGGGTACAGTAGTTGAATGGTCTATCCGTGATGAGACTGTACACGTAGAGGGTAACTCAAGACTCTTCCGTGAGTTCTGTAATGAACACCCTAAGATTGTTAATGATGAATTCAAGTCTAAGATCTATCAGATGAGTCGTGATGTAGTATCTCTTGAAGATAAGTTCATTGATCTTGCCTTTAAATCCTTTGATATTGAAGGTGTAACTAAAGAAGAAATCAAGACTTATATTCGATACATTACTGACAGACGACTCATTCAACTAGGTCTTAAGCCTAATTTCAAACAAAAAGAAAACCCACTACCTTGGCTGGAGTGGGTGCTTAATGGGGTGTCTCATGATAACTTCTTTGAGAAACGAGTCACTGAGTATTCTGTTAATGGTATGGATGGTGACTGGGGTTGGGGTCAGCTAGCCGGTTCCTAATAGGAAACTCCACGCTCCTACTCCTATAAAACATTTTGTATACTGAAGTTTAACTTGGTGTATGATCTTATTAGTATGTTAGACTGTTACATAGCTGCCCATCGGTTATGTACGAGGAATAAATACCTGCTGCCTTTCTGGTGGGTATAGGGTGGGCTATACAACGCGGATAGTCAGGGTACTCACCAGTCTCATAAGCTCGGTGCAGAAGGTTCGAGTCCTTCGTCCGCAACCCTAATCCTACTACCTTAGGGCTGTTGTCGTCACAGTAAAGGCGTCCTATGTAGCTCCCACATAGTGAAATAAAGGGAGCAACTTATACGCCCGTAGCTCAATGGTAAGAGCAGTGGACTCATAATCCATTGGTTATAGGTTCAAGCCCTATCGTGGCGTACCATGTCCCGTTAGCTCACTTGGATAGAGCAACAACCTTCTAAGTTGTGGGTCAGACGTTCGAATCGTCTACGGGATACCATCAATTAACTCTAAGGTATTATATAATGAATGAACAAACTTTTGGACAACGTGCTTGCGGTGTATCTTTTAATCCAGGTGGTTTACCTATTGTAAATAGAATTAAGCAGCAATACGCTGACCTAGTTGATACACTGAACGATCTGCGAACTATTACCAAAAATGAAGAAGAAAAGCGTATGCTGAGTATTGCTATTACTGAGGCACAAACATCTCAAATGTGGGCTGTTAAAGCTGTCACATGGAGTCTATAATGAATCTAGCACAACAATTTTACTTCGCTATTCTTGGTGATGAGACACTACTTAAACTACATTCTCGTGGTAAGTCTTATTCTTTCACTAAGAAGGGTCCAGGTCGAGCACACAAACAAGGTAAATAACTATGGCAAAGAAATTTCATTCCCGTAAGTTTCTAAACAAGAAGACTGGTATGGCCGCTATCGAGTGTAGTGGTGCTTATACGGCATGGTCTATGGATGGTGATGTAAACATTACAGACTGTAGTCGTAAAGTATCTCTAGACTTTTATGCTATGTCACCTAAAGAAGCTAAGGAAAAACTAGATAAACTAGATTTACTACTTTCTGAGATTGCTAAACTACGCGTGTACTATGCAGACTCTATCCCTGAATTTGAGAAACTATACAAAGAAGCCTTAGATAAGCGGAAGCTACGTGAGCTACGTAATAAAGATAAGTATCCAGTAGAGACTGTATCCTTAGATGAGGTATTATCAGGTGATTAATGAACATGATATTGAAGATATGTGTCCTCCACTAACTGAGGAAGACTATATCAATGATGATAAAGCTTATTGGATTGATGCCGAGGTTGGCCCTATCAAGATGCAGATGGGGTACGGTCGATTCAAGGTTGGTACTAACAAACATGCTGAGGAAAGAACATGAGTGGTAAAGGATCGGGTCGCCGTAATGAAGACTCTGAGAAAGTAAGAAACAACTGGGATGCTATCTTTGGTAAGAAGGTAGATAAGAAAGAAGAAAAGGAAACCAAAGATGAGTTGCCAAAACAAACTACGAACCTTAATTGCTGATAACTTCGTGGTATACTTCAAGTCACATGTATACCATTTGAATGTTGTTGGCCCTGACTTTCATCAGTATCATTCTCTATTAAATGAGATCTATGATTCACTGTATGAGTGGCATGATACACTTAACGAACAGCTACGTCAGATGGATGAGATGTGTGATACGTCTCTTAAGGACTATGCTGACGAAACAAACTTTAGTCTGATTAATAAAGCTAAGACTGGTAAAGATATGTTTGCTGATCTTACTGAAGCTCTAGAAACTATTGTCGCTGAATCACAAATCCTCTATGACGAAGCGGGTATTGAAGGTCACGGTGCCTTAGAAACTTGTATCGGTGATTATATGATGGATGTAAACAAACTACATTGGAAGGTTAAATCATGTCTAGCTTAAAGAGTTATAACGTACAAGCCCTACGTGGCAATCAATATGATGACAAAGAATTTCAAAGTGATATGAAGGAGTCTGGTATTAATATCCCAGATAATTTACTTTATAGAAAAGAAATTGGCCCATTTGTTATTAACGAAATTCACAAACAAAACATTGCTGGTTTACCTAAAACTAAAAATCCTGCTACTGGTATGAACTATACTCAGGAAGAAGCAGTTGAGTTTGCAGATAAAAACCGCAGTGATGCTCTTAAACTATACAATAGTATGCTTTAAAAAAAA
>Ga0255292_1000059_pt1 | contig 17982 bp, 14 predicted proteins | sample MistaT_35_FD_183690 | JGI IMG/M metagenome (GOLD analysis project Ga0255292, IMG submission 183690) | Metatranscriptome of freshwater microbial communities from Mississippi River, Louisiana, United States - Miss_Miss_RepB_8h (Metagenome... | ecosystem: Environmental > Aquatic > Freshwater >...
GACAGGGCGTTCTGGGCCACGAGGGACTGAACGTTGGTGTTGATGACTGACATGGTCTTACTCCTTGAAGAGAAATTTCAAAAGGTTGGCAGGGGACCCGAAGGGAGTAGGACCTGCCTGGTTTACAGAAATTTGTTCTGCAATTCCTGTTACTGGGTGATTCGGCGGCTGTAGAAATTACTTGAGCGGTTTTGTGAAAACTCAATCAAATTTTTTCGTCCTGCAGCAAACCTTTAAAGTGTTCGGACAGGCGCAGCACGGTTTCGTTAGGGATCTGGCGGACCACTTCGCCGTTGTTGGCGTCGCGGATTTTGACCACCACATAGTCAGAGCCTTCGTCCACAGAGAAGTTCAGGTTGTAGCTGTTCTTCTTGACTTGTTCGTTCAGGCGTTCGATGGCCTGCTGCAGCTCTTCACGCGAGACGCTGACTTTCTGGGGCTCTTGTGCCGCCTTTTCGACAGCTGCAATGACCGCTGCCTGGGGCTCTACGGCCTTGGCCGGTTTTGCCGCAGCCAGCTCCGGCGGTGCTGTCTGTGCGGGATTGATATTGATGCTCATGTTCGTTTCCTTTCCAGGAGGCTCCGGGGCCAAAAAGCGAAGGAGAGATGAATGAAAGCCACAAATGGGTTTTGGCCTGTCTCAGGTGTCGACCCGAAATCCATGAACTTGAGCGGCTTTCCCCATAAATTTTGGGAAAATTTAAAAAAATCACCAATCTGGTGAAATTGGGGTTATAAAGTCACAATAACGTCTTATACTGTTTGCAAAGAGCGCACAGACTGTAGGCGTATTGCGCCAGTTTGTGCCGGGATACAGGGTTTAGAGACACTCTGAATAGGTTGGGGATCCATGTTTTCGCTGTTCAAAAGTCCGGTTTCACAACAAGACCTGCAAAAGCGTGCCAAAGAGGCCTACGAGAGAGTGGTCGGTTTGACTGCGGACACCATGGAGGCGCGCAGCCTTCGTCGCGGCATGTCCCTGTTGTGCTGCGCCCACCTCGACAAGTCTTTCATTTCGGGTGCCGAGCGCACCGCCGACTGGCAACAGGTGGCCGCTTTCGCCGCCGCCAAGGGCAACGACGTACCGCCTCTGCCCAAGGCCGATTGCTACCAGAAAGTGCGCTCGGGCCAGTCAGACATCTGGGTGTACCTGCCCGCTGAATACGCCGAGGGTGCCTTTGTCTGTGGCGCCAAATACCAAAAGACCGAACTGAGCATGGAAGGCGCCATCAATGCCATGCAGCAGTTGGCCGACCAGTTTTTCCGGTTCGAGCTGGGCCTGGACGGATCATTGCTGGTGCTGAAGTTCTTGCGCCAGGAGCTCAGTACGACTGAAAAATTGTCGGATGTACCTGAAGACTTGAGTGGCCTGCCTTTCGAGTGATCTCTGCCCGGGGCACTGCCAGGCGCTGCCTGCCCCAATGTCTTGCGCCACGCCGCACTGAATGACCTGATGCGATGAACCTTCAAAATTTTTCTATCCGTACGCGTCTGCTGTCAGGCTTTGGCATTCTCATGGCCTTGCTGGTGGCAGTGGCTGTGATCGGTTATGTCGAACTCCTGCGTGTCAATGACAGCACCGATGTGATCGTGCACGACCGCATGGTCAAGGTGCAGCTGGCACAAAGCATCGAAAACGAAATCAACCGGCAAGCACGGGCCTTGCGCACTGCGCTGATCGCCCGCGAGTCGGCCACCGTCGAGGCAGAACTCCAGAAGGTGGAGGCGTCGGGTCCTGTGGTCGAGCAGGCGCTGCAAAAACTGCAGGCCACCATCAGCACAGAAGACGGCAAGCGCGCATTGCGCCATGTGTTGGACGGATACAGCCTTTTCAGCGCTGAAGAAAAACGTCTGATCGCGATGGTGCGTGAGCGCCGTGTGGACGAGGCACGGCAGGAGCTCGTGGACCGTTTGATCCCGGTACAGAACACTTACCTGGAAAGTGTGCAGGCTTTGCTGGACATTCAGACGCAATCCATCGAGGCTTTTGCCACCCAGGCGGCCCAAGAGGCCAAGCAGGGCGAGCAGGCGATTGCCGCTCTGGTGGCTGTGGCCGTCTTGCTGGCGGCGGCGGTGTCTGGCTGGATCAGCCGATCCATCGTGCAGCCTATGGGCCAGTTGCTGGCCGGCATGAAAACGGTTGAACACAATGCGGACTTTGCTTTCCGCATTGCCGTCACCGGTCGCGATGAGGTGGGTCAAGTTTCCCAGGCGTTCAATGATTTGCTGAGCGCCCAGCAAACGGCGCTTGGACAAGTGCGTCAAGCCGTTGCGGCCATGGCAGCTGGTGACTTTGGGCACCGTGTCAGTGCCGATCTGCGCGGTGATCTGGATGCCCTCAAGCAGGCGATCAACCAGAGCGTGGACAGCATGCGTGTGACGATGGCCGAGGTCAACCGGGGCATGCATGCCTTGTCCGAAGGCCAGTTCAAGGTCCAGCTGGATGCGCGGGTTCAGGGCGAATTCAAGCTCACCTTGCAGATGGCCCAAGAGGCCATGGACCGCCTGCACAGCATGATGTCGGACATCGGTCGGGTCATGCAGGACGTGGCGCAGGGCCAGTTGCGTGTGCAAGTGCGCGCCGATGCGCGGGGCGATCTGGAACTGCTCAAGCGCAACATCAATGAGTCGGTGCAGGCGCTGGCCGAAACGCTGGCGCAGATGCGTGAAGGCACCCAGCTGATTGCCGCCCAGGCCTCGCAGACCAACGATGCGGTGTCGCAAATTGCTTTTGGCGCGCAGACGCAAAGCAGTTCGGTCGAGCAGGTTTCCACCGCCTTGCGCCTGGCCAGCCAGGCCATTTCCGACATTGCTGAAAACACCGATCAGGCCACGCAGCAGTCGCGTAACTCTGTGGCCTATGTGCGCAGCGGCAAGGCCAAGATCGCCGAGATGATCACGGTGGTCGAGCACATCGCCCAGAACTCGCAGAAGATCAACAAGATTTCAGAAGTGATCGAGCACATTGCTTATCGCACCAATCTGCTGAGCCTCAACGCGGCCATTGAAGCGGCCAGGGCAGGGGAGCAGGGCAAAGGTTTTGCCGTGGTGGCCGATGAGGTGGGCAAGCTGGCCATCAGCTCTGCCGACAGCACCAAGGAAATCACCCAGCTGGTTCAACAGGCGGCCACACAGGCACAGCTGGCGGTGCAGACCGTTGCCGCGGTCGAGCGCGACATGGACGCGATCGAGGTGGGTGCCATTTCCACCGACAGCATGTTGGGGCGTGTGGCCAGTTCGGTGGAAGAACAGAGTGCCGCCATCCGCGAGATCGATGCCAACGTCAGCAGCCTCAGTCAGGTCGCTGTGGGCAACGCCAATGCTTCGGAAGAGTTGAGCGCCAGTGCGCAAGAGCTCTCGAAAATTGCTGCCGCGAACGAAAAAGCGCTGTCCAGATTCAGGTTCTGAGGCTCACTGTCCCGTCGGCTCGCCTGAGCCGTCGGCACCCGCCGCGCTGCTGTCCAGAGTGGTTGGATGGCGCATCCGGTAAGAGTGTCTGTCGTGCGCACTCTCCACCCATACCGCATCGAGCAAAAGTTGCGCGCGGGTCTGGATGTCTGGCAAGGGCCGCCAATCCTGGGTTTTGGGTTCGCGCAGGCCCAGCACCTCGTCCACTTGCAGCATCACCGGTGGGTCGTCTGCGTTTTCCGTGGAGCTGTAGACGACTCCATAGTGCCGTTTAAGGGCCGTGGCTGTGCGTCCCAACACCTGCCCCAGATCCATCAGGGCAATCACCCGGTTGCGCCAGTCCACGTGGGCCGTGCCCTGGGTGAGCAGGTCATCCAGCCGCATGACCTCGTGCACATGCAAGGTCGGCAAGAGCACGTGGACGTCGGCAACCTTGACCTGGAGGTACTGGGACATGGTCGGATGGATTTCAGGCAGCGGCCGGCAGGTGGTGCGGGGTCTGCAGGTTTTCAGCCAGGGTGTAGATGGCTGATCCGTCCAGGATCAGCACCACACGGCCATCACCCAGGATGCTGGCGCCGCCCACACCAGGCAGGGCGGCCAGACGCGGGTGGATGTCCTTGGTGAAGAGTTCCTGGCGACCCACGAATTCGTTGACCGACACGCCCAGCGTGCGCTGGCCATCGTGCAGCACCACGATGTAGCGGTGGTCTTCCTGGTCGCTGGCCGGGAAGCCCAGAATCTCTTCGAGTCGAACGATCGGCAGGAAATTGCCACGCAGCAAAATCGCTGAACGGCCTTTGACGGTCTGGTACTGGGTCGGGTCGACTTCCACCAGCTCCGCCACATAGCGGCCAGGAATCGCCAGGGTCTGGCGCGCGGCGTTGACCAGCAACACCTCTTGCACAGCCGCAGACAGCGGCATCAGCATGGTGAAAGTGGTGCCTTTGCCCATTTCAGAGTCGAGCCGAATGCTGCCGCCCAGACGCATGACGTTGGTGCGAACCACGTCCATGCCCACCCCTCGGCCTGAAGTCTCTGTAATCACTTCGGCCGTGCTGAAGCCGGCGCGGAAGATGAAGCTCAGGATTTCTTCCTTGCTCAGCTGGTGGCTGTCTTCTTCCTTGATCAGACCAGACGCGACCGCTTTGGCGCGCACGCGCTCGGGGTCAATGCCCTTGCCATCGTCGCTGACCCGGATCGCAATGCGGCTGCCCTGTTGTTCAGCCTGGATGCAGATCGTGGCCTCTTCGGGCTTGCCGTTGGCTTTGCGCTCCTGGGGCGTTTCCACACCGTGGTCGGCGCTGTTGCGCACCATGTGCAGCAAAGGATCGGCCAGGGATTCCACCATGGCCTTGTCGATCTTGACTTCCTGTCCGATCAGTTCCAGACGAATCTGCTTGGACTGGGCCTGGGCCAGGTCGCGCACCATGCGCGGGAAGCGTTTGAACACCAGTTCCACCGGCACCACGCGCAGGCCCATCACACTGTCTTGCAGACGCGACAAGGCGCCTTGAATCAGGGCATCGGTTTCCTGCAGGCGACGCAGCTGGTCGTCGAGTGCATCGGTCAGCTTGTGGAGTTCTGCGGACACTTCGTCAGACTGGCCGGCCTGGCCGTCGTGCCCGCGGCGCAGACGGTTGAGGCTGTCGCGCACCCGGTGGTCACCAATGATGTGGGCCAGTTGACCACGCACCAGAACCATCTCGCCAATCTGGTTCATGAACTGGTCGAGCATCTCGCCGGGAACACGGATCACATTGGACGAGGCACTGGCGGCAGCCGCGGGGGCGCTGGCGGGCTTGGCCGCCGGTTTGGCCGACGCAGGGGCGGTGGCGGCCGCAGCGGCTGCAGGAGCACTCGCATGGGCAGTGGCTGCAGCGGCTTTGGCCGGTTCTGCGGTGGCCGCTGCAGTGGTCGCACTGTTGGCGGCAGCGGGCGCGCTGACGGCGGCGGGTGCAGGCGCACTCGCAGTGGCTGCGGGCGCTGCCTTGGGTTTGGCCTGTTTGCTCAGCAAACCGTGCAGCACCACCCAGCCGGTGCCCTTGTCGATGGCCGACAGTTCTTGCTGGATGCTCGCTTCGCTGGTTTTGGAGATGAACAGCATCTCGTACCAGCTCAGGTCGTTTTCGATCAGCGTGCGGTTGGTAATGACCCGGCCATGCGTCTGCACCCAACCCAGGAAGGCGGTGGCGACTTCTTCAGACGATTCCAGGTGGGCTTTGATCAGATAGGCGTGTGCGCCATCCTGGATGAGCTCCATGAGCTCATGCATGTTTTCCGACGAGAGCAGTTCTGTGAGCTCGTCGGGGATGTTCATCGAGGCCACAAACTGACGAACCGCATCGACCGGGGTATCTCCGGCACTGTCATGCGACCAGAGGTAGTCCCGGATGCGCTGGTGCAGGCGCTCTTGGGTGCTTTGCAGCTGCGGTTGCTTCAGCGGCGTGCGTCCCCCCACATTGAGCATGTCGCGGATGAACTGGATGGCGTCGTGCGAGAGCGTGATGGCTTCGCTGTAGATGCCCATCTGGCTGCGGCCTGCACGCGCAAAGGCATCGACCAGCAGCAGCGGAATGTCTGTCGTGGATTTGGGGAACAGGGAAGAGAGGTAGCCCTGAATGCGCGAAAAGCGCTGCGACAGCAGGTTCGCGATGTCCTCGTCCTGGCTTTCACCCGGCTGTTCCAGCGTGCGCAGCAACTCTTCCACCTGCTCCATCTGCAGCAGCAGGTTGTCCTTGAGGGTACGCGCCAGGATCTTGGCCAGCGATTCGCCGCCCAGATCGACGCCCGTGGTTTCGCCCAGGGTTTTGAGGTCGTCCAGGAAGGCGACGATCACGTCCACCATGCGCTCGGCATCGCTCTGCGTGGTCTGGTCAGACACGGGCAGTGCCAGCAGAATTTCCTCAATCCGGGTGTTCAGGCCCGCGTAGCCCAGGTTGTTGGAGGCACGCAGCATCCAGCTCAGGGGCTTGCGGATGTCGTTGGCCACCGCCAGGGTCTGTGCAGGGTCCTGTTTTTCGGCAATCGAGTTGGCCAGGCGTTCCAGAATCGGCAAGCCGTTGCTGACCAGGCGCAGAAACACCACCTGGCGGTTGTCGGTGGTGCCGTCTGCCGCCTTGACCGGGGGGCTGTTGCGAGGGGCTGTGGCCACAGGGGGCGGAGCACTTGCCGCGCCATTGTCCTGCGGGGCAGCGGCGGCTTCAGGCGCGCTGGCCGGGTCCGGCTCAGCGGCTGCAGGCTGAGCGCCTGCACTGGCCACGGCTTCGCCACGGCTGACAGCAGCAAAGGCGGCTTCCAGCTCCTTGATGAGTGCGGTCGGCTTGTCCCCGTCGGCGCGTTCATTGACCGCCTTGTCGCGCAACACCTTGATCGCATCGAGCGCGCGCAGCAGCAGGTCGACCGTGGCTTTGTCCAGCGGGGCAGTGCCGTCACGAACCAGCCCCAGCAGATCTTCGCTGCGGTGGGCAATGGCTTCGAGCGCGCCAAGTTCCATGACCCGGCTCAAGCCCTTCAGGGAGTGGAAAGCCCGAAACAGGCCCGACACTTCCTCGGCATTCAGTTCCTGGGCATCGGCCTTGACCAGCAGAGACTCGATCCCTTCGATGTGCTCTTCGGTTTCGACCGCGTACTGGGCCCATATCGTTTCAAGAAAATCTTCGGACATGACTGCCCTCCTCAGCGCATCGTCAACAAATGCAGCAGCTGCGGCTTTAGATGCCGAGCACCCTGCGAGAGGCGGTCACGATTTCGTGCCCCTTCTTGGCGTTGAGGTCCAGGCTCATGGCGCCAGACGGTTTGGCAATCACTTCGGCGGCGCCGAACTTGCGTGCCTCAACCGCTTGCGGCGAGCCGGCCTGTGCAACCGAGGAAACGATGATCACCGGCACCTTGCTCAGCAGGCGCAGGCGCTTGAGGCACTCGATGCCATCCATATGGGGCATTTCAATGTCCAGCAGGACGAGGTCAGGGGTGAGTTCCTTGACTTGCTGCAGGGCTTCGAGGCCGTTGGTGGCTTCACCGGCCACTTCCAGGTCCGGGTCAGAGGTGACGATGCCCTTGAGCAGCGCCCGCATGACAAAGGAGTCATCAACGATCAGTATTCTTTTCTTGGTCATGTTGCGTTCTCGAGTCAGGCCGTTGGGTTAAGAAAGGATGATAAAGGGCGGGCGGCACACAGTCTGGCAAGACGCATGCCGAGTTCTTTGGGGGCCAGCACCGCGCTGGCCAAGCCTGCATTGATGGCCGACGAAGGCATGCCATCGACGATGCAGGTGTCGGGTTCCTGGACCAGCACGGCCGCATTTTTGCGGGTGACCAAGTCCTTGGCGCCCAGCATGCCGTCGCTGCCCATGCCGGTCATGATCACGGCAACAACAGGGCAGGAGGTGCTGGCCGCAGAGCGAAACAGCACATCGGCATTGGGGTGGATGGTGGCGTGCAGATCGGTTTTTTCGTAGAGCATGAGCTTGCCCGGGAAGGGCTCACGCACCACCACGTCTGTACCGCCTTTGGCAATCACCACCATGCCGGGCTTGAGTTCCAGTGATTCGGTGCTTTCGATCACGTTCAAGCCGGTTTCATTGCGCAGGTGGGTGGCAAAGCCGCTGGTGAACATGGGGGGCATGTGCTGCGCCACGACCATCGGGCAGGGCAGCTTGCCCATGGCCTTGAGGGTTTGCGGCAAAGTGGCCGGGCCCCCGGTGGAAATACCCAGCACCACCAGCCCCGGGGTGGCCTGGGTGGGTGCGGTGCGCAGGGTGTGCCCGCCCACGGAGGCAGTGCTGGACGTTGTGCTGGCGCTCTTGAGCCCAGAGCGAAGCTGGCTCAAGATGCCCAGACGTCCCTTTTTCTGGGTCCAGTAGCGCAGTTTTTCAACCAGCTCGTCCCCGATCTTGACGATGTCGAGCTGCACGAAAGAGGATTTCTTGGCGATGAAGTCCACCGCCCCCAACTCCAGCGCGCGGATGGTCGTCACCGAATTACGCTCGGTCAGGCTGCTGAGCATGATGATCGGGCAGGGGGTGTTGGCCATGATCTGGCGCGTGGCTTCCAGCCCATCCATGACGGGCATCTCCACGTCCATGGTGATCACATCGGGCTTGAGTGTGCTGGCCATTTCGACGCACATCTGCCCGGTCTTGGCCTCGCCCACCACCTCGATATCGGGCTCGTTCTCGACCATCTTGCGAATGGCAATTCGCATGAAGGCCGAGTCGTCCGAAATCAGCAGACGGATCATATGCGCACCTCATTGCGCACATACCAGGGGCCACCTTTGCCCAGGCGTGACTCGAAATACTCTGGCACCAGCATTTGCACCGAGGCGCCCAACACCAGCACGCCGCCGGGCGAGATGGCGCGTGCCAACATTTGCTGCACCGCTTTTTTGATCGGATCTTCGAAATAGATCAGCACGTTGCGGCAGAACACCAGGTCCATCCCGGTCACGGGTGGGCGGGTGTTCATCAGGTTGAAGCGCTCGAAACGGCAAAACTGCTTGAGCCAGTTGTGAATGCGCAGGTAGTTGACGCCCGGCATCGCTTTGGCCGGTGGAATCTTGACGTCTTCGAACATGATCTTCCACTCTGCGGGAAGATTGCGGAACGAACCCATGCCGAAGTCACCGTAGATGGCTTCACGCGCTGTACGCAGAGCCTGGTTGGAAATGTCTGTGCCCAGTACAAACAGGCCCCAGCCAAATTCCGGAACGATCTTGCCAGTGTGCATGCGTGCGTAGCCAGCTTTCTGTAGCGCGCGCAGGCAAGAAAAGGTGAGGTCATAGACCTCTTCACCGGTGGAGCTGGCGGCCGACCACACCTGCAGCTGCTGCTTGGTTTTGCGCAGGGCCAGCAGGTGGGGCAGGATTTCATCGCCCAGCATGTTCATCAGGTCAGGGTCGCGGCAGAAGTAGGTTTCGTGAACGGTCAGGTTTTCCACCAGCGATTGCCACTCCGAATGCTCGGAGGAGCAGCTGTTCATGCTCTGCACCCAGTCGCGCAGCATGCTGATGGGCATCTCCTTGAAGATGCGCACCAGCTTGCGTTCCACCAGCGTGCCGGGCTTGATGCCAAAACGGGTTTCCACGCCTTGCATCAGTTCGCTGATCAAGGCCAGCAGCGCAGGAGATTCACCTTCCTGCGCGCGGGTTTCCAGGCTCAGCGGTGCGATGGGAGGGGGGCTCATGCTGGACAGGGGCGCAGACGAGGCAACAGAGCGCGCTGTGTCCCCCGCCGTGCGCAGCTGGGAGATGAGGGGAGAGGTTGGTTTATCGCGGGACACAGTGTTCTCAGTTTGTCTTTTGCTTGGCCACAACGGTCAATGGTTCCAGGGTCAGCAAGGAGACGAGTTCGCCGTCGAGCTTGCCCACCTCGTTGAGGTAATCGTTGTGCTGGTTGCGCACAGGGGTGATGTCGCGTTCGGCGATTTCGATGACACGCTCGATGCGGTCCACCACCAACGCCCAAGGCTCACCGGCCAGTCGAACCACCACATAAGAAGAGGTCTCCAGCGGGGTGATGCCCAGTACAGTGCGCAGGTCCAGCACCGGGGCAATTTCCCCCTTGATCTGGATCACGCCGGACAGGCTTTCATCCCCTTCGGGCAGGTCGATCCCTGGGCTGTATTCCTCGACCCGATCGATCAGATCGAGTGAGAGGGCGCAGCGTTCGCTGCCCAGTCGGAACGACAGCATGCGGCGCACCGCGGAAACGGTTTTGTCACCAGTGTGTGTCATGTTCGCATCGTGCTGGGTGAGGAAGCGGCGGTAACGCGCCATGGCGTCGGTGGACAGCAGGCCCGCCATGGACAGCAGGCCAGTCATGTGCCCTTCACGGGCTGCCGCACCGGGCAGGTAGCCTTCGAGCTGGTTGTCGGTGGCGCCGTTGATGGTCTGGATGTCATCTCGCGCATAGCGCTCGATGCCCAGGATGGACGCGACCGACAGGCCCAGCTGCAGGCCCTGAATGTTGACCACCAGCACAAAGCGCGGCTTCTGATTCATCGGGCGGCCCAGCAGACCCGCCAGGGAAATGATGAGCAAGGCCTGGCCCCGCAGTTGCATCAGGCCCATGACCTCCGGGCCAGCACCCGGCAAATCGGACAACGTTGCCAGTTCCACGATCTCCTGCACATGGTTCATGTGCAGGGCGTAGGTTTCGTGACTGTCTTCCACAGTCACCGTGGGCAGGTCATGCATGACCATTTCAGCATGGGTCTGGGTGGTGGACTCCATGCTGGGCAAGCCGATCAGGCCGCCGCCGCTCGCCGGTACACCGGTGGGCGACATTTCGCGCATGTCCAGGGCCCGTTCGTCGAGCACCAGCACCATGCGCTCCTCCAGACTGAACTCGCCACACACCAGATTGCGCAGGGTTCCGTCTTCGTAGGGCGTGATCGTCCCGTCTTCGACGGTGATCTTGTTGTGCACACGATCGACCTGAACGGCGATCTGTTCGTGCCCGGTCAGGACCACCATCAGGTTGCCAGACGCATCGGCGGCGCGAGCAGGCATGCCCAGTCGCAGGGCCATGTCGATCTTGAGCAGCACCGAGCCGGCCACATTGACCAGACCCTCCACCTCCGGGGGGGCGTAGGGCAAAGGGGTGATGGTCAGGGGATCGAGGACCTTGCTGACGGCAGAGGCACGCAGCGCAAATCGGCTGTCCTTGATGTCGAAGATGACGAGTTCGATGCTCACGGTGGGTGTGCTCAGCTGCTGAACTTGTTGATTTCGCGGCGCGTGGAATCGGCCACCCGGGACAACTCGATCATGGCCGCTGCGAGTTCTTCCGAAGCGGCCGAGTTGGTGCGTGCAATGCTTTCCAGGTTTTCAACGTTGTTGTTGATCTCCTGAATCATGCGGGTCTGCTCTTCGACCGCGGCCGAAATGCGTTGCAGCATGCCATCGGTTTGTGTGGAGCTGCTGACGATGCGTTCCATGTCAGCGCTGACGTCCTTGACCGCCACCACCGCCTGATTCGCCTGTTGGGCAGCCTGCTGGATGAGCTGGGTGATTTCCTTGGTGCTTTCGGCACTGCTCGCGGCCAGTTTGCCCACCTCATCCGCCACCACGGCAAAACCCTTGCCGTGCTCACCTGCGCGAGCGGCCTCGATTGCCGCATTGAGCGAGAGCAGATTGGTCTTGTTGGCGATCTTCTCGATCACCTCGGTGATCTTGTTGATCTTCTCCGAGCTGTTGGCGATCATGTTGACCACGTCAACCATCTGCACCATCTTGTTCTGCCCATCGCGAACGATGCCACTGGACTCCTGGGCTTGCCGGCTGGCGTGTTCGGTGTTGTTGGAGATGTCGTTGACAGCCGCGGCCGTCTGGCGGATGGCGCTGACGATCTGGCCGATGTACTGGGTTTGGCTTTGCGAGCCGTCGGCCAGTTGCCCGATGGCGGTGCTGGCTTCGTTGGCCGCGCCTGCCACCTGCTGGGCGTTGAGGCCGATGTGGTTCATCGCCGAACCCAGCTTCTCCAGCGAGCGGTTGATGTCTTCCTTGAGCTTGGCCAGGGCGCCTGCACTTTGAGCGTTGACGCGCTGGCCCAGATCGCCTTGGGCCACCGCCGCCATGACCTCGACAACTTCACCGATCAGCGTGTCCATCGTCTCGAGGGTGTGGCGCGCGTCGATCAGGATTTCCTCGAACACCCCCTTTTGGCCAGCGACCGAGGGGCGCAGGGCAAAGTCGCCGTGGGCGATGGCATGCATGGCCTGGCTGAGCATCTGCATGGTCGTGCCCATGTTTTCCTGCACCTGAGCGACTTTGACCAGGACCTGGGGGTACAGACCGTGCAGACCCGCGGTCATCGGGCGCCGGGAAAAGTCACCATCGCCCATGCGGGTCACCACAGTCAGGGACTCCCGAAAGACCGCTTCGATCTGGTCAAGGGTTTCGTTGATGCGGTGGGCCGCGTTGACCATCTGACCTCGCGCCGGAATTTGGATGATCCGCGCTTCGAGCTGGCCTTTGGCCGCATCGTCGAGCGTGGCGTTGATGCGTGCCAGCAAGGCTTTTTGACCCGCCAGGTGGCTCAGACCCATCCAGGCGAACAGGACCATGAAGGCCATGAGCAGGGCAATGCCCAGAGCCAGGGCATCCGAGGGCGGTTGTTGCCAGAGCGCGTAAGCCCCGCAGGCCAGGCCCGGCAGCGTGACGAGCACCAGGGCGGTGCCAGCGCTGAGCTCAAAGCGACTGGAGATCGAGGATGAATCGCTCATAGCTCACGCCTTGTTGGTTCAGGACTTGCAGAAGGTGGGCAGTGGATGCCTCGATCGCATCGCGCGAGCCAGCAGCCTGCTCAATCTGCAGCAATTGCTGATAGAGCGCCGTGATGGTCGGCAAAGCCTTGGTATTGGGTTTGCGGCGAACCGAGTAGTAGCCAATGACCTGGCCTTTGTCGTCCACCGAAGGGGTGACATTGGCCAGCACCCAGTAGAAAGCACCGTCCTTGCACATGTTTTTGACGAAGGCAAAAACTTCCTTGCCGTTTTGAATGTGGTCCCACAGCAGCTTGAAGACGCAGCGGGGCATGTCCGGGTGCCGGATCACGTTGTGCTGCTTGCCCAGGAATTCACTTTCGGCAAAACCGGAAAATTCAGCAAACACCTTGTTGGCATAGGTGATGCGGCCTTTGGTGTCGGTCTTGGAGACGATGAAATCATCGTCACGCATCACCCGCTCGTTCTGGGTTGCTTGAATGTTTTGTCTCGCCATGGTGCTCTCTTATTGGGCGTGCGCGCCGGTTTTGGGGGCGTTCACGAAAAAGGTTTCCACCATGCCCAGACTCTTGACTTCGATCGCACCTCGGGGTTCGAGCTCAAATGCATGGGCAATCAGCTCAGCCGTGCTCGATGACACATGCACACGGCCAGGCTGACCTGTCGATTCCATGCGGCTGGCCACGTTGACCGTGTCGCCCCAGAGGTCGTAAGTGAATTTGCGGATGCCGATGACGCCCGCCACGATCGGGCCGCTGTGCACGCCAATGCGCATGCGCAGGGCGCCGCCAGTGCGCTCGTGCATTTCTTCCAGCGCGGCGCGCATGTCCATGGCGGCTTCCACCACGGCCACGGCATGGTCGTCGCGGGGTTCGGGCACGCCTCCCGCCAGCATGTAGCAGTCGCCAATGGTTTTGATCTTTTCCAGACCGTGCTTTTCAGTGATCAGGTCAAACCGCGAGAACAGGTCGCCCAGCACTTCCACCAGCGCGCTGGGCGTCATGGTGCGCGACATGGCGGTGAAACCCACCATGTCGGCAAACAGCACGCTCACATTGGGGCAGGCGTCGGCGATGTGCTCCTCGCCCGACTTCAGACGTTGGGCAATCTTGGCCGGCAAGATGTTGAGCAGCAGTTGCTCGGTCTTGACCTGTTCCTGGGCCAGGGCTTCGTGCTGGCGCTTGAGCTGGCGCATGCGCGTGATTTCCTGATCACGCAGGCGCTTGCGTTCCACCGAAGTCTTGACGCGGGCGCGCAAGAGCACGGGATTGAACGGCTTGGAGAGGTAGTCTTCGGCACCCAGCTCAATGCAACGCACAGCGTCGTCGAGCGAAGTGCCACCGGAAATCACAATGACCGGTGGCCAGGGGTGGTGGGGCGTGTCGCGCAGCACCGCCAGCACTTCCATGCCGTTCATTTCGGGCATTTCCATGTCCAGCAGCATCAGATCAAAGTGTTCGCGCACCAGCGTTTCAATCGCTTCGCGGCCATCGCTGGCCTCCACGATGTCCTTCACGCCAATCTCTTCCAGAGAGCGCTTGAGGCCCATGCGGATGAGGCGACTGTCGTCGACCAGCAGCACCTTGGCCTGCTCAAAGCCGAAAGGGGTGACACCGCCCAGTTCTGTGTCGGCAGCCGCAGAGGCGTCCGAACGCAGACTCACCAGGGGTTGGGCGCGCGTAGACATGCTGATTCAGGCTCAGGCGGTTTCCAGGAGCTTCTGAACTTTTTCGATCAGTTGCTTGGCGTTGAAAGGCTTGGTCAAGCTGTCGTTGGCACCCGAAAGGAGTGCGGAATCCAGGCCAAAACGCGCGCTGACCACACGGCTGCCGCCGGAGATGGTCAGGATGGGTACATCGGGGAAGGATTCACGCAGTCGCGAGACAAAATCCACACCGTCCATATTGGGCATGATGATGTCGGAGATCACCAGGTCCACGTTGTTGATGGCAAACAGCTCCAGCGCCTCTTCACCGTCACGAGCCTCGATGACTTGGTAGTCTGACATTTCAAGGATTTCCCGGACGCCTTCGCGCAACAGGTCCTCATCGTCAACAAGCAAAATTGTGGTCATTCGAGTTTTCTCCAGAGACCGCAAGTTATATCAAAAAAATCGACAATAATGAGAGATGCATTCATGAAATAGTGCATCTTCTTTCGTGTTGTGTCGATTTGCCGCACGCTGATTTTGTAATGTAAAAATCTCACGGAAGACCTTCCTTCATGAACCTCTCACCTGTTTTCGCTGATCAAGAGAACCCATGACATTCCTTCGCAAGTTGCCCTCTGGTGTGTGGTTGGGCCTGATTGTGACTTTGGGCAGCACCCTCGCGGCCATGGAGCTGTGGCCCGGCTTGGCTGCAGGCCAGTCTGGCGCTCTGGTGGTCTGGCTTTGGCTGGGCCTGGTGGCGGGTGTGGGCCTGCTGTGGTGGTCAGGGCAGGATCGCCGCACACCCCCCGTCTTGCTCACGGGCGCAGACCCCGTCAGCCCGGTGGCGGCGGGCGGCAGCGACAAGCCGTCTTCCTATGTGCAGGACATTCTGGCCAATATGCACAGCGGTCTGGTGGTGGTGGACAGGCTGGGCCACATCCAGGACTGCAATCCTGCCTTGCTCAAACTCACAGGCTTTGCGCGTGAAGTGCTGATCGGGCAACCCAGCCATGTCCTCTTTGAAGAAGACGAGACCCGCCTGTTTTCGATTTTCAAAGGCTATGGCCAGATGCTCACGCGCCTGGGCATGGAGCAGCCTGAGGCTTACCGCAGTCTGCTGTCCGAAAACCTGCTCGGTGCGCTTTTGCTCGACAGCGAGGGTCGCATTCACAGTGTGAACCACCGTTTTGCGCAGTTGCTGGGCTACACCACGACCGAACTGTTGGGCAAGACGGGGCGCAGTCTGCTGCCTGCCGATTCGCCCCAGGCGCTGGAAGTGCTGGAGGAGATGCGCCAGGCCGATGAAAGCTATTACCGCTCTGGGGTGGGCCAGCCGCTGGCCTTGCTGTGCAAGAACGGCCAGCCTCTGGAGGTGGAGGTCAGCCTGATCAATCACCGCTTCATGGGCGAAATCACCACGCTGGCGCTGGTGCGCACTGAACGCGATTTGCCCTGGGGTGTGGTCAATTCCACCACCCTGCAAAAACTCATGCCCGGCGACGAAGAGGCCATGGTGGCGCGGCTGCGCACGCTCAAAGGCACGCACATTCCGGTGCGTGTGACTTCCTCGTTTCTGGTGGATGCCTCCGGGGTTCCTCAGCAGACAGTGATCAACGTGCACGACGTCTCCAGCCTGGTCAACAAGAGCGAGGAAATCCGCGCCCAGCACCAGTTGCTGGAGATGACCATGGACGCCATGCAGGACGGTGTCTTGCGCATTGACCGCGAGGGTCGCGTCATCAGCGCCAACCCGATGGCCTTGGGTTTGTTGGGCCTGCAAAAAAGTGAACTCTCACAGCAACACGCTTACCAGGTGCTGCCCGGAGAACTCAAGGGCCATGACCTGGCCTATTGGTTGCCCCTGAGCGAAGACTTGCTGTTGCAGCGTTTGTTGCTGGACCTCAAGACCGATCCCGAACTGGTTCAGTCGCTGCCCATTCCCTTGCTTTTTGCCAATCGCATGGGGCGGCTCAAGTGGGCAACGCCCACCGCCTGCGCCTTGCTGGGGCTGCCCACGCCACCGCAGACCACCTCAGAGCCCTACCTGCTGGCCGAACAGACCACGCGCGAACTGATGGCCCTGAAATCCGCGGCTGGCACTGGTCCGCAGGGCCAAGGCTTGCCCATCGTCGACGTTTCATGGCGCGCCGGCAACGCCCCGGTCATGCGTCTGCCGACCATGTTGATCCAGTCCAGCGAGGTGCTCAATGAAGAGCTGCTGGTCTGGCTGATCCCGGACCTGGATGCGCTGAGCGCTTTCCTGATCCGTCGTGCCCACAACATCGAGTGGACGATCCTGCAACAGCCCGAGGGTCTGCTGATTCCGGTGATCCTGACGGCCTCACCGCTGGAAGACCCCTACAACCGCCTGACCGGCGCCGTGCTGACCATCAAGGACATGCGGGCGATCAAGGAGAAGGAAGCCGAGAACCTCAAGATGGTTCGCAAAATCGAGCAATCGCAGCGTCTGGATGCACTCGGTCAGCTGGCCGCTGGCGTGGCGCACGACTTCAACAACCTGCTGGGGGTGATTCAGAACCACGCCGAGCTGGTGGAGATGAAGCTGGGCAGCGAGACCAAGGCCGCCAAGAACCTGTCGGCCATCATGCAGGCCACCACGCGCGCACGCGACATCGTGCTCAAGCTCAATTCGCTGGGGCGTGAAAGCAAACGGCTCGACGAGGACGGCAGCGTGCACGACAGCGAGGAAGTTCAAACCCTGTTTGAGCTCGCTCCCCTGATCCACGAAACCCAGTCCCTGCTGCAGGCCAGCCTCAAAGGCATTGAGATCAGCATCAACATTCCGCAGGCGCTGGAGCATTTGAAGGTCAAGGGCCAAAGCGGGGCGCTTCAGCAGGTCATCGTGAACCTGTGCGTCAATGGCAGCCACGCCATCGGAGACCGTCGCAACGGCTTGATCACCATCGAGATTGCGCAGCCGTCGGCCAGTCAGGTGAATGTCTCGGTCAGGGACAACGGCAGCGGTATTCCGGCCGACGTGATGCCGCGCATCTTCGAGCCTTTCTTCACGACCAAGGAAGTGGGCAAGGGCACCGGGCTGGGCCTGGCCATGGTGCGCAGCATTGTGACCCGCATGGGCGGCACCATCGATTGCCAGTCGGAGATAGGGCAGGGCACGACCTTCACGTTGCAGCTGCCTTGCGAAGCACCTTGATGAACTGATCTGCAGCGGCGCAAGTCACAGCCCCGCTGGCCCACGAAAAAAGCGCCTTCAAGGCGCTTTTTTCGTGGCGTGCAGGCTGCTCGCCTGGAGGGCAGCCAGTCTGATGGCTGCAGTGGCTTGCCGGGTGCTTACCCGTTGGCTGCTAGCGTCAGGCGTTGAACTTGCCCAGGTCCTGACGGGTCTGGTCGGCCAGTTTGGACAGCTCAATCACGGTGGCGGTGATTTCCTCCGAGGCTGATGCATTGCTGGTGGCGATGCGGTCGAGGTTGCTCAGGTTGGAGTTGATTTCCTCAACCGCAGCGCTTTGCTGCTCGATGGCGGCAGAAATGCGCTGGAGCATCTGGTCAGACTCTCGTGAGCCTTGTTCGATGGCTGCGATGTCCTGGCTGACCTGTTGAACCACTTGCACGGCACGGGCGGTTTCATTGGCCGCTTCCTGCACCAGGCGGGCGATTTCCTGGGAGCTCTCGGCGCTGTTGGCGGCCAGTTTGCCCACTTCTTCGGCCACCAC
>Ga0255292_1000060_pt1 | contig 17880 bp, 15 predicted proteins | sample MistaT_35_FD_183690 | JGI IMG/M metagenome (GOLD analysis project Ga0255292, IMG submission 183690) | Metatranscriptome of freshwater microbial communities from Mississippi River, Louisiana, United States - Miss_Miss_RepB_8h (Metagenome... | ecosystem: Environmental > Aquatic > Freshwater >...
ATCCATGGATGACCACGAGCCTTCGTCCTCCTCCCTGTCTTTCACCATCGAAACCTTCGATGACCCCGAAACCGGCCAACCCACCCAATACGGCCATTTCAGCCGCCACTGGCAGGATGAAGAAGCCCTGGATGTGCTGATCGACAAACTGGAAGTCGGGCAGGTCAGCCACAAACAGGCGCTGATGCAGGCCCGCAAGCTGGAGGCCACCACCCCCCACAACCTGGAAATTCAGAACTTCATTGCCAACCGGCTGTGGGCACTGGGCCTACAGGATGAAGCCAACGAGGTGTATGAACGGGCCTACAAGCAGGCGCTGGCCCACATTCCCAAAGGCTTCAAAGGCCAGATCACCTGGAGTGAGGTGGACAACCGGCCCTTCCTGCGCCTGGCGCACGGCACCCTGTTGGGCATGATGCGCCGGCGGGACAAAGCCAAAGGTGGCGAAGCCGCCATGGCGCTGGCCAAGCAGATGCTGGCCTGGTGCCCTATGGACAACATCGGCGTGCGCTTTTTGCTGGGCGATATCGCCTTACTACAGGGCGACCACCCAGCCGCCATGAAGGAATACCTGAAAGGCGCGCCCAATTCACCCGCGCACTGGTACCAAGCCGCGCTGATTGCGTTTCGGGAGGGGGACTATGTGGCGGCCTGCACCTACCTGCGGCGGGGCATTGCCGCGAACCCCTACATTCCGGAGGGGTTGACCGGACGCACGGTCCTGTCAGAACACCTGTACTGGCACGCCAGCAACGTGCATGGCCCGGAGTGGGCGGTTGACTACCTCGACTCCGCCGCCTGTGACTGGACGCCAGAGGAGATCGACTTTGTGGACTGGGTGTTCAACGCATCGCCCGTGCTGAAGGAGCGCGCCGAGATGATGGCGCTGCATGAGGGGATGACCTACGAGAGAGACCCTGAAAAGCGCGCACCGTACGCACAGCGATCATTGGATTTCATTGACCGCATCACGAATACGCTATCCAAGAAGATGGTGCGCAAGGTCAAAAACCAATGCGACGTAGAGATGTGGCCATGGATAAGATGAGATTTAAGCGACAGAACCTAGCCTAAAGCTAATTGAGGCCAAGAGCAATAGATTTATCAATGTATTCAATAGCAGTTAGAAAATCGACTATCTACGAAATACCGCACGCCAAGCATAAAAAAAGAAGTAGAAAAGAGATCTAAAAAAAGAAATTTCTTCTATCTCCCTATAGATCATCCATTGACGCAGAGCTTTGCGAAATTTGTTTCGTGAAATTGATCCAGGCGTAATTCTATATTTAGTAAGCGAACATGGAAGCAAATGAGCAATCACTCCTGATCGAAGCAATGAAAGCCATAGAGCATAATCCTGACCGGTACGCAATAATGGCATTCTTAAAAAAGGAAAAGCAGATCGCCTCAAAACAACTGTTGAGCAGCCCAACGTGGCAGACTTTTTTAACATGTCATGATAAGTAAATTCCCTTTGCAAAAGATGATCAACAACCTTACCAGAGGACGATCCATCATTATATATGATAGAATACGAAGTGAAAGAGAAGTCAATACCTGACCGCATAAACAACAACTGCTTTTCTAGCTTATTGGGCAGCCATAAATCATCCGCATCAATAAAGGCAACAAATAATCCGGATGCTCTTTCCAAGGATTCATTTCTAGAAACTGCAGCACCTCCATTTAGAGAGCGTCGAACAGGGCGAACTCTATTATCTGTTTGCGCAAACTTTACCAATATTTCAAATGTGTCATCACAAGAGCAATCATCTGTAACCAACCACTCCCAGTTAGCATGAGATTGCGAACAAAGAGACCGATATGTCTCTGAGATGTATTTGGCGGAATTGAAGGTTGGCGTAATTACCGAAACCAACACATGAGAATAATTAACTTCATTCATACTGAATCACACCCTAAAAAGACTGAATCGCAGAAAATATGCAATCTTCTTGATCCATAATTTCAGCCTTCCAGAGGATAGCTTCCCAACGAAACCAACGAACAATAGCAGGCGCACCAAAAAGCCCCCCCGAAATCCAATGAACTCAAGGAAAGACGCCAGATCGTCGTAACATTTTACATCTGAGTTTTTTTCTCTAGATATTTTTATGAAATTTTGGTGTACATGTCCAGGGAGGAGCATAGAAAGATCAACTTTCAGCAATCTGTCAATCTCATTATTATCCAAAGAATAATATCGCAAAAGCTCATGGAACTGCAAGAATTTCTGACTGGTATAATCCTTAAACAAATTGGCGATCTTAATATGAACCTCAGTATTAGATTTTCTAAGTTCGATTAGTTCATGATATAGAATCTCCATGTTATTGAATTTTCGAAGTTCAAATATTAGATTTAAGTCTTTCGCTCCACCTATCAAATCATCATGATGATAAACAATGCATCCAGAAAGCATAGCCTCACCCATGGATCGCGACTCACCCTCTTTTCTACAAAAGTGTAAATAAGTTCTTGAACGTGAGAGCATCGACAAAATTTCAGCGCGACTATATTTGAATGCCCCATCAGGCAGCAAAGTTGCATCAAAAAACGAAAATGATTTGTTTTTTCTGGAAAAACGCCTACAGTCTTCAGCTAAATTTACATCAAATTTAACTCGGTCATCACTGTTTGAGGTGGTAAGAATGAATGCAGCTTTTAAGTCGGGATGGGATTCGCAGAATTCCAAATAATCTCGACCTCGCTTCAACCAAGAATTGTTGGCTATGTAAATGCAATCATAAATTCTATTTACCTCCAATTCAGCCACATCACGCAACGGAAGCAAATCACGACTGCACAGATCAATAATTTTAGAAACATCGCCAGATACCAAGCCCAGATTTGATGGACTAGTTAACACATGATTACACCAGTCGGGAATGTGAAATTTTTTTATGTATCCCCCTATATGAACTATTATTTTATAATTTTTTCTTACAAATGCTCCCGTTTGACTGAGGCTAAGCAACCATTTGAACAGATCTATCTCCCGATGCGAAATCAAAAGGAGGCCGACTTTTTCGCCAGCCGACTTTTTTAATACCACTGGCATTCTATTTACTCTTTCTGTCAGCGAAAAATGCGAAATAAAAAGTTAGCGCAAAAAAAACAAAGTATGCCAATGTAAGGTAAATTCCCATATACCCAACATACTCCATCAAGCAATACTGAATGACGCACAAGATAAAGACTAAAAATGCGAATATATTTGCAGAATGAGAGTTATAGAAATTTGTTACTATCCCATAAGTTTCTCGCTGCGAAATAAATATAACAATAGACAAGCCATACACAAAATCCAGTACGGAATCAATATTTCCAATGGTAAACTCCCATGCTATAGACGGTATCGAAAAAATTAATCCAATCGCCAGTGCCAACCCCCCCAACTCTCTCAACGATGCGATTCTTTTTCTTTCTTCGAACAGTAGATACCTACCTATAAAGACAGACACTACTCCATAATAAATAATCGCATCCGTATATATAAACAATACATCTGAACCAGATTTTTCAACAAAATAAATAGCAAAAAGATAAGCCATTAACCGAAGAGGCAACGTCCTTATCATTAGCTCAACACCTTTTATTATCGCGCTCTTGAGGGCGCTCAAAACTTCGGCCATTTTAAAACGGCATCGCCTATTAATAATATAATAGCAAACCAACAATAAAACAATATTAACCACCATTTCTATATCAATAGACACATAATTCCAAAAAACTTCGGAATAGACAAGAGATAAAATAAAAAAAATATTAAGAAATAAACCAAGTCTAAGTCGAACCGAGTCATTTCCTGCCACCCCTTCGTTGACCAATAAACTAGAGAAAGCAAGTAGTGCGCCGTAAAAAAGGTATTCAGTCTGCGGAGTTTTTACAATTAAATCAATTATAAATATAATAGACGATACCAGAATTGAATAAAAATACAATGAATACATGCCAATATTATTTTCTGAATATTTGTAAATTCTAATTAATGTACCCCCTCCAGAAGATACCAAAAATGTTAAAAAAATAACTGATGCTTGCGCCTCCAACATACCAGGAAGCGATTCAGGACTATAATTTCTTGCATATAAAATGATAGCCGGCCAGATACCGGCTAAACCCAAGTGAAGCAGTTTATCTATCATTAGGCCAGATTAGTTGATTTGCTTTGCGAATTAACAATTGACTTCCGATTGCCTCGGATGCGAAATCGAACACTATTTTCCCCGATTAGATATAGTTTATTTATTACGGCAAGCAATATCACATCATTTATTGAAAAATAATTTCCGAAATTAACACTGAACACACTATGAAAGAATAGTGGAATAAATATCACCATAGCCTTTCCGGAATATTTGACAGAAAAGTACAATGACAGCAACAAGGCGGCCACACCAACCCCACCATACTTTGCATATAAATAAATAAATGTGTTGTGTGGATTTGTAGTGACTGTATAACCAACATCATATTCTCTGGCTAAGCCAAAATTTCCGAAATATTGATTTTCAACCATCTCCACAAATACATTCCACGTGTACCATCTATTCGTTGTTAAAGCGTTCAACACCGTTTCATTCGTAAAAATTGAATAATTAATTTCCAACCCTTTTGTGAACAAATCAAGTGTGCCATAGGCAATCACTGAGATTAAAGCGCATATTACGATTGTATAAAATAATTTACGCAGAATGTTATCTTCAGTATTTAGCTTTACCAAGACCAAAGTTGCAAAAATAGATATAACCGCGGTTCTTGAAAAAGTTAGAAGTACCCCAAAGGCAAATGCAATATACACGACCCTTTTAAATTTAATATTAAAACAAATACCAAGCATTAGACATAAGTATATCTTGTAAGCCAAAGATGAAGAGCTCGAACCGAGCCCAAACACTTTATTTGAATAGATATCCGTCGAGAAGGATTCGAATGAATTAATGGAATCACTGCCTATTGAGGACTCCGACAATTGTGAATTAAATAAATATGGCTTGCCTATCAGGTATTCGAGTAAGGCGACTGCACACTCAAAGGCAACGCAATAAGCGAAATAATTAATTACGATATTATCTACACGCCTAGACAGATAAATCATTACGAAGAAGGAAAACAGCCCGATAATAGGCCCCCTAAAAATATCATCATAATTGTTAACGATTATTGGGCTGGCCGCTATACCTAGTGAAATAATAGCTATGTTGACGTATTCAAAAGCATTTAATCTTACGTTTAAATAATAATTATTATTCCTGCAGAAAGAGAAGTTAATAATCAATACTAATGCGATTACGACTGCATACAATACGCTAGACTGCAGAAAAGTCGTTGGCAGATAAAGAAGAATAGCAGTGATTGGTTGATTAATCATAAATGCAAACTTTTAGCAGGCAGCAGAAAAACTACATGCATCCAATGCCAACAAGATAATGACTTTTCAGTCATAAAGGGATTCAAGAATATGAGAATAGCTGATTCGACACATTTTGCAATGCTCAGTTACCGGAAGCTAGGAAGGCGCTGAACAATTCACCCCGCTCTGGAACTGGAGGCAGGCGAGGCGGATTTGACCGGGAAACGGGCTAGTTTTTGTAGTTCGGTACGGGGGTTTTGGGGGCATTTCGCGGATTTACTGCTTTCAGGACGCACCTTGGGTGTTGGTATTGAGCAGCTAACGAGTCGCCCCTGCAAAATTCATTTCAAGCCAGCGCCCTTCGCTGACCTGAGTTTTGCATTCGGTTTCGGCCGATGATCCCGGCCAGTGATGCAATCAGGGCCGCCAAACCGGTGGCGACGATGGTGCGCTGGCGTTTGATGGTCTTGCGCATGCGCTTGAATTGCCGGGCATGGGCGTAGCGGCCAGCCCTGAAGCGAAGTTCCCGGCCTTCTTTGGCGTAGGTCTGCTTGAGCTCGATGCCTGCGGCCTTGGCTTCCTGGACCACCTTGGCACGCGCCGTCTCCAGCAGCTTGCTGTCGGTGGGGTGGGCCGCAGCCTTCTCCTTTACGGTGGAGTCCACGATCACACGGGTCAATTCATTCCTGGCGATCAGCTTGAGGGTGAAGGCCACCTCCATGGTGCGCGCCAGCAGTTCTTCCACACCTTCTTCACCCAGGGCTTTGCGACAGCGCCCCAACTGCGTCGGATCGCACGGCCAGCGGTGTTCAAAGTATTCGTTGCCCGAAAAGTATTGCCAGGTGGGCGTCTCGCCCCAGCGCTGGATGACGTCTTCATCGCTCTCGTTGAAGGCATGCTTGAGGTACAGCGGCGCCACCATCAGCCGGGTGGGCAGACGTGGCCGACCGGCTTTGACGATACCGCCGCCGCTGACCGATGACACAGGACCAATCAGGTCCAGATCCTCGATCTTCTTGCCGGCCTTGACCTGCCGCGCCCAGCGCTGAGCAAGGGACGCCTCGATCTCTTGCCAGGGCATGCGGTTGGCCAATACCGCCAGCGGATGGCGCAAATCGATCATCTGGTCCAAGCGGTTGCGGAAGAAATCGTCGGTCATGGCGCTGCTTTCAAAAACTCCCTAGAGGTGCGAATAGCATTAGGCCATCCTTTGAAAGAAACTTTGAAACTATTTTATTGAAATTAATTATTGATTGAATATGTTACTTTTTGGCTTTTTATTTGTACCACTAATAAATAATTGATCTATAGATTTATATAATTGCCATATCAACAACTTCAGCACGCCTAAATATTTAAAGGTTTATTTTCTGAAGATATGTTTTTGGCGCAAAAAATGATTTATCCTCAATAATCCCGCAATCAAATGAATCTTCTTCGCCCAGAGAAAATGAATTGTTATCAATTATTGACTCAATATATTTAGACAAGGTCAATGCCTTTAGGTGATTTGGATTTTCTATTAATCCGCATTCATAATAAATGGAATTATTAAATATTGATTCCTCACTTTGAGTTTCTTCAATAAGTCTCTCAAGCTCATTTATTTCAAGACACTCTTTTGATATTTGATATTTCACATAACCATAGTAGTCTTTCATAATTCCAGTTCGGAACTTTTGATTCGGATACACCAAAATACTTCTCACACCAAGAAGATGCGCATCCAATGCTATCCCGGATAATCCTGAAATTAGTATTTTAATGCGCGATAAGTAGTTTTTTAGACTTCCATAATCCATCTCAACTTGATGTTTAAATGCGAGCTTCTCCCATTTCGTCCTTCTTCGGTCAGCTGGATGAGTTCTGAGAATCACCCTACTGTTTCTCTTTGCGAGTATTTTTAATATGCCATCCCATGTCTCTATTTCGTCATCGTTGTTTGTGGCAACACCAATGCAATCTGAATTATTTGATTCATTCTTAATAAACTGCGTAATCGATCTTCTCCCAGTTATAACGACCTCACCTGTAGGCACTCCACTTTTAATATATTGGTTTAGTGCTTGTATGCCGTCAAGCAAAGATAAATCAAACGTCAGCCTTGGAAAGACCCCGCCTATTTGTCCATGTTGTGTGTAAATTGTTTTAATTCCTCGATCTTTGGCAACTGATATTATCGCTCTTGACACACCATTGTGGTCATTTGAAACCAATACCGCAAGTGGCGAAACAATATTAAAAAGCTCCCCTGCCAGAACAATACCAGCTTCATATCTTACATACTCTTCAATCCAAGGGAAATGGGCTTCAGAATCCTCTTGGTTTTTTAATAGTTTTATTACCTTATGAGTTTTCATTAAACACAGAAATGCGAACCTACCCCACGGAATTTTAATATCTGCCTCAAACGATTGCGATGCCGTTCTATTGGCATCATCTGTTTTAAACCACGAACAAATTGAATCTTTTTGATTCAAAGAAAGATAGACTGCCAGTACGTTAATTTTCTTATTTCCGAAAGTTTGTGTGGGCCAATTTTTCGGACTATGTATGAATAGCGCAATGAATTTTAAATATACTTTTATTATTGCCAAACCAACCGCCGTATTTCCAATGGTTTTTTTTCTTGTTATACCTGAATATTGTATCCAGAATTTACATTCTCTAAAAATATTTTCATTTTTTTTTATTTTATTCCCTGAGTTCATTTTATTATTTACTGAAATGAGTGGGGATTTTTTTGTTAAAATAATATCGTGTAGTCGCCCACCTCTCTCCTGCCAATAACGGCATTCCTCGGTGAAGACCTTTAACGTCTGCAATTAATAATGTCCCCGCCTTTCCAGTGATTGTCAAAAGCCTTTGTTTAAAATATTCATCAATTAGTTTATCCATAATTGAATTCTCAATTCTATAAGCCGAAAGAGGCACACCGGAAATCTTGGAGTACCTGAATATGTCGCGCTCTTTATGTGATCCTTTAATATATTGGAATGGGCCATTTTCTAGATTAACATCATTTAAGTATAGTATAAATTTAAATTGATGCGCGAAGGGTGAATCTCTATGCCACCCGCTTCCAGAAGCTAGATTATTCTCCTTATATACTATATGTCCAAGCATCTGAAAGTATTTCAGATCCCTTGTTTTATAAAATCTTTTGGCCCAATCGTCTATCAATTTTGTTTCATTGGTTAGTTTATAAGCGCCTGCAACCTCATCAATGAAATATACTCTTTGGTCTGATCCATTTGACTCGGTTGCTATCAATTCAGGGCGATTTTCCATCAATCTTTTAGCCTCAGCTATCAATGCATCGCATTCCTTTTTTTCAACAAAGTCCTCTAAAACTGCGCATCCGTCTTTTTGCAATTTATTGGAAATTTCTTCATTTTCCTTAGCAATCTCCAGGTCTATCAACTTAGAGGAAAGCAGATGTTTTAGCTTTGATTTTAATTCCATTTTAACTCTTTACTTATATATTTTCCAATTTTACCGGGGTATTGGCTTTAACAGAGACCGTAACTCTTTTTCCTATGATTTTGTCAACCAATTTCGGCGCTACGCCATAACCTGGACGCACACTTTTCACACAATCTGTTGTAATCACTTCTCCTGCCATCATGTCTTTAACAAAGTAAAGTGATCGCCGGAATTTGACATTGCCATGCTCGCTGGATTTTCGGCCATAATCGATGCGTCCTAATGCAGTCCAGGCCGTTTTGGCTCCTTGACACAATGCGGTCAGTTCCGTTGGCTCAAGGCTAAAGCTGTCGTCCGGCCCGCCACCGCAGCGGTCCAGCGTGAAGTGCTTTTCAATGATGCTCGCGCCCAGCGCCACGCTGGCAATGGCAGTGGTGTTGTCCAGCGTGTGGTCAGACAAACCAGTAACCAAGCCAAATCGCTCGATCATGTCGGGAATGGTGCGTAGGTTGTAGTCTTCTGCGGGTGCGGGGTAGCCGCTCACGCAATGCAACACCGCCAACTCTTTACAGCCACCTTCTCGGGCAGCTTCGATGGCTTCTGCAATTTCTTCCGCGTCAGCCATGCCGGTGGAAATGATCATGGGTTTGCCAGTGCTGGCGGCATACTTGATCAGGGGCAGGTCTACGGCCTCAAACGAAGCAATCTTGTAGGCTGGCGCGTTCAGGTCTTCCAGCAGGTCAATGGCGGTGTTGTCAAAGGGCGAACTGAAGATGGTGATGCCCAACTCCCGTGCCCGGTCAAACAGGGGTTTGTGCCATTCCCAGGGCATGTGCGCTTCTTGGTACAGGTCATACAGCGTGCGCCCATCCCAAAGCCCGCCTTTGATTTTGAAGTCTTCACTGTCGCAGTTCAGCGTGATGGTGTCGGGCTTGTAGGTTTGCAACTTGACGGCATCGGCACCGGCCTTCTTGGCTTCTTCGATGATGCGCAGCGCCGTTTCAAGTTTGCCGTTGTGGTTGGCCGAAAGTTCCGCGATCACATAGGGGGAATATGCGGCCCCAATGGATCTGCCAGCGATTTTGATTTCTTGCATGTTCATTTCTGATCGACTTTCTTGAGCTGCCACTCGGTTGAAAGCAGGCCAAAACAGTGCAGGCTGTGATAAGCCCCGTTGATGCGTAGTTGGTCGCGCAATACGCCCTCCAGGGCAAAGCCCAGGCGTTGGTGGAAGGCAATCGATGCTTGGTTGCTTGCAATGGCTTGCCCACAAACTTTGTGGAGTTTGAGTGGACCAAACGCGTGGTTGAGTGCCATCACGCCCAATTTTCGCCCGCTGCCTTTGGGTGCATCTGGCCGTGCATAAAAGCCCCAGTCTGCTGCGCCATCTTCTTCAACTTTGCTGAATTGCACGTAGCCAATCGCTTGTCCGGCTTCTTCAACAATCAGTAGGCTTCGACTGAGGTCTTGGCTGGCTTTGGCAAACCAGTTGCGGTGTTCACCCAAGCTGATCTCGTGCTGGGTAAACATGTAGCGGCGTACATCGGCATGGTTGCGCCATGCAAGCACCATGGGCAAGTCTTGTTCGGTCACCTTGCGGATCAGACAAGCATCAAGCATGAACACATTCCAGCATCTGAGTCACTGTTCGCTGGCAACCTTCACCGTCTGTGACTGCGGCAGCTGCCTGGCTCAGTTTGTTCAGCACTTCTTTGGCCTCGCTCGCTGATTGCTGCGATGCGAAAAAGTTTGTGATCTGTTGCGGCGATTGCATTGCAACGGCAGCCCCTGCCTCCTGCAATGCCACCGCGCCCGGCAATTGATTTTGGGCCAGCACCAAAACAAGGCTGGGCAGGCCCAAGCTGCAACGCTCCCAAGCTGTGCCGCCCGCTGCGCCAATGGCCAAGTCGCTCTGCGCCATCAGCTGGGCCATGTTGTTCACGCCCACCAACACCTCGGTGTGCCAAGGCATTTGCGCAGCCTGCGCTTGCACTTGCGCCAGCCAGGGCGCATGCGGCCCCATGACCACGGTTACGCGCAAGTCGGCTGGCAACCTGCAGCTTTGCAGCGCTGCCAGTACTTGGACGGTAGCGTTGTCTTTGTCCACCCCGCCCATGGTGACGAGCATGCGGCGCAGTTGTGGATTGTTTTGGCGGCGGGTCAGGCTTTGCGCACGCAGCGCCGCAAACTCGGGGCGCAGCAGCGCATAGTGCGGGCCAAGCAAGGGGGTGGTTTTGCCTTTGAGCAAGCCCCAGTAGTCCGCCTGTTTGCGGCCTAGGTTTTGGTCCAGCAACAGGTCGCAAGCGTGCGGCCTGTCGGCCAGGTCGTCTATGGCCATGATGCGTTTGCCTTGGGGGAGCAGGGCTTCTTCCCAGCGGGCGTCCAGCGCGTAGTGGTCCACCACCAGCCAATCCACGGGTTGGCCACCCGCCTGGGCTATCAGGGCTTGTTGGGTGTCTTGCGCGTCTGTGGCCCAGTCTGTACCTAGCCAGTGGGCGTGCGCTGTGCCGTTGAGGTTGTGTTGTATGCCCTCTTGCAGTTCGGGCATGGCCAGGGCCTGGTGGCCGCGCTGGGCAATCAGGCCCAGCAGGTGGCCCGGGTGTGGGCGGCACACAAAGGTGCAGCTTGCCCCCCGCTCGCGCAGTGCATCGGCCAGCGTCAGGCAACGCATGACGTGGCCGGTGCCAATTTGCAGCGATGCGTCGGCGCGGAAGGCTACTTGCACTTGTTGCCTGGCGATGTGGTTCAGTTCAGACGTTTAAAGCCGCCGTGGCACACGGGGCCTTTGAGCAAGCTCATCACATCTCGGCCTTCTTCGCACTCTTTGATGGTGGCAAAAATCGGGTCCAGCTCGGCAAAGTAGCCGTCCAGCACGGCAGGGGTGTGCTCGGTACACACATACACGCTGTTGCCCGCCAAATAGCCTTTGGCCAGCATTTCTTGCGTGATGAGTGTTTTGTAGGCCAGCGCGTTGTCGCTCTTGAAGGTATAGCCCGTCAGTGCGGGCAGGCCCCAGTGGTCAATTTGCAGGCCGTGTTTGTCGGCCAGTTGTTGCCAGCGTTGGCGAATGTTCAGACCCGTCTGCGTGATGGTGTCCCAGGACTGGGTGCGCTCCATCACCTCCAGCGTTTTGAGTGCTGCGGTGGGGCCAATGCGCTCGGTCCAGAAGGTGCTGCTGATGAAGGTGCTCTGCGCCGCCTCCATGATTTCACGACGGCCAATGGTGGCGGTAATGGCGTAGCCATTGCCCAGCGCCTTGCCAAACATGGCCATGTCGGGCTCTACGCCGTACATTTTGTGCAGGCCGCCAAAGGTCTGGCGAAAGCCCGATGTGCATTCGTCAAAAATGAGCACAATGCCCCGGTCTGAGGCCAGCTTGCGCACTTTGTGCAAGAAGTTGTCTTCCGGCCCCTTGTTGCGCACCACTTCCATTTTGATCACGCCAATGTCTTGCGTGTTGACCAGGTTTTCCAGTTCGGCGTAGTTGTTGTAGTTGAACGGAAACACGGTGCCACGCAGGTTTTGCGGCACGCCTTTGGGGTCCAGGCCCGGCAGCAGGTGGCCGGCCAGGTTTTCGTCGTCGCCCAGGTTGGCAGACAAGTACCAGTCATGCCAGCCGTGGTAGCCGCACACGGCCACTTTGTCTTTGCCAGAAGCTGCTCGCGCTATGCGGATGGCAATGGCGTTGGCCTCGCCGCCAGAGCGGGCCAGGCGGGCCATGTCGGCCCAGGGGTGCAGCTCTACCAGCTTTTCGGCAAGGTACACCTCCTCTGGGCAGTTGAAGGTGGACATGTTGCCGGCGTCCACCGTTTGGCGCACGGCGGCGTCCACCTCTTCATGGCCATAGCCCAGAATGTTGGTGCCAATGCCCATGATGGACATATCGGTGTATTGCTTGCCATCCATGTCCCACACCTGGCAGCCTTTGGCTTTGCTGAAGTAGGCGGGCCACTGTTCGGGCAAGAACATTTCTGCCCGTTTGGACAGCAGCATATTGCCGCCGGGAATCACGGCCTTGGCGCGTTTCCAGAGTTTTTGACCAGTGCCCATCTTGGCTCCTTCGTTTCGAATGATGTTGTGGTTGGCGGCGAAAAGTCCGGGCTGACTGCGCTGCAGGCCCAGCACTTCTGTCCAAGAAAAATGAATATTGGGCGCAAAGTGCGCAAACACTTGGCTGACCACTTCAAAGTCTGCGGGTTCATCCACCGTCCAGCGCAGGGCAGACAGGTCTTCGCTGTGTTGCGTAGCACCGGTTTTGTACAAGCCGGGCTTGCGCAAATAGGGGGTGACGTGCTCGTGGTCAAACGGGTCCTGGCTTTCGCGGCCAGCACGCTCCAGAGCTTGCAGGGTAAACACCTCGGTGTCCAGGCCGTCGGGGTAACTGGCGGGGACGGTATTGCTCAGGTAGTCCACGCCTTGGGCCTTGAACTGTGCAATGACCTGGTCCACCAGTGCAGGGTGGATCAGCGGACAGTCTCCGGTGATGCGTACCACTACATCGGCCTGGGCTTGCCGGGCGGCGACAAGGTAGCGGTCAAGTACATCACTCTCGCTGCCGCGTACGCAGGTGTAGCCCAGCTTTTGAACATGTTACACCAAAGGGGTGTTGCGCTCGTCGGTAGAGGTAGCCAACACAATTTGGTCGATGTGTTTGGACTTGGCCAAACGGGCCAACAACAGCTCGATCATGGGCACGCCGCCAATGGGCTTCATGACCTTGTTGGGCAAACGGGTAGAGCCCATGCGGGCTTGAACAATGGCGACGATCTTCATAGCTGGTTCCAGCTTGCAGGGTTGATCAAGCGGGTATCTTGCAAAGTATCGAATTCGGGCAAGGTGGGCAACTTGCCATCTGCAGCCTCGATGATTTGCTGCAGTTGCACGGCGGTATCCACCCCGACCACCACACGGTCTACTTGCGGCAGATTTGTCACGTAGCGCAAACAGGCTTGCAGAGGTGTAAGACCTTCTTGTTCGAGCCACATGTCCCACGCACGCCAAACATTTGACCAAGGGTTGAACTTGGCTGGCCGCTGCGCGGCTGGCATGAGCAGCAAACCTTGCAAAAAAGCGGAACGGGTATGCACCTCGACACCCGCGTCATGCAATCGAGCCGCCCAGCCGGACTCCACCAAACCACGGTCAAGAATATTCAAGGGCGCTTGAACAAGGTCGAGTGCGTATGCGTTAAACAACGCTTCCAACTCTGAGGGGCCGTAAACTGAAACCCCAATTTTTCGGGTCTTGCCTTGGGCTTTGATGCTTTGCAATGCACCATACAAAGCAGGCCCCATTTTTTCAAGCAATTGGGCGGGGCGATGGAGAAGTACGCCGTGCAACTGGCTCACGCCCAATCGGGCCATTGATTGGTTAATTTGTTCGTGAACCCATTGCGCGACGTCTTGGCAGTTTCCCGGCACTGCGGGGAGCTTGGTGACGGTGTTCCAACCCTCTATGCCCAATTGCCCCAGCACTGCTTCGCTGTCACCATAGGCAATGGCTGTGTCGAGCGTATCCAATCCACTGGCTTGTGCCCGCTGGAGGATGACACTGGCCTCTTGTGTGGTAACGCGCCCGGACTTATTGGCAATGCCATAGTCCACGCCAAACTGCACTGTTCCCAGCGCCAGTTTCATGCTACCAACACTTTTTGCAACGCAGACACCACTTGGTCTTGCTGGCTGTCGCTCAGCGTCTGGTACATCGGCAGACTAATCGCTTCGGCGTAGTACTGCTCGGCCTGTGGGTAATCGCCCACTTTGTGGCCCATGCGCTGGTAGTGCGGCTGGGTGTGCACGGGTATGTAGTGCAGGTTAACGCCGATGCCCTGTTCGCGCAGCGCTTCAAACACCTGGCGGTGGGTTTTGGTGATCTTGTCCAGCTGCAAGCGCACCACGTACAGGTGCAGGCCCGAATAGCTGTCCGGGTGTTGCCATGGTGTGATCACCGGCAAGCTGACCAGCCGTTGGTCGTAGCGCTGGGCCAGCTGATGACGGCGGGCCACAAAGGCGTCCAGCCGTTGCATTTGGCTCACACCCAGCGCCGCCTGCAGCTCGGTCATGCGGTAGTTGTAGCCCAGGTCGATTTGCTGGTAATACCAAGGGCCGTCTGGCGCATGCGTCATGTGCGCGGTGTCGCGGGTAATGCCGTGGCTGCGCAACAGGGCCATTTTGTGGGCCAGCTCGTCGTTGTTGGTCAGGGCCATGCCGCCTTCGGCGGTGGTGATGATCTTGACCGGGTGAAAGCTGAACACCGTAATGTCGCTGTAGCGGCTGTTGCCAATAAACTCACCCTTGTATTTGCCACCAATGGCGTGCGAGGCGTCTTCAATGATTTTGAAGCCATACTTTTGGCCCAGTGCGTGGATGGCCGCCATGTCGCAAGGCTGGCCGCACAAATGCACCGCCACCAGCACCTTGGGCAGATTCCCTGCTTTTTCTGCAGCAAGCAGCTTGGCTTCCAAAGCTTTGGGACACAGGTTGTAGGTGTGGGGGTCGATGTCCACAAAGTCCACCTGAGCGCCGCAATACAGGCCGCAGTTGGCCGAGGCCACAAAGGTGACGGGCGTGGTCCACAACCAATCGCCATGCCCCAGCCCCAAGGCCATGCAAGCGATGTGCAGAGCCGATGTGGCGCTGTTAACGGCCAGCACGTGCTTGGCACCCACGTGCTTGGCCACGGTTTGCTCAAACAGGGGAACTTGGGGGCCTTGCGTCAGAAAATCTGACCGCAGCACCGATACAACCGCATCAATGTCAGCTTGGCTGATGTCCTGCAGGCCGTAGGGAATCATCTTTAAATGCTCCCGATTTTTTCGCGGTTGGCGGCGATCCAGGTCGCAAGTTCTGCAGCAGACATCCACTCACTGTTGTTGTCGCTGGTGTAGCTGAAGCCTTCCGGTACTTTCTTGCCATCTTTAATCCGGCTCCCGTCAACATCCCAGCTGTGGATGGCTGGCAGTATTTTGAAGTGCTCTGGGTATTCATAGGTGTAGAAGGCGTCTTCCTCGCCAATCATCTGTTCGTGCAGCTTCTCGCCCGGGCGTATACCCACTACTTCTTGCTTGGCTTCGGGAGCCACCACGGTGGCGAGATCAGTGACCTTCATTGAAGGGATCTTCTTGACATATATCTCGCCACCAACCGTGTCTTCGAAGGCATGCCAGACCAGTTCCACACCTTGCTCGAGCGAGATCATAAAGCGGGTCATTCGTGTGTCGGTGATAGGTAGAACCCCCTTATCCTTGATCGACATGAAGAAGGGAATGACTGAACCACGCGAGCCCATCACGTTACCGTAACGCACCACAGCAAAGCGGGTATCTTGCCCACCAGCGTAAGAGTTGCCTGCGACGAAGAGCTTGTCCGAGGCCAGCTTGGTGGCACCGTACAGATTGACCGGGCTGCTGGCCTTGTCAGTGGACAGAGCTACAACGCGCTTGACGCCCTTGTCGATGCAGGCGTCGATCAGGTTCATCGCGCCGTTGATGTTGGTCTTGACGCACTCAAAGGGGTTGTATTCGGCGGTCGGGACGATCTTTGTGGCTGCTGCATGAACCACATAATCCACGCCATCTAGAGCACGGTAAAGTCGATCACGATCTCGCACATCACCGATGAAGAAACGCACGCGTGGGTCATCCTGGAACCTCTTGGCCATTTCCCACTGCTTCATCTCATCGCGTGAGTAGATGATGATCTTATTCGGATTGAACTTGCTCAGCGTCATCGGAACGAAGGTATTGCCGAAGGACCCGGTGCCGCCAGTGACAAGTATTGTTGAGTTTGTGAGCATCTATATTCCTTAAATCAATCAGTTTGAAAAATATCTCGCGTGAATACTTTAAATTCAACATCGAAAAGAGCGTCATTTTTTCGATTGGCGACAATGATCGTGGAATCTGTTTTGAATTTTGAAAAATCATCTATTACGCGAGAGTAAAAAAACTCGGTCTCATTTAATTTTGGCTCGTAAATTATCACTTCAATACCCTTTGACTTTATGCGTTTCATTACGCCTTGGATCGCACTAAATCGAAAATTATCGCTATCGGATTTCATGGTCAGGCGGTATATACCAACGACCGGCTTAACTCCATGTGCGCGCGCTAGCGAATACGCCTTTTTGACGATTTGTTCGGCAACAAAGTCCTTACGGGTACTGTTAGCTTCGACGATGGCTCGAATAAGACTCTGAGGAACCTCACGGTAATTGGCCAAAAGCTGCTTGGTATCTTTAGGCAGGCAATAGCCGCCGTAGCCGAAGCTGGGGTTGTTGTAGTGATTACCGATGCGGGGGTCGAGGCTGACGCCGTCGATGATCTGGCGGGTATCCAGGCCATGGGTGGCGGCGTAGGTGTCCAGCTCGTTGAAGTAGGCCACCCGCATGGCGAGGTAGGTGTTGGCGAAGAGCTTGATGGCCTCTGCCTCGGTGCAGTCGGTGAACAGGGTGGGGATGTTTTGCTTTATAGCGCCCCGTTTAAGGAGCGTGGCAAAAGTTTCCGCGCGCTCCGACTTTTCACCAACGATGATTCTGCTGGGGTGCAGGTTGTCGTAGAGGGCTTTGCCTTCGCGCAGGAATTCGGGGGAGAAGATGAGGTTCTGCGTGCCAAGCGATTCATTGGTCTTGGCGGTGTAGCCCACGGGTACCGTGGACTTGATGACCATCACCGCATTCGGGTTGATGGCGATAACGTCTTTGATGACCGCTTCAATGGACCGAGTATTGAAGTAGTTGGTCTCGGGGTCGTAGTCGGTGGGGGTGGCGATGATGACGAAATCTGCACCGGTGTAGGCATCGGCTTTGTCGAGCGTGGCGCGGAAGTTCAGCTGCTTGTTAGCCAGAAAGTGCTCGATCTCTTTGTCTTCGATCGGTGATTTTTTTTGATTCAGCAGCGCGACTTTTTCGGGGACGATGTCCAGCGCAACGACTTCATTGTGCTGGGCCAGGAGGATGGCGTTGGACAGACCAACGTAGCCGGTTCCGGCGATGGCGATCTTCATTGGGCTTGCTTTCTCAGGCCGTCGGTCTGGTCTTCGCCAACTTCAGCCTTCAGCGCCTCAATTTCCATCTTCAGCGCGTCGTACTCTTCCATCTTG
>Ga0255292_1000061_pt1 | contig 17877 bp, 15 predicted proteins | sample MistaT_35_FD_183690 | JGI IMG/M metagenome (GOLD analysis project Ga0255292, IMG submission 183690) | Metatranscriptome of freshwater microbial communities from Mississippi River, Louisiana, United States - Miss_Miss_RepB_8h (Metagenome... | ecosystem: Environmental > Aquatic > Freshwater >...
CAGATCAGCCAGTTGGCGTTCGTACTGTTCCTTGATGTCCAGTGGCTTGGACCGCAGGGCGTTCTCCATGCCCTTCTTGGCTTCGTCCACCCATTCCTCGATCTCCGAGGGCGGCAAATCAAAAGATCGACTGGCCTCGGCTACCGTGGTTTTGCCTTGAATAATCTCCATGACCAAGGCTGCTTTGCGCTTGGCCGTCCAGCGTTTGATGTCGTCTTCCATCAGTGTGCTCATACGTGTTTCCTTCAAAGATAACACCTGAGCAGTTTTTCACTGGGTCAATACATTATGCGCAGAAGTCGATGTCTTTCATCAGCCGCATCACCGACACCCTTTTCAAGAAGATGGTGCACAAGGTCAAGAACCGGTGGGGAAATGAAATTTGGCCGTGGGATCGGGAGGGGTTCAAGCGGCCAACGTCGGCGCCGAGAGTAAAAGACCAACTACCGATACCCGTTGGGGTTCATCTGCTGCCAGCGCCACGCGTCGCGCATCATCTCAGGTAAGCCGCGTTTGGCTTTCCAACCCAGTTCGCGCGCTGCCTTGGTTGGGTCTGCATAGCAGGTGGCAATGTCGCCAGGCCGACGTGGGGCGATGCGGTACGGTACAAGCTTGCCACTGGCATCTTCAAAGGCGCGGACCATGTCCAGCACGCTGTAGCCTTGGCCCGTACCCAGGTTCCAAACATGAGCACCTGAGCACGTATCTAAGGCGTCAAGCGCGCGGAGGTGACCCTCGGCCAAATCGACCACATGTATGTAATCGCGCACACCAGTGCCGTCGTGGGTGGGGTAGTCGTGGCCAAACACCGCCAACTCGGGCAGCTTGCCCACCGCCACCTGGGCGATGTACGGCAACAGGTTATTGGGAATCCCATTGGGGTCTTCGCCGATCAGGCCGCTTTCGTGCGCGCCCACCGGGTTGAAATAGCGCAGGATCGCGATGCGCCAGCGTGGATCAGACACGGCCAAGTCGCGCAGAATATCCTCCACAATCAGCTTGCTGCGTCCATAGGGATTAGTGGGTTGTCCAACCGGGCAGTCCTCAGATATCGGCATTTGCGCCGGCTCGCCATACACCGTGGCCGATGAGCTGAACACGATGTTGAACACACCCGCATTTAACATGGCCTGCAGCAGAACCTGGCTGCCCTGGACGTTGTTGTCGTAGTAGCGAAGGGGCAAGGAAACGCTTTCGCCTACGGCCTTCAGGCCAGCAAAGTGCAGCACGGCGTCGACCGAATGTTCGGCAAACAAGCGGTCAAGTGCGGCACGGTCGCGAATGTCACCTTCCACAAATACAGGGGCCCGCCTGGTTAGCTGCGCCACCCGCTTCAGCGACACGGCCGAGCTGTTGCACAGGTTGTCCAGTATCACCACGCCGTGTCCAGCTTGTAGCAAAGCCAGCGTGGTGTGCGAGCCGATGTAACCCGCACCACCCGTGACAAGAATTGTCATTAGAATTTACTCGCTGTAATACAACGGCTCATCATCATGCTTCTCGATGAACTCATGACGTATGGTCTGTTCAAGGGCTTGCGCAAGAGGAACAGGCGGGACAAAGCCCGTCTCATCAATGGCCGTGTTGTAAACGGAGTTTGCACAAAACTTCTTGACTCGTATCGAACTGATCGCCAACCGCTTGCCAGTGATGGCTGCAACTAGATCAAACCCCTTGCCGATGGCATAACCTACCGCATAGGGTAGCCTTAAACCAATATTGTCTGCTTGACCAAGCATCCGCTTCACAGAACCAACCAACTGGTTCATGGTGAAATCTGGCTTATCTATAAAGTTGTAGGTGTGAACACCAGGCTTGAAGGACATGCTGTATTCGATGAATGCCGCAACGTTTTCCACGTAGGCCATCGATTTTCGATTTTCGCCGGAGCCAACCATAACAAATCTACCAGATGCAATTTGGCGGAGAAGGTTGTACACATTGCCACGGTTCTGCTCGCCAAACACCACTGTTGGACGAATAATCACAAGGGTTCGTTCATAGGGAGCCTGGGCTTGCCAGGCTTTGAAAACTTGCTCTGCCTCGTATTTGGTGCGGCCGTAGTCATTAAAAGGTTCAATTTTTCCCAACTCATTGGTGCCAACAGGTGCGAAACCGTAAACAGCCACGGAGCTGGTAAAAATAATCGTACGAACATCTTTCTCGGCTGCAATAGCGCAAATGTTTCGTGCACCACCTACATTAACTTCGTCGTAGAGACTCAAAGGCCGAACATCATCACGATGTTCGGCTGCCAAATTAATAACCACAGACTTTTCGGCAATCGAAGCTCTTAGTTGCTCTTCTGACCTCACATCACCTAACTGGAGTATGTTCGAAAATCTCCTACTAGGGGATTTGTCAAAAATTTTGACGCCTAGCTGCCCCCTATAGCACAGCCTTTGAGTCAATCGGGTACCAATAAAACCACTACCGCCGATGATCAATACATTATTTGAGATGCTCATTTGCAAGCCAATCTACCAAGTGAGATAAATTTTTGATATAGATTCAAGCATTAAATCTTCTGTGAAGCGCTCGTTATAAGTGATTTTAGCCTTGGCTCCAATTTCAACCCTAACATCTTCGTTTCTGAATTTATTAAATGCGGCAACAATATCATCAACACACCCTTGCCTAACAAGAACCCCATTAACCCCGTTTGTGATAAGTTCAGAAACTCCACCAACATCAGTTGCAATTACTGGCTTTGCGCAGCTCATGGCCTCAATGATGGACAACGGCAATGCTTCAAAATGAGATATCAGGGCTATGACACTTGACTGAGCATAAATCTCGTTCATATTGGATTTCTGACCCAAGAAAGTAATATTTTTATTGGTCTTGGGCGCCAATTTTTTAGCAAGAGAAATAAACTCTAGAGAATCGGTTCCACTACCACAAAGAATTAACTTTGCGCTATCATCATCGAATCGCTCAAAGGCCAATATTAAACACTGGTGATCTTTGGCTGATGATACACGTGCTGGCATCATTATTACCAGATCCTCAACTGCTTCATGCGCATCTGTTAGAAAGGGCGGAACGCCATTGTAAACGACACACCCTCTATTTCCCCTGATTCCAAGAACACTCTTGGCATCAGTCATTACGTCATTGGCTACAAATATGTAGTATCCACGGGGAAGTTTGCTCAAGAATTTTTCAATACCAATAACTAGCAGTCGTGTAATTTTGCCTGCACCTCTCCAGCCCCAGCCATGGACGGTATAAATCCATTTATTGCCATTGACAAATGCAGCCAACCGTCCAAGCATACCCGCTTTAGCGCTATGGCAATGCACAATATCTGGCTTATGCCCCCAAATGAGGCGTGTAATTTTAAAAAGTGCAATCAAGTCTTTAACAGGACTAATCGCCGTCCGCATTTCACTTATTATATAAACTATGTGGCCGCGCTCTTTTAGGCGAGCGCTTACCGGGCCATCTTCTCCAAACACAAGAACAAACTGAAATTTAGCCTCAAGTCCATTGACAATGGTCTCAACGTGCCGCGGCGCGCCCGCCTCATCAGCATTTGTAGAAATTATAATTATTTTCATGTCGCCACCAAAAAATGCCTGGACTATTTAAAAATCAAAGCAACCAGATAAATGCATGCCGTTATAGAAGATGTTCGGAATGCATGAAGTCATCACGCCATCTCATCGAGTTTGCCCTTCTGGCAAAGCTGTCTATGCAGCGCATTCATTTCTCAATTACTAAGTCCTAGATTATTGGATGATAATCTGAAATGGTGCTTATCGCCATTGAGCTGATATCGCAGCACCACATAAGAGGGCATCTATGCAGATAAATTACGGGATTCATCCTCATCACTGATTGGACTCGGTTGAACCTCAGTCTCAGCAACCCTTTCCCCAGAGGGTATGGCTAATCCCTCATAAAGTGTGTTGTACGCCGAAACCGCTGCAGCCAGACTGAAATGCGTCACGATGTATGTGCGAGCTCGCTCGCCAGCAGCGATTCGATGCACCGGTTGTTGTTCCAAGAATACCGCTATAGCTTGGGCGAGAGCGCGAGCGTCGCCCGGAGGTACAACGCGACCGGTGCCCTCAACAATTCTGGCTGCATCACCGACGTCTGTGGTGACACACGGCACACCTACTGCGCACGATTCTCCCAGCACGTTTGGGAACGATTCGCTAAGGGAGGAGAGCACATAAAGATCCAAGGCATTATACAGTGCGGGCATATCGCCACAGAGACCGAGTAATATGACTTTGTCGGCTACGCCATGGAGCGCCAATAGACTAACGAGTTCGTCGTTTGAAACATCAATATTACTTCCCGCTAGAGCAAGCCTAGCCGTCGGAATTCGTTCTACCACCTGTGCGAAAGCACGAATTAGAGTCTTATGATCTTTAACAGGATGAAAACGGCCGAAACTTCCAACCAATAAATGATAAGGTTCTACGCCCAATCGCAGACGTGTAGCAGCACGTAGAATTGGATCCGGCCGGAAGCAATTGCAGTCGAAGCCATTTGGTATCACTACTGCTTTCGTAGCTTGATACCCATAGCTGATATGGTGTGTTCTACTAGCCTCTGAGACGTAGACAATGCGGTGGGTTCGCCTATACCCACTTAACCACTTACCCAGTCTAACGAGTGCCCGTATGCTACGCTTTTCATTACATAAATCATGCAATGAATGATGAATACCCCATACAACCGGTACTCCGGAGGGTGCCGAAAAGGTTGCTGCTATATTGCCATGATACATCCAGCCTTGAACAATATCCGGCCGTAAAGAATGAACGATGCGACGTAAGGTGAGCAGTCCCAACACGCCGAGTTGCTTTAGGTCAATAACTCTGACTTTTACTCCAATACGGTCAAAATTGAATTCACATCCTGGTGTCAGCGTGATAACAAAATGCTCTTGATTCGCGTTGCTCGCCAAATCGCCGAGCAAGCGATACAGCATCGTCTCCGCACCGCCAACACCAAGGCCGCTGGTGACGTGCACGATACGAATCATGTTGCAACTCTCTTCGACGCACTGAATATAAATTGCCGCCGCCAAGCATCGATGCTTTCAATCGGGATAGTGATGCCTGCACAGTCTCCTCTTTCGACCCACTTTACCAATCCGGTGACATCACTGCGCTCGATCGTTGGCAACCCGGTGTCAGCGCTGATTTCCTTGGCCCGGTTATCAATTGCGATTACAAGAGATCGCACGCCGTGCTCTAAGCACAGGATGCCCGCATGGAGGCGAGTACCTACGTAGTCATACTCAACGCCTGATGTCAATACATTCAGGAATGACTCTAATGATCGCTCGATCACAGGGCCCGAGTACCCTAAAGCACGGACATACTCCAGGTCCCCTGCTCCCTGCGGCCAAAACAGTAGATTGCTATCGTAAAGGAGCCCAAGTTCACGAATAAGCTGCTTATCCGCATTTTGATCTTTGTCGTAATCTGTAAGCGAAAAGATACATGAACTTGCGCGTGTGCGTCTCAAGCTGCGTACAAAGTCAGGAGTCAGGCCCCACATTGTGGGGCAGGCGGTATTTATAACCTTAGCTAGCTTTAGGCCGTGAAGGGCCATGTCACGAGTGTATCCGTCCCGAACGGAATGCCCACATTCAGATGAAAGAATTGTCCGAGCAACCCATCTCCCATAGTACCCGGATGGGATCCCATAGCCTCCCCATCCGCACCCCATAAGAATAAGGTTGCGGTAAAAGGTCAAGCCTACGATGCCTAATTTCCATGAAGCCGGTCGCCACCAGCGGAAATAAAGCAGGTTTGATCCGCCTACAAAAATATATTGCGCATCTTTGAGTAAAGCTACAGATTGCGCGGTTGGGTATGCATGCGAAGGAATAGAGACGATTTCGGTGGCTTCGCCGAATATTAGGCGCAACTCACGATGTACCGCACGTGAAATTACCTGATCACCCAAATTGGGGCTGGGTGCTCCTTGATTATTGTAGAGTGAGGGATCTATCAGTCCAATTTTCATTTTTCGAAAGGATGAGAAATAGTTGGGCGGTGGAGTTGCCATGCGGCTAGGATACCAAGAAGTACCCAGTAGTAGTAGGCCGTTAGCATTTCAAGCTGGACATTACCGCCAATGAAAAGCACAAGACCAACTAGCCCCGAATATAAAGCTCGTACTTTTTTCGCACGAATAGGAACTCCGCTGAGAAATTTTATACATGTGTAAAATACCCAAGCAAAGCAGATAAATGCCGGCAGTCCCATGCACCCCAAGACATAGAACCAAGCGCTGTTTGGGTTATCGTCATCATAGAAAGCATCTCCGAGCTCTGACTCGAGCATCCGGTTCACAAACTCATAGTTTGATATTCCGACACCCAGTAGCGGATTCATGAGGAACATCTGAATGGCGGAAAGTATTAAACCCCACCGTGCGGAAAAACTACCACCTTCAGCAGCAGATGCTTCGAAATCTGTGGCGGAGATTTTCGCCTGAACGATTATCCAAATCACTTCACTGAACTGAAAAGCACCGTAGATTAGCCCAGCGAGAATTCCATAAGACACATATCGCCCCCAGCGTACGGTCCATGCAACCTTTGATCCTTGCAGTGCTGTCAAAGCTAGGTAGCACGCCAGCACAGCCAACGTACACATCAGCCAAGTACCCTTTGAAAAGGTGAAAAAACCAATGACCGTAGCTGGGACTCCCAGAAGCACACCGAGAACCGGTCTGCCGTGAAGGATTATTATCGAGCACATCACTGTTGATATTGCCAGCACATTTCCAATGACATTTGGATTAAAGATTTGCGGCACACCCAGTACATCAGGATTCATTGGATTGAGTAAGGCCACGACTCCAGTAATCAACGCACCGACGACGAAACCGACTGCAGGCAATGGTCCGGTTTTGCGTGTGCAATAGAAGGCTGCAAGCACAACAATAAGCTGATAGTAGTATTTTAACACCTCAAAAATATCGCGAATTTCTATATTATAAACAAATACATTAAAGACCAACGATATAATCGCAAAAAAACCTAGCAGGGAGACGGCTACAAAAATATTCCGCAAAAGCCAAACCTCTTGTTTTAATTCCACTCGTTTAGGGTGACCCAGCAGTAGCCAGAACATCAAGAGGATGAGCAACAGGTCTGCTAGACCAACGCCTGCCACGTACAACATCTCGTTGGGCAAATTGCGCCCAATACCGAGAAACAAAAAAACTACGAAGACGATTAGCTTCAAATTCGGCGATCTTTTGTGAGAGCTTGCCAAACCGTCAGATAAGCCCTCTGAGCTTCTTGCAGGTCTGCTTCTCGTAGCGGCTCGTTCGACGCGCCAAAAGTTCGGCTGACCTCACCTTCGAAGCAAGCTGCGCGCATGCGCGCCATGAAAGATAGTACCTGTCTACGCCTTTCGACCGAAGGAAATGAGGATTCAGTCAACAACCGACGTACCAGAATTGGAAGCGCGGTCGGATCGGTGCAATGATGGACTGTCGGCAAAGCATTGAAATAATTGCGCGCAAACACAATCACTGGCTTCTGCAAAAGCCCTGCTTCGTACGCAATTGTGCCGGTTAGTGCGAATATTATGGCGGCGCTTTCCTGCAACATCCTCGAATCCACGGAAAAATCAACGAGTACAACGCTCGGGATCTCCTTGATTCGCCTGTAATACTCCATTGATTTCCCGTCTACATCAGTAGGGTGCACCTTCACATACAGCACATGTGATACGGGCAAGGATCGCGCAATATGGCGAATCAGTTCGATCTGATCCGAGTAGTACGATCCTTGAACGTCTATGGAAGATTCAGGCTGAGTGTGCAGCGCATATAGACAGTAGGGTAGGGCTAACGAAGGTGACTTCTCCGCTGGCCGGACCCATTTGTAGAAAAACAGATTGATGCGCCTGCGAACGTACATCGCCACCAGACGCCACAGCGGATAACGAGTGTAGTCATTACCAGGATCTGCGCTAGATCGGCGGACCTCATAGCGAAACGCGCGGGCATGTGACGGCAGCAGCCGCAAAACATCTACAAAGCTGCGCGAAGATTTCTTCAAGGCCGGTTTTAGATCTCTGCGTTCAAAGGCCACGAGAAAGGCTTCCGCCCAATCCTGATCCTCTTGTGTCGTGGGTCGCAATGTTACGAAGCTATCAGTGTGGTGTGCAGTGCAGAAACCGTACATTTCCTGCGGAATCCGGATCCGTGTGGGAACAATAAACGGGATTGCATGGCGGCGAGCGACAAGCATGGCTGTCATTTGAATTGCCGTGTCCCGCCAGCTGCTCATGATCTGTAGACTGTTTTGCTCAACGAACGCGGATACCACTTTAGCCACATGATGCAGCAGTTCGACAGAAAATCGCCAATCTTTCTGCTTCAGCAGCCTATCCATCAGGATGATGTCATTGATTTTCGGATCAGTTTGATTTTCGAAGGCAGCAAGCTCAACGCTACACTCCTGATAACGCCCCGTCAATTGAAATCCATCATTTATGTCGCAGATACGGCTTTTGGAGACCCCTTGGTTTCGCAGATATTGTGCATCTGCCGTGAGGGCGCAAACCCAGAACACCTCGAATCCGATCTGCTGAAGTGCTCGCGCAAATGGAAGGAAATATTCGCCAGGATAACCGATTAATGCAATACGTATACTCATACTACAAAACTACCGCTGCTGATATCAAACTTCACCTGGCAGCGCCGAACTGTCTCCGGACGGTGTGCGATCACGAGGAGCGTATGCGTCCCAACAAGTCGGTCTAACGTGCCCGCGATCTCGCGCTCAGTAGCCTCGTCGAGGGCGGAAGTCGCCTCATCGAGAACTAGAAATTGGGGGTCATGATACAAAGCTCGGGCGATTCCGAGCCGCTGCCGTTGACCACCGGACAAACAACTTCCGTTTTCTCCAACGCAGCAGTCGAGTTGCCCGGGCAGCGCACGTACAACTTCACTCATGCTTGCGTATTCCAAGGCTTTCCAAACTTGGCTTTCGTCGATTAGATCATCCGGAACGCCAAAGGCGATATTTCGACGAACAGTATCATCAAGCAAGTAAATCGATTGTGGGATATATCCCATCTGATCCTGCCAGTCTCCCAGAAAAGAATGGATATTCACCCCATCCACTTCGATTTTCCCAGACGAAGGCGTCAACAAACCGAGAACTAAGTCCGCCAGGGTCGTCTTGCCACTGCCAGACGGCCCAACCAGTGCCACGCTGGTGCCGCGCTTGATCGTCAGGTTGACATTGCGCAGAATAGACTTCTCCGAATCTGGGTAGCGGAAGCTGATATCGTGCAAGCATAATTCCATCCAGTCTTTCAACTTAGGTTGTCGCGATGTGAACGTAAGATTCGCATCTGATTTTGCCGCAACCCGACGGCTATTGAGAACAACCTGAGCAGCCGTGCGGTAATAGGTCATCCGCGTAAGTGACATCAGGATCCGGTTAAGCGAAGGGAGCATGCGGATGGCAGCCACTGCGAAAAGTGCCAGCACGGGCAGCACCTCGCTTCGATTCTGACCCATCGTGAGGGCAAGCGCGACGCCAAGGAAAAGTGCCGTGAAGGCAAGCGTCTCAATAAATAGCCTCGGCGTCTGATTCAGCAGCATGGCATAACGCGAGGCCTCAGCAAAGCGGCTCTCATGGAACTTGAAGCTTTGTACGAAAAAGTCCTCTAGGCCCAGAATTTTGGCTTCTTTGATGCTGTTGAGCCCCTGGTTTACCCACTTGATACGCTCTGCATTGTGATGCTGAGCTTCCTGTCCAAATTTGTTGACGCGTGCACGCACTACCGCATAGAACGCTTTAGTCATTCCTCCGAGCAGTACGATGGCCATAAGGGCGGGCATCGGCGCAATCAGAAGCAACACGCCAATAATCCCAGCTAGAACAAAGACCTCGGTGATGAGGGTCAGGACAGGAATTAAAAAGTTAGTGAAATAGAGTTGCACTTCGTTGTTGACATTACGGATCAGCTCAGAGCTGTTCGTCCTGCCATGCTGCGCGATCGGACGGGTCATGTAACCCCGGTATAGATTGCACGAGAAGCCAGGCATTTGTCCATATATGAAGCGAAATTGCATGTTCAATACGGCCACAACAAAAGCATTTTTTATCGTAAAGAAAATAAAAAGAGCAATCGCAGAAATGACAATAAAATATTCCAACGAACTAAATCGACTTATTTCGAAGATCGTTCGCAGCTGCGCTTGCGTGGTCAAATAGCTAGGATCGTTAATCATGGCCACGAAAGGAACAATCAGCGCCGCACCTGCCGCCTCCAGAAAGGCACCCATAGCAGTCAGGAGCAATATTCCTATGATCCGTCGCTGCGAACGCCGATCGAATGCACGAAAACTTTCGACAATCAAGTTCACCAGACCTGATGATTTTCGTCCGCCGAACAGGGTACTAATCTGCATATATTTTTAACCGCAATAAGCACAGATTACGCATATAAAATTTTTACCATCTCTCGTTTTTGTCAAATTGAATTTGTTAAACTTTTTTATTGACTTTGGTTTGGTGATTTTTATATTTTATTTGCCTTGTTTTATTAATAATTTTTTTGTGCTGATATTGCAGATTTATGTCATTGTACTATAGCCATTAATCATTTAATTGCGAAAATAAGTATTTGAAAATCCTTTTTGAAGCGACTTAGTCCAGTACGATTCTTCTCTAATAATTTCTACAAAGCGAGTTGCAGCCCCGCCCCACCCAAAGGACACATCACTTTGGCATCGTTGGCCCCAAACGGAAGTCAGAAATTTATCGATGACCTTCACATCGAACGCAGAACATACTTGTATAGACGGCGCATCAGCACGTGACTGCTGCCGCGTTCCTACGTCCAGGCTTTGCAGTCCAAGAAACGGCGCTTCCCGCACACCGGCACTGCTGTTGCCTATCATCACGGAAGCATGCTTCATAAGCTCACTGAAATAATTGAAACGCATCGACGGGATGAGCCGGAAACGCTCCTTAGGCAGATGCTCGAGCACTGCAAAGATGTCTTCAGTACCGGGGTCGTTGTTGGGAGCGATGACCACAAAGCATTTGCCACTGGCTTCTAGCGCGCCAAACAATGACTTAGCCTGCGCGCCAATGGTGTCTTGTTCAGACGTGACGGGGTGGAACACCGCAATGCCGTAGTCGTTAAACGGAATGGCGTAGTGGGCCTTGACCTCTTCAATGCTCACGCCCGACGGACGAGCGTGGGTATCCAGTTCGGGCGAACCGATGTTGAACACTCGATCCGGCGACTCGCCTAGCGCCAGCACACGGGCTTTGGCCGATTCGCTGCTAACAAAGTGGGTGACGCACAGTTTGGTGTTGCAGTGGCGAATGCTTTCATCGATAGTACCCGACACCTCACCACCTTCCACATGGGCCGAACGGATGTAGCGCATGGCGCAAACGATGCTGGCAGCAAGAGCTTCAACACGGTCGCCGTGGATGACCACCAGGTCGGGCCGGTGTTCGTGGACAAAGTCGGAAAAGCCGAGAATAGTTTTGCTCAGGATAAATTCCAGTGCGTCGCCCTCACGCTGGTTCACAAACTCAAAAAACTCGGCATCAGGAAAGTTTCTAACCTCCAGTCTAGTTTCACCATAGCGCTTCATCATGTGCATACCAGTAATGAAGAAGCAGACGGAAAAGCCCGCCTGCCGCGCGGCCACGGCCAACGGTTCGAGCTTGCCATAGTCGGCGCGGGTACCAGTGATAAACAGAAGTCTCTTGTTCATCGCGATCAGGTGTTTAAGAGTGTTGCCACGCCGTCTAAATCGGACCACAGCAGCTGCTGGTTGCGCTTCACAGCACGCGTGAGCTTCGCGCCGACCAGACGGTCGAAGTGCTGCACCGAAATTTCGCCCGAACCCGGGCGACGCGCCCAGATGTCCTTTTCGCCGATCACGTGACCGGCGGGCAGATCCCTGTCGGCCACGATAGAGCCACGGGCGAAGCGATATACGTCTTCCTCGGGACCGGTGCGCACCTTGGGATTGTGCAGCGCAGTGTGGATCTCTTTGGAGCGGTCGATCAGGAAGCGAAGCTCGGCTGGGTCCATGGAGCACGCAATATCCGGGCCCTTGCGGTAACGTGTGTCGGTGAAATGGCGTTCTAGGATGCAGGCGCCCAGCGCGATAGAGGCGATCGCCATCTCGGGTCCGATGCTGTGGTCCGAAAAACCGATGATTGCCTTAGGGAAAGCCTTGCGCAGCTCGGTGATGCCCTGCAGGCTCACGATCTCGGGCGGCGAGGGATAGAGGTTAGTGCATTCGAGCAACGCGTATTCGATGCCCGCGTCGTCCAGCGCCTGCACCGACGGCGCCAGCGATTCAATGGTCTGCATGCCGGTACTCAGGATCACCGGTTTGCCGAAGCTGGCGATGTGGCGGATCAGCGGCACGTGGTTGGCCTCGCCGGAGCCGATCTTGAAACCGGCGACGCCGATATCAGCCAGGAAGTCGGCCGCCGCGCGCGAGAACGGTGTGGAGATGTAGATCATGCCCAGTGACTCGGCGTGCTGCTTGAGGGCGACCTCGTCGTCCTTGGAGAGGGCGCATCGCTGCATCACCTCCCAGATCGACACGTCGGCGTTGGGCGGGAAGATGGCCTTGGCCTCGTCGGTCATTTCGTCTTCGACGAAGTGCGTCTGGTGCTTGACCATCTCGCAGCCGGCTTTGTGTGCTGCGCTGACCATGGCCTTGGCCACGTTGAGGCTGCCGCCGTGGTTGATGCCGATTTCGGCGATGACCAACGGGGCCTGCTTCGGTCCGATTTCGCGGTGGGCGATTTTCATTTGCGTGCTCCTTGGGGTCACATGGCGGTCCAGCCGCCCTCTACGAAATACTGTTGGCCGGTGCAATAAGCCGACGCGTCAGACGCTAGGAAGATCATCATGCCGACCATGTCTTCGCGCTTGGCCATGCGACCCAGCGGTACACGAGCCGCGTAACGGCGCACGAACTCGGGGTCATGATTGTTATGCACGCCACCGGGCACCAGAGTGTTGACCCGGATACCCTTGCCCCCCCAGTACGTGGCCAGCCAGCGGGTGAGGCCGTGCACACCGGCCTTGGCCGCGGCGTAGCTGGGTAGCGAATTGAACTTCATGCCCTCATAGATGCGGTGGTCAGGGCCTACCACGCCGTAGGTGCTGGAGACGTTGACCATGCTACCACCGCCGCTCTTGAGCATGGCCTTGCCGCCTTCGCGCGCCACCAAGTAGACGCCGGTCAGGTTGACACGGATGGCCGATTCCCAAACCGTCAGCGTCGAGTCTTCGAAGGATGTGAACACCGCGCCCTGGCGCATCAGGTGTTCGCCGGTGGCGGCGGCGTTGTTCAGCACCACGTCCACCCGGCCGAACTTGGCCATGACCTGTTCGAACAGGTGGATCACGTCGGCTTCGGAGCTGACGTCGCAGGCGATGCCGAAGGCCTCGCGGCCGTCAGCGGTCTTGATGGTCTTAGCCTTGCCCACCGGGTCGGCGGCGGCCAAGTCGGCCATCACCACCTGGGCGCCGTGTTCGGCCATGCCCTGGCAGTACGCCGAGCCCAGCAGGCCGGTGCCGCCGGTGATCACCACGACCTTGCCGGTGAGATCAAAACGTTGTGTCGTCATCTTGTGTTCTCTCGAAGATTTCAGGCCAGCAGGCCGAGGCGCTTTTTCATCAGGTATTCGACGAACTCGAAGTCGAATTCGCTGTCGATGTCCGGGCTCTTGGCGGTGCCGATGTCGTAGCCGTGGGTACGGCCCGAGAGCAGGCCGGTTCCGCGGCGCAGGTAATCTGGCGAAAGCACGTAGATCGAGGCCACATGCTCGAAGACACGCGGTGCGTCCTGCCGCCGCACGATGGGCTTGGGCAGCTTCTTACAGATGCGCAGGATGCCGTCCTCTTCCTCCAGCATGTTGAAGTAGGGGTTCTTGCGCGCATCGCAGACGGTGAACACCGCGTCCACGGCGGACGCGCGGAACTGCGCAATGGCTTTGGAGATGTCTTCCACGTCGCGCAGCGGCGAGGTGCAGTCCAGGTCCACGAACAGATCGACCGGCACGCCGTAATGCGCCTCGCAGGCGGTCAGCGCGTGCTGCCACACCTCCCACTTGCCGGCGGTGTCATTTGCGAGTTCAGTCGGGCGCATGAAGGGCGTCTCAGCCCCCGCCGCGCGGGCGGCTTCGGCAATGGCCGGGCTATCAGTGGAGACGACGACGCGGTCGATCTCGGGGCAGGCCAGGGCCTGTTCGATGGACCATGCGATCAGCGGCTTGCCCAGCAGGGGCCGAATATTCTTGTTGCTCACGCCTTTCGAACCGCCACGGGCACCGATGACACAGGTTGTATTCATTTTTGAGAGTCTTCTTTGATAAAAGGGGGCATCAGCCTCTACAAATCGAGAGGACAAACGTGCTTACGCTGCTGTGCCGAACGATGCGCAGCCAAGGCCACCCGCAACACCGCCGCCGACTCCTCAAGCGGCGAAATTGCCGGTAGCGTCGGCGATCGTAGGCGCTGCAGGAAATGCCGCATGTGGTCAAGGAACAGGTGGTTTCGTTCAAAGCCCACTGGCACCCGGTGCACCACGCGCGGCACTTGGCCAGCTTCATCGAGCGTGACGGCGCCTTGGACATAGTCCCAGCGCAGCACGCCCTGGCGGCCGACGATTTCCATCTCGCGACCGTAACCAGGACGCAGGTAGTCCAGGTGCACCTGGGCCAGCGCACCGCTGGCCAGCTGCAGGCCGATCTGCGCCACGGCTTCGGTCTCGATCTCCAGCGCGGCGGCCTGGCGCATCATGGCCGTCACGTCGGCCACCGGACCCAGCAGCCATTGCACCAGGTCCAGTTCGTGGATCAGGTCGAAGGTGACCCCGCCGCCAAGGGCCTTGAAGGCACCGTAGCCCTGGCGGTGATCTGTGCCAGGCCGCCAATCCGGCAGCCACTGGCCCACGGCCGCGCGGATGTGCCAGATCTCGCCCAGCAAGCCTTGCGCAAGCTGCTCGCGGATCCACAGTAGGTTAGGGTGCGAGTGCAGCATAAATCCGGCCTCCACCACCAGGCCGTTTTGCTGCACGGTAGCGACCAATTCGTTCACGCCGGCCATGGAAGCAGCCAGCGGCTTTTCGATGAACATGTGTTTGCCGGCGCGCGCCGCCTGCAGCGCCACGTCGATGTGCTGGTCGGTGCGGTTAGCGATTACCACAGCGTCAATATCAGATTCCAAAAACACATCCAACTGGGATACTCGAGTTACTCGAGAGTCCAATTCTTGAGTATTCGATTGGTAGCTGAAGGACAGCACCTCAACTCCTAAATCCAAAAGATTTTTTATATGACGCTTGCCAATAGATCCGGTACCAACAACGAGTAGTTTCATGGAAGAGTCGGGATTTCTATGAACGGTCGAAGAAAAGAGATTCGAACTAGGGTCCGTAGCACTCAAAACCAATTAGCTGAGTGGAGCCACCCCAGATACAGGCTTCATAAAAAGGAATGCAATCGGCGAACACCAATGAAACCGCACCAGTCTCCCATAAATCGTCACATACCCGATTGCAAACAGCAGGCAGCCCAGCGCGGCAGGCACAGGATCGTTCGCCAGCCATATTGCCGCCAGCATGCTGGGGAAACTCATCATCGCCAAAACCAGTCCAGTTACAGGGTTGCGCAAGGCCAGCATCTTATGGCGGTCGCCACCATTAAAAATCAGCAGCAGGTGCGAGACGACCCGTCGCATGATGAGTGAATGAAGGTGTAGACGATCTGGATGGCCAGGGTGCATACTCTTCAGGCGCCGCCGGTAAATAGAAAACAGCACCTCTGTGATCGGGTGAATGCAGATCAATAGTGCTGCAAAGGCGGTGACATTGGTGTTTCTTTCGATGAGCAAGACACTGGCCCAGGCCAGAGCAAAGCCACCAAAGTAACTGCCACCATCCCCCAGAAAGATTTTCCCCCAAGGCCAATTGACCAGCCAGAACCCCACCATGGATGCCGCAATGGCAAGGCATGCAATGCTGAGGTAGAGGTCACCATACAGACCGGCAATCAAGCCCAGGCCCAGCAGTGCAACCACCACAAAGCCGCTGGCCAGTCCGTTGAAACCATCGATGATATTGACCGCATTGGCCACGCCACCCACAGCAAAGGCGGTAAACAAAACCGATGCAGGCGCCCAGACCAGGACAGCGTCCAGCAAAGGCACATCAACCGAAGTCAGTGAGTAGCCAGTCATCCACCAGCCCAGCACCCCAGAAGCCATGGTTGCCAACAAACGGGCGGCCACGCTGACTTGTTTGGTCAGGTCTTCGGCCAGGCCAAACAGAAAGGCAGGCAGCCCTGCCAGGATCAGTGCGCCCAGGATCTTGGCCACATCAGGGGCAGAGACCATCCAGCCCGCAACCACGCCCGCAAAAATGGCCACGCCCCCGATGCGAGGCGTAGGCGTGGTGTGCATTTTCTGGATGCCCAGCAAACCATCCATTGAAAAACGCCCATGCCAACGTTTGGTGAGCACCAGCAGCAAGGCGACTGCCAAAGAGGCCAGAACAGCGATATAGATCGCTGGCGGCAGGCTCGGTAAGGTCATTGAGATGGACATATTGGATATCTCTTGTCTTTGTGCAGGGATATCAGCCGAAGACCTGATTCACCTTTTCAGGTCCGACCCAGCGCGCGGCGCCAAGAGGACTTAATTTGGGCGAGCTTGCCAGCAGTCTCCTGGTCTCCACCGGCGTTACGCAGCGCCTGGCGAATGAAGACAAAAAGAAGCAGTACAAAACCAGCGGCCAAGGTGGCGATCATGGCGATCAGGGCCTTCTTGGGTTTGCTCTTGCGCTCGGGCGGCTGGGCTGCGTCCAGCACCTGAATGACAGCACCTTCGCGGGCTTCGTCCACTTTGGCCAGTTCGTACTGTTTGGCAAAGAGCTCAAACAGGGTCTCGTGGTACTTGAAGTCGCGGTAGCGGCTGATGTAGTCGCCCTGCCCTGCGCTGCCCGATCCTGGGCCAGCCGCGTCGTCTTTGTCTTGCTTGGCCAGTTGGGCACGCAGGTTGGCCAGTTCGGTCATGGCCTGCTTGAAATCGGGCGCGGTCTCTGCCAGATAACCGCGCATGGCTCCTACCTTCACTTCTTGCGCGGTGATCTGCGCCTTGAGCGCGGCCACACCGGCCACGGCGCTCACGGGGTTGCTTTTGAGAACGCTGTCAGAGATGCCGGTGGCCTTGAGGGCTTGCTCGGCAGCGGTGAGGTTATCTTTGGCTTTGACGAGCTGCTTTTCAAAGAACAGGCGGCGCTGCTGCGCTTCGGTCACGGCCAGGCGGCCCAGCACGGTGCGCAGCTCTTCCACATAGGCGTTGGCCACCTCGGCGGCAAATTTCGGGTCTTTGTCGTCAAACTCGACGCTGATCAGGCCGTCTTTGCCGCTGGCGATGCGGGCTTTTTCATCGAGTGCCTTGCGGGTGTCTTCCCGCAGCCTGGCGTCGTAGCGGTCCATGAGCTTGAAGCGGTCAATCAGCGCGTCTTTGACAGCGTTGCTCTTCATGTAGGCAATGTACTGATCGGCCGGGTTCTTCAGACCCGCGGCGGCGCCTGCCAGCCCTCCCAAACTGCCCAAACTCGCCAGCATGCTGGCGGCGGCACTTTGCTGTTGCTGCGGGGGCAAAAACTGGGTTTTGGCGGTGTAAGTGGGGGGGATGAGAAAGCTGATGCCCAAGGCGGCCAGGCCTGCGGCCAGGGGGCCCAGGACAAGCAGGCGCAGGTTGTCAACGATGGTTTGCAGCAGGTCAAGCAGGCTGATTTCGTCGTCTTCGGGGATTTGTGAGAGGGTGTCGGTCATTTTTGGGGGGGCTATCGCGGTCGGCGACCGCTCCTACG
>Ga0255292_1000069_pt1 | contig 16603 bp, 12 predicted proteins | sample MistaT_35_FD_183690 | JGI IMG/M metagenome (GOLD analysis project Ga0255292, IMG submission 183690) | Metatranscriptome of freshwater microbial communities from Mississippi River, Louisiana, United States - Miss_Miss_RepB_8h (Metagenome... | ecosystem: Environmental > Aquatic > Freshwater >...
CTTCACCGCTCAAGGAAGAGGCGCGCGCGGTGCGCGACACCATCTGGGAAATGATGGAGCGCGGCTCCAAAGGCGAAATCTGAGCTTTTAAAAGTACAACGAGGAGACAAGCATGGAAAAGAAAAATGCACTGCGTGCGACTGTGGTGGCATCTGTCCTGGCTGCATCAGGTCAGGTCTGGGCCACCAATGGCATGTTGTTGGAGGGCTATGGCCCCATCGGTTTGTCTATGGGGGGGGCTGCACAGGCCTTTGACAATGGTACGGCGGGCATGATGAACAATCCGGCCACCTTGCAGTTGGGTGAAAACGGCACCCGTGCAGATCTCGCTTTGGGATTGCTTGGGCCAAACGTCACGGCCATGGGCGTTAAATCTGGAGGAACTTCCTATGTCATGCCCGCGTTTGGTTGGGTTCGCAAGAACGATCAGTACAGCTACGGTCTAGGCGTGTTTGGTCAGGGCGGCATGGGGACCGAATACCCCGCAAGCAGTCCTTTTGGTGCGGGCACAGGCGATGCAAGGTCGGAGTTGGGTGTTGGCCGGGTGATTTTTCCGGTGAGCATGAAAGTCAATGACCGCATCAATGTTGGAGCTACTTTGGACTACACGTGGGCCAGCCTGGATATGAAGATGCTGGCATCTCCTGCCCAGTTTGATCAGATGTTTCAGGCTGGAAATTCGGGGATGACGCTTGCTGATCTTGACGCTTATGTTGCCAGTCAGAATCCATCATCTCCGCCTCCTCCATACGCTGGTAATTTTGCGCGATTGGAGTTCTCGAACTCAAATAAATTCACAGGCCAGGCCAAAGGTTCGGGTTGGACGGGTAAATTGGGTTTGACCTTCAAGGCGACCGAGACGTTGACATTGGGCGCGAGCTACCAACTCAAGACCAGACTTTCGGATCTCAAGACCCAGGCAGGAGGAGCGACTTTTACCCTTTACCCGCCCGTGATCGTTAATAACATGACGATGCCCAATGCTTCCAATGGCATGGCAATGTCTGGAAAGATCATCGTCAAGGATTTTCAGATGCCATCGGTTTTGGCAGTTGGCGCCAGCTTGCAGGCCAGCCCGCAATTACAACTGGCGGCTGATGTGAAAAAAATCGGTTGGTCGTCGGTCATGAAGAGCTTCAACATGTCATTTGACATGGGTGGAGGTCAAGTGATGAATTTCGGCATGCCTCAAAACTGGAAAGATCAGACTGTGCTGTCCCTGGGTGGCGCTTATAGACTCACCGATGAGCTGACATTGCGTGCAGGCTACAGCCATTCAAGCAATCCGATTCCCGATGCATATGCACACCCCTTATTCCCTGCGATTGTCAAGAACCACTACACCGCAGGCCTGGGATATCAGATCAACAAATCCACGGGTTTGAATGCTGCTGTTTCGCATGCCCCGAAGGTGAGCGTCAACTCTGGCATGTTGCAGGGCATGCCTAGCCAGGCTATCACCCACAGTCAGACCAACTACCAACTGATGCTCAGCATGCGTTACTGATCGCGGTAGACCTCGGGTTTCCCCCGGGGTCTGACATGTATTCCTGTAATCCCTGATTCAGATTCATCCTTTATCGTTTATATTCGCAAATCCGAATATAAGAACGCAATTGCATGGAAAACGCTGAAGACGAGATGCAGCAGGTGTTCGAAAAGGCGGCAGAGTTGTTTGCCGTACTTTCGACGCCGATCCGACTGCGCATCATCAGCGAGCTGTGCCAGGGCGAGAAAAATGTGGGGCAACTGCTTGAACGCATTGATGTGGCGCAACCCAATATGTCCCAGCATCTGAACATCATGTACAGGGCAGGGCTGGTGGGCAAGCGGCGTCAGGGTTCGCAGATGTTCTACAGGATTGCCGATGAGTCGACCGTGAAGGTGTGCCGCGCGGTGTGTACTCAGGTGACCATGGATGCCGTTTGAAGAATAAAACTCAACCTCAGGAGTTTGTGTGAAAGAAGACAACATCAACTCGGGAAGGGTGCAAAAAGCCCCCGAGAACTTCCTGACCCAGGAAGGTGTCCGCACCGTTTTTGCCGAGGGCAAAAAGGGGCGCCGCGATTTCATTCGCAACGCCTTTGCAGCCGCTGCTGCTGGTGCAGCTGTCCCCGCAGCCATGGCGCAGGGCAATCCGGTGCCCTCCGAGGGCGGTGACCCGAATATCCTGAACCTGCCCGAGCACGCTACCGGACTGGGTCAGGGCGTAGCCTCCAACAACGGCTATGGTGTGCCGTCCAAGTTCGAATCCAACATTCAGCGCCGCCAGAGTCCAGGGCTGACGCAGACCACGCAGGCTTCGGTGTCTTTTGCGCCTCTGCAGTCGCTGTTCGGTATCGTGACCCCCAGTGGTCTGCACTTCGAGCGCCATCACCAGGGCTGGTGGGACATCGATCCTTCCAAGCACCGTTTCATGATCAACGGCATGGTCAAAAAGCCCATGGTGTTCACCATGGACGAGATCATGCGTTTGCCCTCGGTCTCTCGTTTCCATTTCATCGAATGCGGTGCCAACACCGCCGTGGATTGGGGCAACGTCGCTGTCCCGACCGTGCAGTACACGCACGGCATGCTGTCCTGCAGTGAATTCACCGGCGTGCCGCTGATTACGCTGCTGGAGCTGGCCGGTGCCGACCTCAAGAACGGCAAGTTCGTGCTGGCCGAAGGTGGTGATGGTTCGGCGATGACCCGCACCATTCCGATGAGCCTGATCACCTCGGGCGAAGTGCTGGTGGCCTACGGCCAAAATGGTGAGATGCTGCGCCCCGAAAATGGTTACCCGCTGCGTCTCATCGTTCCGGGTGTGCAAGGCGTGAGCTGGGTGAAATACCTGCGCCGCGTCGAGGTGGGTGATCAACCCTATGCCGCCAAGGACGAAGCGGTTCACTACATCGACCTGATGCCGGGTGGCTTGCACCGCCAGTACACCAACATCCAGGAAGTCAAGAGTGTGGTGACCACACCCTCTGGTGGCCAGGTGCTGCTGGACAAAGGTTTCTACAACATCACGGGCCTGGCCTGGTCGGGCAAAGGCAAGATCAAGCGCGTGGATGTGTCTGTCGATGGCGGTCGCAACTGGCGTCAAGCGCGACTGGAAACCCCGGTGTTGTCCAAGGCGCTGACCCGCTTCAATCTGGATTGGGTGTGGGACGGCAAGCCGGCCATCATTCAGAGCCGTGCGCAAGACGACACGGGCCATGTGCAGCCCACATACCAGCAACTGCGGGCCGTGCGTGGCACGCGCTCGATCTATCACAACAACGCCATCCAGTCCTGGTTGGTGCAGGAAAACGGCGAGGTGAAAAATGTCCAGCTTTCGTAAAGTCATTCTGACCACGGCGCTTGTGGCCATGGCCGGTCTGGCCATGGCGCAAAGCGACAAGTACCCTGGTCTGGGTCGTACGGCCACGCCCAAGGAAGTCGCCAAATGGGACATCGACGTGCGTCCTGACTTCAAAGGACTGCCCGCTGGCTCGGGCTCTGTGGCCAAGGGACAGGACGTGTGGGAATCCAAGTGCGCGCACTGTCACGGCATTTTTGGCGAGTCCAATGAAGTGTTCAGTCCGCTGATCGGCGGGACCACGGCAGAAGACATCAAGACCGGTCGTGTGGCCAATCTTTCGCGCACGGATTTTCCTGGCAGAACCACCATCATGAAGGTGGCTACGGTGTCCACGCTGTGGGACTACATCAACCGTGCCATGCCCTGGACCAACCCGAAGACCCTGACCACCGAAGAGGTGTACGGTGTGACGGCATTCCTGCTGAGCCTGGCGAACGTGGTGCCTGACGATTTCGTGCTGTCCGACAAGAACATTGCCGAAGTGCAAAAGCGCATGCCCAACCGCAACGGCATGATCACCGCGCACGCCATGTGGCCTGGCAAGGAATTCAATGGTGTCAGCAAGCCTGATACGGCCAATGTGATCTGCATGAAAGACTGCGCCGCCGAGCCCAAACTCGCTTCGCTGCTGCCGGATTTTGCTCGCAACGCACACGGTAACCTGTCGGAGCAAAACCGTCTGGTGGGTCAGCAAAAGGGCGCCGACACCACCCGGCCGGAGAGCAAGGGTGCGCCGACACCGGGTGCTGCCGCTCCTGCTGCAGCGCCTGCCGCGCCGAAGGCTGAAGTCAACAACGAAGCCAAAGCCGCGATTGCCTTGCTCAACAAACACAGCTGCACCGCCTGCCATGGAGTGGACAAGAAAGTCGTTGGTCCTGGCTTCAACGAAATCGCCAAGAAGCACTCAGGCAAAGTGGACTACCTGCAGGGCAAAATCAAATCTGGCGGTGCGGGTGTCTGGGGTGCGGTTCCCATGCCGCCGCAGAACCTGCCTGAGGCTGACGCCAAAGCCATTGCGACCTGGATCGCCAAAGGCGCCAGCAAATAATTCGGTACTGTACATAGACATACCAAACCTGTTCCAATCGCATCATTGACCCTGAAGGAGAAGACAGATGCAAACCCGTCGCGAGACAATTAAACAAAGCGCTGTGGTGGCCGGCCTGCTGGCGACAGCTGGTTTCCCCCAGTTTGCCCACGCAGCATTCAATAAGGCCGGCTTCGAAGCCAAAGGCGTGCAAGACGCCGTGAAAGCCTTCGGCGGCGGCACCATTGCCGAGAGCAAGGATGTGACCGTCACCGGTCCGGACATCGCCGAAAACGGCGCTGTGGTGCCACTGGGCGCTGCCAGCAGCCTGCTCGGCGTCAAGCAGATCCTGATCCTGGTCGAGAAGAACCCCGCAGCTCTGGTGGCCATGTTCCACGTGTCTGACGCGGTCGAAGCCAACTTCTCCACCCGCGCCAAGATGGGCCAGTCTTCTGACGTTTACGCCGTGGCCATCACTGGCGACGGCAAGGCCTTCTTCGCCAAGAAGGAAGTCAAGGTCACTCTGGGCGGTTGCGGCGGTTAAAGCCTGGCTTTACCCAGACATCAACGAATCATTGAAAGATTAGGAGAAAAACATGGCAGATCCGATGCGTATCCGTGCTCAGGCCTCCGGCGACAAAGCCACTGTGCGCGTGCTCATGAGCCACGAAATGGAATCCGGCCAGCGCAAAGACGCTGCCGGCAAGCTGGTCCCCGCATGGCACATCACTGAAGTGACGGCAGCCCTCAATGGCAAGCAGGTGCTCGCCGCCGAGTGGGGCCCCGCCGTGTCCAAGAACCCCTTCCTGCAGTTCGCCATCAAGGGCGCCAAGGCCGGTGACAAGGTGGCGGTGACCTGGAAAGACAACAAGGGCGACAGCCGTACCGACGAAGTCACGGTATCCTGATCCAGGACCATTGACAGAGGGTGAGTGCCGCGCAAGCTGCTCACCCTTTTTGCATTGATAACAACGAGGTGACCATGAACAAACATTCCAGGATGGTGCTGGCGCTCGGATTGGCGTTCGGCGCCAGTGTCGCAGTTGCACAGAAGACCGCCAGCGAAGGGATTGATGAATACCGCGCCATGCTCCAGGACGGCAACCCTGCGGAACTTTTCGAGGCCAAGGGTGAAGACCTGTGGAAGCAAAAGCGCGGTCCCAAAGCTGCATCGCTTGAAAAATGCGACCTTGGCAAAGGTCCGGGTGTGGTCAAGGGAGCGTTTGTCGAATTGCCTCGTTTCTTTGCTGACACCAACCGTGTGCAGGATCTGGAATCGCGTTTGGTGACCTGCATGGAAGCCCTGCAGGGCTTCAACGGTGCCGAAATCGCCAAGACACCCTTTGGTCGCGGCGAAATGGCCAATGTGACGGCTCTGGCGACCTGGATTGCGGCCGAATCCAAGGGAATGTCTTTCAATCTGCCCTACAGCACAGCGCAGGAAAAGACTTTCTACGAAGTGGGCAAGCGCCTGTTCTTCCAGCGTGGGGGGCCGCACGACTTCTCCTGTGCTTCTTGCCACGGTGAAGAGGGCAAGCGCATCCGGCTGCAGGATCTGCCCATGTTGACCAAGAATCCGGGCGATGGCGTCGGCTTTGCCGCCTGGCCAGCTTACCGGGTCTCCAACGGACAAATGTGGGGTATGCAGCTGCGCCTGAACGACTGCTACCGCCAACAGCGTTTTCCCTATCCAGGTTTTGGCAGTGATGCCACCATCGCTCTGGCCACTTATCTGGGCGTGAACGCCAAAGGTGCCAAGTCCGTGGCGCCGGCCATCAAGCGTTGATTGGAGACATCGCATGAAACAACAAACCAAAATTGTGCTGGCAGGGCTGGTTTCTGCCTTGGTTGCTGTGGGGTGCGCCACGGGGCCTTCCGTGGCTGAGCTCAATACGCTGACCGACCAGATCGTCAAGGCCTCTTTCCGTGACCAGGGCATTGCCAAGGTTGACCGTGTGCTGGCTGCGGACGAAACCAACCGACTGTGCAGCGAAGCCGATGTGGCTGGCAAGCCCCTGGATGAGAAGACGGCCAAACGGATCGAAGAGATCAACCTCAAGACCATCCAATGGCCCTCGGATGGCAAGTTTCTGGGTGACTGGAAGCAGGGCGAAGCCATTGCCCAGAGCGGCCGTGGTCTGACCTGGACCGACGATGCCAAGACCGTCAATGGTGGCAACTGCTACAACTGCCACCAGATCGACAAGAAGGAAATCTCTTTCGGCACCATCGGTCCCAGCCTGTACAACTACGGCAAGATCCGTGGCGTGACCGATCCCAACAGCGCGGCGGCCAAACCCATCGTGGAATACACCTGGGGCAAGATCTGGAACTCCAAGGCCTACAACGCCTGTTCCAACATGCCACGTGCCGGTCACATGGGCATCCTCAACGAGTCGCAGGTTCGCCATGTGGTGGCCTTGTTGCTCGATCCCAATTCCCCTGTCAACAAGTGATCTCTTCTCAAACCCGGCCTGGCCGGGTTTTTTGAGCTTTCAAATATCAGTGGTTGCACATTCATGAATCTCTCCAAACGCGAATTCCTGCAAGTGATGGGCGCTGGCACCATGGCCGGTATGAGTCTGGGCACCTATGCTGAAGCCAGTGCCGCCACGGCGGCCAATGGCCTGTACGACATTCCCAAGTTCGGCAACGTGTCTTTCTTGCACATGACCGACTGCCATGCGCAGCTCAAGCCGATCTATTTCCGCGAGCCCAACATCAACCTGGGCATTGGCTCCATGAAGGGCAATCTGCCGCACCTGGTGGGTGAGCACCTGCTCAAGGTCGCCAAGGTTCGTCCCGGTACCGCCGAAGCCCATGCCCTGACCTACCTCGACTATGAAAAAGCGGCCAAGCGCTACGGCAAGGTCGGTGGCTTCGCGCACCTGGCCACACTGGTCAAGCGCATGAAGGCCAGCCGCCCCGGTGCGCTGCTGCTGGACGGCGGTGATACCTGGCAAGGCTCGGGCACCTGCCTGTGGACCAATGGCCAGGACATGGTCGACGCCTGCAAGCTGCTGGGCGTGGATGTGATGACCGGCCATTGGGAATTCACCTTGGGCATGGAGCGTGTGCAGGAAATCGTTGAAAAAGATTTCGCTGGCAAAGTGGACTTTGTCGCGCAAAACGTCAAGACTAACGACTTCGGCGACCAGGTGTTCAAGCCCTACGTGATCCGCGAGATCAACGGTGTGCCCTGCGCCATCATCGGCCAGGCCTTCCCCTACACACCGATCGCCAACCCGCGTTACATGGTGGCGGACTGGGCCTTTGGCATCCAGGATGAGAACATGCAAAAGATGGTCGACGAAGCCCGCGGCAAAGGCGCGCAGGTTGTTGTCGTCATCAGCCACAACGGCATGGACGTGGACCTGAAGATGGCCAGTCGCGTCAGCGGCATTGATGCCATCATGGGCGGTCACACCCACGATGGCATGCCGGTGGCCACGCTGGTGTCCAACAAGGGTGGCAAAACCATCGTCACCAACGCGGGCTCCAATGGCAAGTTCCTGGGCGTGCTCGACTTCGAGGTCAAGGACAAGAAAGTCACCGACTTCCGCTACAAGCTGCTGCCCGTGTTCTCCAACATGCTGCCGGCCGACAAGGAAATGGACGCGCTCATCACCAAGATCCGCGCGCCCTACGAAAAGCGATTGAACGAAGTGCTGGCCGTCAGCGAAGGTCTGCTGTACCGCCGTGGCAACTTCAATGGCACCGGCGACCAGCTGCTGGTCGATGCCCTGATCGACGTGCAAGGTGCCGATCTGGCCTTCTCGCCGGGCTTCCGTTGGGGGACCACACTGCTGCCAGGCCAGGCCATCACACGCGAGTGGCTGCTGGACATGACCGCCACCACCTATTCGTACGCCACGGTGACCGAGATGACCGGCGAAACCATCAAGACCGTGATGGAAGACGTCTGCGACAACCTCTTCAACCCCGACCCCTATTACCAGCAGGGCGGCGACATGGTGCGTGTGGGCGGCATGAGCTACTCGGTCGACCCGACCGCCAAGATGGGCAGCCGCATCAACGACATGCGTTTGAACGGCAAACTCATTGAGGCCGGCAAAAAGTACAAGGTTGCAGGCTGGGCCCCCGTGGCCGAAGAAGCCCGCAACGCGGGCAACAAGATGGTCTGGGAAGTGGTGGAGCAATGGCTCAAGGCCCAGGGCGGCAAGGTCGGCGCGCGCAAGCTCAATGCCCCCAAGGTTTCGGGCGTTGTCCCCAACCCAGGTTACGTGGTCTGACACGAGTCAAACCCGACCTTCAAAACAGGGCCTTGTGCCCTGTTTTGCTTGAAAACCTTGCCTCTAGGAGTCTCACATGAAACGACGTCAATGGCTGGCGGGTGCAACTGCTTTGGGAGCGGCCAGTCTATGGCCCGAAATGCAGGGGTTTGCACAGCAGGCCCAGGACTTCGTCATGGGCCCACCCATGTACGACATCGCGCCACAACAGTTGTCCAAACATGTGTGGGTCATCTACGCGGCCGATGGTTTTCCCACGCCAGAAAACCGCGGCATGATGTCCAACGTGACCTTTGTGGTCACCCGTGCCGGGGTGGTCATTCTGGATTCGGGCAGCTCGCTGCAAATTGGTGAAATGGCGATCCGCATGATCCGCAAGGTCACCGACAAGCCGGTGATCGCTGTCTTCAATTCCCACTTCCATGGCGACCACTGGCTCGGTAACCATGCTTTTGTCAAGGCCTTTGGCAAGTCGCTGCCCATCCATGCCCTGGCGGCGACCCGCAAGACAATTGAAAGCTATGAGGGCAATGTCTGGCGCACGCTGATGGAGAAGTGGACCAACCAGTCGACGACCGGCACGGAGGTGTTTGCGCCCAACCGGACTGTAGAACACGGGCAGGTGCTCAAGTTTGGTGACGTGACCTTGCGCATGCACTACTACGGCCGCGCGCACACGGATGCCGACTTGTCGGTGGAAGTGGTCGAAGACAAGGTGACGCATATTGGCGACATCGCGATGGCCAATCGGATTGCCAACATCGACGACGGCTCTTACCCGGGCACATTCAAGTACTACGATGCCTTGGTTCAGGCGGCTGGTGAGCAGACCTGGCTGCCGGGCCACGGGCAGCCAGGCCATGACATCCTGCGCACTTATGGCACTTTCCTCCAAGGCATCTGGGAGCCATGTCTGCAAGCCGTCAAGGACGGCAAAAGCGAAGGTGAGGCCAAGGCCATGGTGCTCAAGGACCCGCGTGTGGCTTCCCGTGCGGCCACCATGCAAGGCTTTGACAGCAACATCGGCAAGTACACCAGCCTGGCCTACCTGGAAGCCGAAAAAGAGGCGTTTTGAATGGCTTGAACGGGCCAGCCTTGTGCATGGGTGAACTGCGCAGCTTCAGGGTTTTCCTGTGGATTGATTTTGTGTGTGGCTGTGTCTAGCATGAAGCCGTGTTCAACCGTTGGTGGAGGCAAGCATGAAAACCATTGCACAAATTCTGCAAGGCAAAGGGCATGAAATCATCACCATCCGGCCAGGGGACTCGGTGCTGGTCGCGCTGGAAGTGCTTGCGGCCTACAACATCGGTGCCTTGCCGGTGGTAGAGCATGGCAAGCTTGTGGGCATTTTTTCCGAGCGTGACTATGCCCGCAAGGTCGCACTCAAGGGGCTGACATCGGCTGTGACCGAGGTCCACGAGATCATGACCGGCAATGTGCACTGCGCCAGTCTGCAGCACTCGGTGGTCGAGTGCATGACCTTGATGACCGAAAAGCACATCCGCCACTTGCCTGTCCTTGACCAGGAACATCTGGTCGGGGTGCTGTCGATCGGCGATCTGGTCAAGACCATCATTGAAGACCAGCAGTTCCAGATCCAGCAACTGGAGTCCTACATCAATCCCACTTTGGCCATGCACTGAGCCAGAACAGCCCTGATCGCTTGTGAATGGGTGCCAGGCCCTTGGGCTTTGGCACCCCTAAAATGTCAAAAATGACACTTGTGGTGTGGGGCCGCCTGTTGGGAGAGCCGCCGCTGCCGTGTTCAAGCACAGCGAGAGCGCATGACCCTCCAAAAAACTCAATACCAAATTTCCCGCCTGGGCCGCATGGTTCTGGTCAGTGTGGTGGCGATCCTGGCGGTGGTTTGGATGGCGGTGATCGTGGGTTTGCAGTCTCTGCACAAGGACGCGATCCGCAACCAGATCCAGGAAAGCAACAACACATCGCGAGTTCTGCAGGAGCAGATCCTGCGCGTATTGGCCATCATCGACAAGGTCACGCTGCGTGTGAACGAGAGCACCAGCGCGGCCGAGCAGCCTGGCCAGGCATTGGCGCGGGTGGACACGGTGCGCCTGGCCAATGAAACAGGCCTCGTACCCGACATCCTTTTGCAACTGGGTTTGGTCGACGCCAAGGGCTTGTTCCGTTTCAGCAACCTCGACCCCCGTGGAGAGAAATCTTCGGGCGTGGATTTGTCCGAACGTGAGCACATCCGCGTTCACCTCCATCCGGACGCGATGGCCGAGGCACGCCAGCACATCAACGAAGGTGGGCTGTTTCTGGGCAGGCCCGTGCTGGGCAAGGTCTCCAAACGTTGGACCATTCAGATCACCCGCAAACTGCTGGACCGTGAAGGTCAAACTCTGGGTGTGGTGGTGGCCTCTGTCGATCCTGCCTATTTCGAGCATGTGTTCAAGGACGTCCTGCTCGGCCCTGCGGGCGCCATCACGTTGGTGGGCACAGATGACATCGTGCGCGCGCAGGTTATCGGTGGCGAAACCCAGGGCATGGGCAGTCCGCTGGCGCTGGCCCAACCCGATCCTGAAGGCAGCAAGAGTGCTGCGCACACCCATTTCATGCGAACAGACGCTCAGGGCATGCAGCACCTGGTGGTGTCGCGCCAAATCCCGGGCTATCCGCTGCGCCTGACGGTGTCGACTTCGTCGGAGTGGGCACTGCAGAACTGGCATGAAACGCAGCGCATCACGCTGATTCTGACGGGTCTGCTCAGTCTTGGAACCATTGGCGCGGCCGTGTTCTTTGTGCGCGCCATCCGCAAGATCGAGACGCAGAGTCACGAAATTCTGGTTCAGAACCAGCTGCAGGAAATGACGATGGACGCCATGCAGGACGGCGTGCTGCAGCTCGATCAGCAGGGGATTTTGGTCAAGGCCAACCCCATGGCGCTGCAATTGCTGGGCATGCAAAAAGACATGGTCATCGGTGCACGGATCAATGACATCTTGCCCGGGGAGCAGCAGCAGCGGCGAATGTCGGACTGGTTCGCCTTTAACCTGAGCCAGTTGCGGCATTACCTGGCGCGGCAGATTGCACTGGCTGGTGGCAAGGCGCCCGCTATTCCGGTGCCTTTGCTCAGCGTGGACCCCGACGGACGCATCCTCTGGGCCACGACCACGGCTTGCGAATTGCTGGCGCTCGATCCGGCACAGCCGCAGCCCGACGCTCTGGCGGCTCAAACGGTGACGCAGGTGCGCATGGCCGTGGCCGATTGGCTGGCGCGTGAAAACGGCAACGCCAACGAGGCAGAGACAACAGACATTTCCTGGGGCGCGGGGGATCTGCGTGCGCTGACCTTGCCCACCTTGCTGGTCCCCGAGGCCAGCAGCGACAAGTCGGTGGTGTTTTGGGTCATGCCCAGCGTCGATGCCCTGGCCGCGTACGCCATTCGGATGCTGCACAACACGGAGTGGAACATCCTGCGCCCCGAAGACGCCACGATCACGCCTGTGCTGCTCACGGCCTCCCCTTTGCTCGATCCCTACAGCCGCCTCACGGGTGCGGTTTTGACGCTCAAGGACGTGCGCGATGTGAAGGAGAAAGAGGCAGAGAACTTGCGCATGGTCAAGAAAATGGAGCGCTCGCAAAAGCTAGACGCGCTCGGACAGCTGGCCGCCGGTGTAGCGCACGATTTCAACAACCTGCTGGGCATGATTCAGAGCCATGCGGAACTGGTTGAAATGAAAATCGGTTCCGACACCCCCGCGCAGAAGAACCTAAATGCCATCATGCAGGCCATCACGCGCGCACACAACATTGTGCTGACGCTCAACAGCCTGGGCCGAGATGCCAAGCACGATGGCGATGCAGTCGTGGAAGAGCACAGCCAGTTCGATTTGCTCACGCTGCTCTACGAGACCCAATCCCTGCTTCAGGCCAGCCTCAAGGGCATCGATATCCGTCTTGAAACCGAAGGTGTCCTGCCCGAGCAGATCCTGCTCAAGGGCCAGAGTGGAGCGTTGCAGCAGGTGCTGGTCAATTTGTGTGTGAACGCCAGTCACGCCATTGGTGAAAACAGCAAGGGCCGCATTGCGATCGAGATCAGCTGTGCCAATGAAGGTTTCGTGGACATGAATGTGCGGGACAACGGCAGCGGCATCCCACCAGAAATTCTGCCCCGGATTTTTGAGCCCTTCTTCACCACCAAGAGTGTGGGCAAAGGCACGGGCTTGGGCTTGGCAATGGTGCACAGCATCATCACCAAGATGGACGGAACCATCGATTGCCAGTCCGAAGTGGGGGTGGGCACCTGCTTTTGCATTCGCCTGCCGCGTGTGGCCTGATCGGTGCGTGACTGTGGCGCCCCCGACAGGAATCGAACCTGTATCTAGCGCTTAGGAGGCGCTCGTTCTATCCATTGAACTACGGCGGCGACCGCGCCATTGTAAGCGCGGGGCGGCAATGCTTCAGTCGCGCCGGATGGTGTAGATCAGGTCCAGCGCGTGCAGTTCCCCCGCCTGTGCCCGCAAACTCAGCTTGCGCGAGAGGTCATAGAAGATGAAGAGATGGCCGAAAGCGCCGCTGACACTGCTTTCGTAGGCCAGGTAGAAATCTTTCGACAGCCTTTTACCCAGCATGACAGCCGTGCCACTGGCGGTGGTGCCTGTGGCGCTGGTGCTGCTGCGGTTGGCCAGAGAAATCTCGTCAAATCCCAGCGCGCTCGCCAGCTCGCCGCCCAGCCCCTTGCCATTGCCGCCCAGCAGTGCCAGCGCCGCCTGCTGCAAGACCGCCGATTCCGCGCCGCCCGCCGCTGGGGAACGGCCCAGGACCAGCCAGGCCAGCTTGTCGGCATCGGGCATGTCCGGGTCGGCGTACAAGCGAATGCGCGGGTTTTGCGCCGTGCCAGACACCCGCACGCCGACACGCTGCTCCAGCTGGGGCCGAAGGGCCAGGATGTCGAGTGATGGGTTGTCGTAAGGGCCGGTAAAGCGCAGCACACCTTGTTCAATATCCAGTTCCTGCCGGTAGGCGCTGTAGCGGCCCCCCACCGTGCGAACCTCACCGCGCAGCCGCGGTCGCCCTGCGGTGCTGTCGTTGCTGCTGAGCTGCACTTCACCCTCGAGCCGGGTATCGATACCTTGTCCGCGCAGCCGGAAGTCCGGCCCCAGGCGCAACATCACCTGCACGTCGGGCAGCCCTGTGAAGGACAAGCCTTGCGCTGCCGCTGGCGCGCGCGAGACGGTTTGGGTCTGGAGGATGAGCACGTCTTTGTCGAGCGCAGGGGTGCTGTCGTCCGACAAAATGAACAAGGCCGAGTCGGCCTGCAGTGCGCCGCGCAACTGCATTTGCCCGCTTTGCCATCGTGCGCTCACATCGCCTGAAACACTGAGCCGTCGATCGGCGCGGCTGGTCACGCGCAGGCCTTTGGCCTGCATTTGCAGCTCCATCTGCACCGCATCCACAAGCGTTTGGGCGCTGTCCCGCCAGCGCACCAGACCTTGCGCCGACAGGCTGCCGCCCTGAGCTCCGGCACCCTGCAACTCAAAGTTTTCAAGCACCATTTGCTGCTCTTGCAGCCGTGCGCGCAGGCGGCCCTGCCGAAATTCCACGCCCTCCACAGCAGAACGTACCGACAGATCGTCAGCCTGCAAACGCCCTTGCCATTGTGGACGTGTGCGCGTGCCGCTGAACTCGGCCTGGGCGTCGAGCGTGCCCTCCACCCGCCAGCCTGGGGGCGCCAGCCAGGCCCATGCCCCGACGCGCGGCAGACGGGCATTCAATTGCCCACTGAGCGGGGCGTCCTCGTGCCACAGCGCCTGTGCGCTGGGGGCGCCCAGATTCAGGCGGCTGCTGGCATGCCCTTGCAGTTGACCTGCACGGGCGCTGTCCCAGGTCAACTCCAGGCGGGCTTGTTCGCCATCGAGCTGCAGCTGCGCCTGTGCTGTGCGAACGCCTGCCTGAACAGGTGTGTTCTGTGCTGCGTCAAGCCCGACCTGAAGGTCACCGCCGCTGCGCTCCACCCAGACCCGTGCACGCGGTTTTCGCGTCCATTCAAGCTCAAGTCCTGCGTTCAGCAGCAGGTCGCCTTGCGGTTCGGGCAGCCCCAGCCAGCGGGCCCAGCGGACCGGCCAATCGACCGCGTGGGCATGGGCATGGAGGCTGGGCCACGCGGCACTGAACCCCGCAGCTTGCCAGTCGCCGCGATCAACGTTCAGGCTTGCGCTGCGCTGTTCATCCAGCAAGCGCCAGCGCTGACGGCCCCAGCGCAACTGTTGTGTGGGGGCATGCCACTGCCAGTCTTCGCTCTCGTCCAGTTGTAGCCGAAGCGAGGGCAAGGCATGGGTCTTGTCGGTCAGCGCCAGTTCAAACTGTTGCCACTGCAGCAGCCAGTCACCAGGGCTGTGGCGCTGCTGCACCCGTGCCCGGGTTTGCAGTTGCCAGGGCGCCGTTTGGATGCGGGCCTGCAGCGCCATCCCCGGTTCGGCCCAGCCGCCTTGCCATTGACCGCTGGCGTCCAGATTGCGGCTGTGCAGCCAGCGGGGCCAGCTGTGGGCAGGGCCAGGCCATTGGCGCAGCCAGGCCTGCAGGGCAGGCAGATCGGTGCCCTGGAGTTGCCAGTTGCCGTGGCCGTCCTGAGGGCTGGCAAAGCCCTCGATCTGGCCTTGCAGACCGGGCATTTGCCAGCTCACATGGCCATCGATCCGTTGGCGGGCAGGCTGCCACTGGCCCTTGGCCTGCAGCAGCATGTCCAGCCAGCGCCATTCCAGTTGCGTCAGTGTCCAGGCCTGGGCATCGGCGCGGGCCTGAAGTTTCAGCCCCGGGGAGAGGGCCGAGGCCGCGCCAGGGCCGCCCGGCTTGAGCATGGCCTGCAGCGTCAAGGGCTGACGATGCCACTGATCGGCCTGGATGCGCCCGCTCAGCGAGGGCCCTTGCAGGGTGGACCACCATTGGCCAGGCTGCAGGCCCTGGACGAGCCAGTCGCCTGTCCACCGCTGTTCCTGCCATTGACCCTGACCTTGCATCTGCCCGCCTGGCCAACGCGCCAGCAGTTGTGGGGCCTGCCATCCCGCTTCGGTGTTCTGCATGGTGGCTTGCAGGTGCGTGAGCGGCAGGCGTTGGGCGTCAAGCGGGCCAGGCAAACCATTGTCCAGACGCATTTGCAATTGCCAGCCGGTGGCGTGTGGCGACATGTCCACCTGGCCATCGATCAAGGTGTGCGGTGCCGAGGGCCACAGCGTGGCCAAATCAATGCCTTGCAGCTGCACCTGCAGTGCGACGAGCGCTGGTGTGCCTTGCAGCTGCAGCTGGCCTTGCGCATCCAGTTGTGGGCGCTGGCCAAGAGAAGGCGCGAGGTGGATTTGCAGCTGCTGGCGTGCATCCGAGCCAGCCAGTGGGCCATGCAGACGCGCATGCGCCTGCAGGGTCGCGCCAGCGCGTGCAGTGCTTTGGGGCAGGGGCAGTTCCCCAGTCAGTTCGGCATCGAGCTGCAGAGGGTGCTGGGCCTGCACGCTGATCTGACCGCTGTAGAGCCCTTGCGCCCATTGCAGGCGATGGATCTGCAGCCGGTGCTTGAGGCCATCAAAGGCGTAGTGCCCCTGAAGCTGGGATGTTTCGGCAGTGGCTTGCCAGCGCAGCCGATCGATTTGCCACACCACCTCGGCGCGCCAAGGCAAAGCCAGCGATGCGAGAGGGGACGAGGGGGAATCGGCTCTCGCATCGCTCACCTGCAACTGCCCCACACTCAGGGTGTGCAGAGGCAGTTGGCCGTGAAGCAGTCGTCGCAGGTCCAGTCCCAGCACCACCTGGTCTGCCGCAACCGTCAGCCCCTCTTGCTGCCAGACCAGCCGGTTCACATGACCGCCCTGGCGAAGGTTGCCACGGACACCGTCGCTTTGCAGCTGCATGCCTGCAGGCATGAGGTGGCGCGTCAGGTTGAGGCTGCTGGCCAATGAACCTTCGCTGCCGCTCCACCACCAGGCGCTGGCGCCCGCCAGCAGCAGCGCTGCAGCGCCTGCC
>Ga0255292_1000083_pt1 | contig 15055 bp, 12 predicted proteins | sample MistaT_35_FD_183690 | JGI IMG/M metagenome (GOLD analysis project Ga0255292, IMG submission 183690) | Metatranscriptome of freshwater microbial communities from Mississippi River, Louisiana, United States - Miss_Miss_RepB_8h (Metagenome... | ecosystem: Environmental > Aquatic > Freshwater >...
AACCAGATCAACGTGTGCCTACTTGGTATTGCTGCGCGCAGAGATTGCCCGTTTCACCCGCCAGGGGTTGCCCCATGGCGACTCGTCTCTGTTGCTCTGATCCTCACCTCACGGTGGAGAGGTATTACCTCCTGCGCTGTCCTGTGCAGTCCGGACGTTCCTCCAGTGCCTGGTTTCCCAGATTGCACCAGCGGCGGTCTGGCGAGCTTCACAAAGAGGATTATCGCTGCAGAGCATATCCACATGCCCCGCAGTCATATCAAACGGCGCACAATCTCTCCATCATTGGTGTCACAGATTGGGAGATCGACATGAAAGTCCGCAACATCCTCGAGACCATCGGCCGCACGCCGCACATCCGCATCAATCGCCTGTTCGGGGCCGATGCGAACGTCTGGATCAAATCCGAGCGCAGCAACCCGGGCGGTTCGGTCAAGGACCGCATCGCGCTGGCCATGGTGGAAGACGCCGAACAGCGTGGCCTCTTGCAGCCGGGGGGCACGATCATCGAGCCGACTTCGGGCAACACCGGCATCGGTCTGGCCATGGTGGCCGCTGTCAAAGGCTACAAGCTGGTGTTGGTGATGCCCGACAGCATGAGCATCGAGCGCCGCCGTCTGATGCTGGCCTATGGCGCCACTTTTGACCTGACCCCCCGCGAAAAAGGCATGAAAGGCGCGATTGCCCGCGCCGAAGAACTGCTGACCACCACGCCCGGCGCCTGGATGCCGCAGCAGTTCGAGAACCCCGCCAACGTCGAGGTGCATGTGAAAACCACGGCGCAGGAAATCCTGGCCGATTTCCCGGACGGCATCGATGCCTTGATCACCGGCGTGGGTACGGGTGGGCACCTGTCGGGCACGGCCAAGGTGCTCAAGGCGAAGTTCCCGCAGCTCAAGGTGTTTGCGGTTGAACCTGCGGCCTCACCCGTGATTTCGGGCGGCCAGCCCGCGCCGCACCCGATCCAGGGCATCGGGGCGGGCTTCATCCCGCGCAACCTCGACACGTCTTTGCTCGACGGCGTGATTCAGGTCGACGCCGAAGCGGCGCGCGAATACGCCCGCCGCTCGGCGCGCGAGGAAGGTTTGCTGGTCGGTATCTCCTCGGGGGCCACACTGGCCGCGATCGCACAGAAATTGCCCGATCTGCCAGCCGGTGCCACCGTCTTGGGCTTCAACTACGACACCGGTGAGCGCTACCTGTCGATCGAAGGCTTCCTGCCTTCTTGAGTTTTTGCAATGACAAAGCGCGCCCTGTTATTTCGGACTTGATCCGGAATCCATCAGTGGATGCGCTGGATCCTCGGGCCAACCCCAGGGATGACAAGTGGTCCGGGCGGCTGCCCTGAATTCATCCGGGACAATACGGGCCATGAAAACCATTCGACTCAAGGCAGGGAAGGAACGTTCCCTGCTGCGCCGCCATCCCTGGGTGTTTGACTCGGCCATCGCCAAGGGCGGCGGCGATGCGGGCGAGACGGTGCGTGTGGAGTCTGTCGAGGGCCAGTTCCTGGGCTGGGCCGCATTCAGCCCGAACTCGCGCATCAAGGCCCGCATCTGGAGCTTTGACGAGGCCCAGCGCATCGACTCGGCCTTCATCCACGAACGCATCGCGCAGGCGGTGGCGGCCCGCCAGTGGTTTGACATCCAGAGCGACGGTGTGCGCCTGGTGCATGGCGAAGCCGATGGTTTGCCGGGCCTGATCGTGGACCGCTACGGCGACACGCTGGTGGCGCAGTTCACCAGCTGCGGCACCGAAAAATTCAAAAAGGCGATCGCCGATGCGCTGCTGCAGGTCACGGGCCTCACGCGCCTGTACGAGCGCTCGGATGCCAGCGTGCGCCAGCTTGAAGGCCTCAGTGAGGTGACCGGCTGGCTGCGCGGCGAAGGCGCCACCGAGCTGACGATTCGCGAGCACGACTGGCAATTGACGCTGGATGTGGCCACTGGCCACAAGACCGGTTTCTATCTGGACCAGCGCGACAGCCGCAAGCGTTTTTTTGAGCACACGCGCCACCGCCAGTTCGGCAAGGTGCTCAACTGCTATTGCTACACGGGGGGCTTCACAGTGGCCGCGCTGGCGGGTGGGGCGGGGCAAGTCACGTCCATCGATTCATCCGGCCCCGCACTCGAGCGTGCCCGTGCCCATGTGCGGCTCAATGGCTTTGACGAATCCCGCGCCACCTTCATGGATGCCGATGTGAACGCCAGCCTGCGCCAGTTCATCGAGCGCGGCGAAACCTTTGACGCCATCGTGCTCGACCCGCCCAAGTTTGCGCCCACGGCAGCGCACGCCGAGCGCGCCGCACGCGCCTACAAGGACATCAACCGCCTGGCTTTCAAGCTGCTGGCGCCGGGTGGTGAGCTGTTTACCTATTCGTGTTCGGGCGGCATCAGCGCCGACCTTTTCCACAAGATCGTGGCGTCGGCCGGTACCGATGCGGGGGTGGACGGCTTCATCAGCGAACGCCTGCAGGGTGCGCCCGATCATCCGATGACGATTGCCTTTCCTGAAGGCGAATACCTCAAAGGGCTGGTGGTCGTGCGCCGCTGACCTCGTCAGGGCAAGCCCATCGCCACCCCGATAAACTCACGCCTTTCGCGCAACCCCTCGGAGCATTCCATGGCCCTCATTCCTGCCACCATCCTCACCGGCTTTCTGGGCTCGGGCAAGACCACGCTGCTCAAGCGTGTGCTGTCCGAAGCCCACGGCATGAAGCTCGCGGTCATCGAGAACGAGTTCGGCGAGGAAAACATCGACAACGAGATCCTGGTCTCCGAGACGAACGAGCAGATCATCCAGATGAGCAACGGTTGCGTGTGCTGCACCATCCGCGAAGACCTGCGCGCCACGCTGCAGCTGCTGGCGGCCAAGCGCCGCAAGGGCCTGCTGCAGTTCGACCGTGTGGTCATCGAGACCACGGGTCTGGCCGATCCGGGCCCGGTGGCGCAGACCTTCTTCATGGACGACGAGATCGCCGAGACCTTCCTGCTGGACTCCATCCTCACCCTGGTGGATGCCAAGCATGCCCAGCAGCAGCTCAACGACCGCGTCGAGGCGCAGCGCCAGGTGGGTTTTGCCGACCAGATCTTCATCAGCAAGGCCGACCTGGTCTCTGCCGACGAACTGGCCGCGCTGCAGCACCGCCTCAAGCACATGAACCCGCGCGCGCCCCACAAGGTGGTGCACTTCGGTGAGGTGCCGATCAAGGAAGTCTTCGATCTGCGCGGCTTCAATCTGAACGCCAAGCTGGACATCGACCCTGACTTCCTCAATGCCAGTGACCATGACCACCATCATGGCCATGACCACGAACACGGCGAGCACTGCGACCACGACCATGAACATGGCGAGCACTGCGGTCACGACCACCACGATCACGAACATGGTGAGCACTGCCACCACCCGCACCACCATCACCACGACGACGATGTGAAGAGTTTCGTCTTCAAGTCCGACCGGGCTTTTGATCCGGCCAAGCTCGAAGACTTCCTGGGCGCCATCGTCAACGTCTACGGCCCCAAAATGCTGCGCTACAAGGGTGTGCTCAACATGAAGGGCACCGAGCGCAAGGTCATTTTCCAGGGCGTGCACCAGCTCATGGGCAGCGACCTGGGGCCGGTCTGGCAGGACCATGAGCCGCGCACCAGCAAAATGGTCTTCATCGGCATCGATCTGCCCAAGGACATCCTGCTGCAAGGGCTGGAGCAGTGTCTGATCTGATTGCTTTGGTGTTGCTTTTGGGGTGATTTCCGGATTTATAAATGTCGTCCGGATTTTGAGGGGTTCAGTCGCTACAATGCCCGCCCTGTAAGGCCCCTCATTCCCGGGAGGCCTGCTTCAGAGGGGTGGCCCCCGGTTTGTTTGCCACAGTGCAAACGTCCAAAACGGCCGCATTCTGGGGCACTCGGTGGCAGGACAACCTGCCCAGCCGGTCAGGAGACATGACGTGAAGACGCCCGCCAAGAAAGCGACAAAAGCCGCTGCAAAAGCGCCGGCCAAGGTCGCCGCCCCGTCCAAGAAGGTGTCCGCCAAGTCACCCGCCAAAGCCAAGGCCGCCCCAGCCAAAGTCAAGGCCGTCCCGGTCAAGGCCAAAGCGGCTCCGGTCAAGGCGAAAGCCCAAGTGAGCACGGTCAAAGCCGCGCCTGCCAAGGCCAAGCCCGCAGCTCCGGCCAAAACCAAGCCTGTGGCCAAGGCCGTGAAAAAAGCGGCACCGGCCAAAACGCCAGTGAAAGCCGCCGCCACGCCGGTGGTCGCCAAAAAAGCAGCCGTCAAGCCCCAGGTGCCCAGCGCCAAGGCCAGCAAGACGGTCAACACCTCCAAGGTGTCCACCCCCAAGGCCAGCCAGCCCCAACCGGTGGTGAAAGCGCCGGCCAAGGCTCCGGCACCCGCCAAGGCGGCGCCAGAAGTGGCCCCTGTGCAGGCAGCCGCGCCCGCGGCCGCCGACCTGCCCGTACGTTCCAGCCGCCCTTCGGCGCGGTTGGCCCAGATCACCGTGCCGTCCATGCCGCAAGCCGTGGCTTCGACGGCCGCCAAAGCCAGTTTCCTGCCCTCCATGCCCACCACCGTTCTGCCTTCCCCCTCCGCTGTCAAAAAAGACCCCAAACTGGCCAATAACTGGAAAAACAAGCCGGTGGATCAGCTCACCGACGCCGAAGTCCTGGCCATGCCCGACAGCGAGTACATGAATGACGCGCAGATGGCGTTTTTCCGCCTCAAGCTGGTGCAGCTCAAGCAGGAGATCCTCAACAGCGCGGGCGAGACCACCGAGCACTTGCGCGAAGACACGGTGGTTGTGCCTGATCCGGCCGACCGTGCCACGATCGAGGAAGAGCATGCCCTGGAGCTGCGCACCCGCGACCGCGAGCGCAAGCTGCTCAAGAAAATCGAGCAGTCGATTGCCCGCATCGACGCCGGTGACTACGGCTACTGCGATGAGACCGGTGAACCCATCGGCGTGGGTCGCCTGCTGGCACGTCCCACCGCCACCCTGTCGCTCGAAGCCCAGCAGCGCCGCGAACTCAAGCAGAAGATGTTTGGCGACTGATTTGCCGATTTTTCCGCCATCAGGCCCCTGCATGCAGGGGCCTTTTCTTTGGGTCGGTCACTACCACTTTTCGGGATTTTTACAATTTCTCCAATCCTTCAGGCGTTACTTTCAGAGCCCCTTCTAAGTGCCTCATTTGCAAGGAAAAATCCCCGAAAATTTTCTCGCAAAACTGCTCTAAGCTGTTGATTTCATTGAAAAAAATCTGAATCGGCCCCTTGTGGTGAGTGGATTTCCTGCTACAGTGCAAAAAAGTGCAATTAAGTGGGGGAAAGTGCCTTCACTTGCCGCTTTCGCTGAAAAGGTCTTTCGCAGTGTTTCAAGGGGCTTCATCGCTGAGTCTGGATGCCAAGGGGCGGCTTTCTGTGCCGACCCGGCACCGTGACGTGCTCCATGCGACGGCGCAGGGGCAGCTGACCATCACCCGCCACCCGCATGGCTGCCTGATGGTGTTTCCCCGTCCCGAGTGGGAGAAGTTCCGCGAACGCATTGCCCAGCTGCCCATGTCGGCCCAGTGGTGGAAGCGCATCTTCATGGGCAACGCCATGGATGTGGAGATGGATGGCACCGGCCGTGTGCTGATCTCCCCGGAGCTGCGCCAGGCCGCCGGTATTTCCCGCGACACCATGCTGCTGGGCATGGGCAACCATTTCGAGCTCTGGGACAAGGCCACCTACGAAGCCCAGGAAGCGCAGGCCATGCAGGGCGAGATGCCTGAAGCCTTCAAGGACTTCTCGTTCTGATGGACATGAGCGCGCTGCCCCTGACCCATACCACCGTGCTTCTGAATGAAGCTGTTGATGCCCTGCTGGATTCTCAAGCGGGTGCGGATGGGGTGTATGTCGATGGCACCTTCGGGCGCGGCGGTCATTCCCGTCTGATTTTGTCGCGCCTGTCGCCGCAGGGGCGTCTGCAGGCCTTTGACAAGGACCCGGATGCGATCGCCGAAGCGGGGCGCATGGCGGACGCGCGTTTCACGATCCGCCACGAAGGCTTTGCGCATCTGGCGGACCTGCCAGACGCCAGTGTCGACGGGGTGCTGCTGGACCTCGGGGTCAGTTCCCCTCAGATCGACAACCCCGTCAGGGGTTTTTCTTTTCGTTTTGACGGCCCGCTTGACATGCGCATGGACACCACGCGCGGCGAGAGTGTGGCCGATTGGCTGGCCACGGCCACAGTGGATCAAATCACGGAGGTGATACGTGACTACGGCGAAGAACGGTTTGCTTTTCAGATTGCAAAGGCGCTTGTGGCTCGCCGACAGGAGCGGGGCCCAGTTTCAACCACCGCTGAGCTGGCCCAGCTCGTGGCTGACACGGTCAAAACCCGCGAGCCGGGCCAGAACCCTGCAACGCGGACATTTCAGGCTCTTCGGATTTTCATCAACGCCGAGCTTGAAGAGCTCGAACAGGCGCTGACGGCCTGCCTGAATGTGTTGCGACCAGGCGGTCGCCTGGTGGTGATCAGCTTTCATTCGCTGGAAGACCGCATCGTCAAGCAGTTCATCGCCAAGCACTCCAAAGAGGTGGTGGACCGCCGCGTGCCCTTTGCCCAGCCGCAGGCCATGCGCCTGCAGGCGCAGGGCCGCGTCAAGCCGTCCGAGGCCGAGGTGGCCGCGAACCCGCGTGCGCGCAGCGCCATCATGCGGGTGGCCGAGCGCACCGAGGTGCCCGCATGATGCGCCTGAGCGTGCTCTTGCTGCTGGCCGTGGTGGCCAGCGCCATGACGCTGGTCCACACCCAGTACGAATCGCGGCGTCTGTTCATGGCCCTGGAGGCCGAACGCAAGGAAGCCGCCCGACTGGAGATCGAGCATGACCGCCTGCAGGTCGAACGCCGTGCGCAGGCCACCCCGCTGCGGGTCGAACAGATCGCGCGTCAGCAGCTGCAGATGCGCATGGTCAGCCCGGCCATCACCCAGTACGTGACCGGCACAGAAGGCAAGCCCGAGGTGCGCCCATGAGCCGCAGCGTTCAGCTCGGTTCCAGCCCGCTGCTGGCCAGCAAGACACCCGTCTGGCGCAGCAAGCTGATCGTGGGGGCGATTGCGCTGGGCTTCATGGGTCTGGTTGGCCGCGCCGTGTATGTGCAGGTCATCGAGAACGACTTCTTCATCAAGCAGGGCACCAAGCGTTTCGTGCGCACCCTGGAGTTGCCGGCCAACCGCGGGCGCATTCTGGACCGCAACGGCATGCTGCTGGCGTCCAGCGTGCCGGCGCCCAGCATCTGGGCCAATCCCGAGGACATCGAGCGCGATCCGGCCAAGCTGCGACAGCTCGCCAAGCTGCTGGACATCAGCGCCGCCGATCTGGACAAGAAGCTGCAAAACGAGGACAAGACCTTTGTCTGGCTGCGCCGCCAGATGGACGAGTCGGTGGTCAAACAGATCCTGGCGCTGGACATCAAGGGCGTCTACAGCATCAAGGAATACAAGCGCCTGTACCCCGAGGGCGAGGCGGCTGCGCACATCGTGGGCTTCACCAATGTGGAAGACCAGGGCCAGGAAGGCGTGGAGCTGGTGTTTCAGAAGCAGCTGGCGGGCAAGCCCGGTTCCCGGCGCGTGATCAAGGACGGTCGCCACCGGGTGGTGGAGGCCGTGGGCGATGCCGTGCCGCCCGAAGACGGCCAGGACATTCAGCTCTCGATCGACAGCAAGGTCCAGTTCTTTGCCTACCAGAAGCTGCGCGATGCAGTCCAGGAGCACAAAGCCAAGGCGGGCAGCGTGGTGGTGCTCGACGCGCAAAGTGGCGAAGTGCTGGCGCTGGCCAACTACCCCAGCTATTCGCCCGACAAGCGTGTCAATCTCAGCGGAGAGCAGCTGCGCAACCGCGCCCTGACCGACACTTTCGAGCCAGGCTCGACCATGAAGCCTTTCCCGGTCGCGCTGGCCCTGGAAAAAGGACTGGTCAAGCCCGAGACGCCGATCCAGACCGCGCCCGGTCGCATCACCATCACCGGTTCGACCATCACCGACGCCCACCCGCATGGCGTGCTCAGCGTCAATGAGGTGATCCAGAAATCGAGCAATGTGGGCACCGTCAAGATGGCGATGCAGATCGAGGCACGCGAGCTGTGGGACATGTACAGCTCGGTGGGTTTTGGCCAGAAACCCCAGATTCCTTTCCCTGGCGTGGTCAGTGGTCGCTTGCGGCCTTATAAAACCTGGCGCCCGATCGAGCAGGCGACCATGAGCTATGGCTACGGCATCTCGGGCAGCCTGTTTCAGGTGGCGCGGGCCTACACGGTGTTTGCGCGCGATGGCGAAATCGTGCCGGCGACGCTGCTCAAGGCCGAACAGAAAGTCCCGGGCGTGCGGGTGTTCAGCCCGGAAAACGCCCGCGCCATGCGCAAGATGCTGAACCTGGTAACCGGCCCTGGCGGCACCGCCCCCAAGGCCCAGACCATGGGTTATTCGGTGGGCGGCAAGACAGGAACGGCCCACAAGCAGGAGGGCAAAGGCTACGCGGGCAAGAAATACCGCGGCTTTTTTGTCGGCATGGCGCCCATCGAGCAGCCCCGCATTGTGGTGGCGGTGATGATCGATGAACCCAGCAACGGCCGCTATTACGGCGGCGATGTGGCTGCACCTGTGTTCAGCACCACCGTGCAGCAGACCTTGCGTCTGCTGGGCGTGCAGCCCGACATGTCGGTCAAGCCGCAGGTGGTGGTCAAGGCGGTGGAGGAGTCGTTCTGATGGTCGAGCTCCAGACCCCTGTTCAGGCCGCGCAGTGGCTGCGTCAGCACGTCACGGGCGAGTTGCGCACCGACAGCCGCCGTGTGCGGCCCGGCGATGGCTTCATTGCCTGGCCCGGTGCGGCCACCGATGGCCGTCAGTACATGGCCCGTGCGTTCGAGCAAGGCGCTGCCGCCTGCCTGATGCAGCACGAAGGCAGTGAGCCCTGGCAGTCCCTGGCGCCCGCTGACCGCGTGGCCTCGCTGCCCGGACTCAAGCACAGCACGGGCCTGGTGGCCGATGCGTATTACGAGCGTCCCAGCGACCGACTGCGCGTGATGGCGGTGACGGGCACCAACGGCAAGACCTCGACCGCCTGCTGGCTGGCGCAGGCGCTGGCGGTGCTGCAGCCGCAGCGCCGCTGTGGCGTGGTGGGCACGCTGGGCGTGGGCCTGTGGCCCGAACTGGTGAGCACGGGCATGACCACCCCCGACCCGGTGCGCCTGCAGCAGGCCTTTGGCGACATGCTGGACGCCGGTGCCCAGCAGTGCGCCATCGAGGCCTCATCGATTGGCATTGCGGAACACCGCCTCGATGGCACGCGCATCCGCACGGCCATCTTCACCAATTTCACCCAGGACCACCTGGACTACCACGGCAGCATGGCCGCGTACTGGGCCGCCAAGCGCGCCTTGTTTGCCTGGGATGGCCTGACGTCTGCGGTGGTCAACATCGACGATGCGCAGGGCGCCTTGCTGGCCCACGAACTGCAGGGTACGGGCGTGGCGCTGTGGACCTGCTCGCGCCAGCAGCAGGCGCGCCTGATGGCCACCCGGTTGCCCAGCCATGAAGGGCTGAGCTTCGAGGTGCGCGAAGGCGATGAGGCTTGTGCGGTCCACACGCAGCTGGTGGGCGAATACAACATGGACAACTTGCTGGGCGTGATCGGCGCCTTGCGTGCCCAGGGCGTTGGCCTGCAGCAGGCCGCGCAGGCTTGCACGCAGCTCACGGCGGTGCCTGGCCGCATGCAGCGCGTGCAGGCGCCAGAGGGCAGTCAGGCGCCCCTGGTGCTGGTGGACTATGCCCACACGCCCGATGCACTGACGCAGGCCTTGCGCGCCCTGCAGCCGCTGGCGCAGGAGCGCGGTGGACAGCTGTGGTGCGTGTTTGGCTGCGGCGGTGACCGTGATGCGGGCAAGCGTCCCCAGATGGCCGCTGTGGCCGAGCGGCTGGCAGGCCGTGTGGTACTGACCAGCGACAACCCTCGTTCGGAATCGGTCCAGAACATCCTGGCGCAGATGCGTGCCGGATTGCAGCGTGCCGATGCCGTCACGCAAATCGAAGACCGCGCGGCCGCCATCCGCCAGACCTTGCGCCAGGCGCAGGTGCAGGATGTGGTGCTGGTGGCGGGCAAGGGCCACGAAACCACACAGGAAATCGCAGGGGTGTTCCATCCTTTCTCGGATGTGGCGCACATCGAATCGGCCTTGCAGGAGGTGACGGCATGAGCATGCCCCGTCCCTTTGTGCCCATGGACCTGTCACTGGCTCAGGCGGCCGACTGGTTGACCGGTTCGCGTGCCGAGCGTGCCCAGGGCGTGCAGATCGACCGTGTGCACACCGACACCCGCACGCTGCAGCCAGGCGACCTGTTCGTGGCCTTGCGTGGCGAGCGTTTTGATGCACACCAGTTCATCGCCCAGGCCGCCGCTAAGGGGGCCACCGCCGTGCTGTGCGAGGCCGCTGGCGAAGCGGCTGCCCAGGCCGCCGGACTGCCTGCCCTGATCGTGCCGGACAGCCGTCTGGCCTTGGGCGAGCTGGCCGCAGGCTGGCGCCGACAGTTCGATCTGCCTTTGATTGCCGTGACCGGCAGCAACGGCAAAACCACCGTCACGCAGATGGTCGCCAGCATCTTGCGCGCCCATGCGGGTGACGCAGCGCATGCCACGCAGGGCAATCTGAACAACGACATCGGTGTGCCGCTGACCCTGCTGGGCCTGCGCGCACAACACCGCATCGCCGTCATCGAGCTGGGCATGAACCATCCAGGCGAGATCGCCTACCTGGCACGCCTGGCCCAACCCACGGTCGCCCTGGTCAACAACGCCCAGCGCGAACACCAGGAATTCATGCACACGGTGCAGGCGGTGGCCGAAGAAAACGGCGCTGTGCTCCAGGCCCTGCCTGCCCAGGGCGTGGCCGTCTACCCGCAGGACGACGAATACACCGCCCTGTGGGACGGGCTGGCCGCCGATCGCGCGCGTTGCCGTTTCGCACTGGCTGGCGGTGAAGTGAGCGCGGCCGTGGTGGTCTGGCATGCCGGGGCCTGGCAGTTCACACTGCGCACGGCGCAGGGCACCGCGCCGGTGGTGCTGCACATTGCCGGCCGCCACAACGTCAAGAATGCGCTGGCCGCTGCGGCCTGTGCGCTGTCGGCCGGTGTCCCGCTGACGGCCGTGGCCCAGGGCCTGCAGGCTTTCGAACCCGTCAAGGGCCGTTCGCGCGCGCTGGCCCTGGCGGGTGGGCAGATCACCGTGGTGGACGACACCTACAACGCCAACCCCGACTCGGTGCGGGCCGCCATCGATGTGCTGGCCGAGCTGCCGGGGCCGCGCCTGCTGGTACTGGGGGACATGGGCGAAGTGGGAGACCAGGGCCCGCAATTCCACGCCGAGGTGGGCGCGTACGCCGCAGAAAAAGGCATCGAGGTGGTGTTCACCCTGGGGGAACTGAGCCTGCATGCCCACCGCGCCTTGGGCGCACGCCGTGGGCAGCACTTTGCCGACATGGCGGCCTTGCAGGCGGCGGTGGCGGCGGTCTGGCGCAGTGCCAACAGCATTCTGGTCAAGGGCTCGCGCTTCATGAAGATGGAGCGCGTGGTCGAGACCCTGCAAGAACAAGATATTCAAAAGGGAGAGGTCCATGCTGCTTAGCCTGGCCCAGTGGTTGCAGTCGATGTTCCCCGAGTGGGGCTTTCTGCGTGTGTTCCAGTACATCACTTTCCGGGCGGTGATGGCCGCCATGACCTCCTTGCTGATCGGTCTGGCGGCCGGTCCCTGGGTGATCCGCCGCCTGACCTCGCTCAAGATCGGTCAGCCGGTGCGCGAATACGCCATGCAGACGCACCTGGTCAAGAGTGGCACGCCGACCATGGGCGGGGTGCTGATCCTGATCGCCATCGCGGTCTCGACCTTGCTGTGGTTTGACCTGTCCAACCGTTTTGTCTGGATCGTGCTGATCGTCACGCTGGGCTTTGGTGCGATTGGCTGGGCAGACGACTGGCGCAAGGTGGTGCACAAGGACCCCGAGGGCATGCGTTCGCGTGAAAAGTATTTCTGGCAGTCGCTCATCGGCCTGGTGGCTGCGCTGTATCTGGTGTTCAGCATTTCCGAAAGCAACAACCTGAAGGTGATGCAGCTGTTTGCCAACTGGGTGATGTCCGGTTTTGACGTGAACCTGCCGCCCAAGGCCGGTCTGCAGCTGCCCTTCTTCAAGGAAGTGAGCTACCCCCTGGGGGTGTTCGGTTTTGTCATCATGACCTACCTGGTGATCGTCGGTTCCAGCAACGCCGTGAACCTCACCGATGGCCTGGACGGACTGGCCATCATGCCGGTGGTGATGGTGGGCTCGGCGCTGGGTGTGTTTGCCTACGTGACGGGCAGCTCGATCTATTCCCGCTACCTGTTCTTCCCCTACATCCCGGGTTCGGGCGAGCTGATGATCTTCTGCGCCGCCATGGCTGGCGCCGGGCTGGCCTTCCTGTGGTTCAACACCCACCCGGCCCAGGTCTTCATGGGCGACGTGGGCGCGCTGGCCCTGGGCGGTGCGCTGGGCACGATCGCCGTGATCGTGCGCCAGGAAATCGTGCTGGCCATCATGGGCGGCATCTTCGTGGTCGAGGCCCTGTCGGTCATGCTGCAGGTGAGCTACTTCAAGTACACCAAGAAGAAATACGGCGAGGGCCGACGCATCCTGAAGATGGCGCCCCTGCACCACCATTTTGAAAAGAGCGGCTGGAAGGAAACGCAGGTGGTGGTGCGTTTCTGGATCATCACCATGCTGCTGTGCCTGGTGGGCCTGTCCACCCTGAAGCTGAGGTAAGCGATGCAACAGTTGCGCGACCTCCACGTTCTGATCCTTGGCCTGGGCGCTTCGGGCCTGGCCATGGCGCGCTGGTGCGCACGCCATGGTGCCGTGGTGACCGTGGCCGACACGCGTGAGGCACCCCCTCAGTTGGCCACGCTGCAGGCCGAGTGGCCCGATGTTCGCTTTGTGAGTGGTGAATTCAGCGCCGCGCTGATCGAAGGCACGCCGGTGCGTGCCGTCTTCCGCAGCCCGGGGCTGGCCCCCGAAGTGGTGGCACCGGTGGTGGATGCCGCCCGCGCCGCTGGTCTGTGGCAGGGGGGAGAGCTGAGCCTGTTCGCCGCCGGTCTGCAGGATTTGCAGGAGCTCTTTGGCTATGCACCGCAGGTGCTGGCCATCACCGGCACCAATGGCAAGACCACGGTGACTTCATTGACCGGCCAGCTGGTGGCCCGTGCCGGCAAGACGGTCAAGGTGGCGGGCAACATCGGCCCGACTCTGCTGGACACGCTGGGCGAAGCCTTACAACAGGCCGAGGGGGATGCGCAGCAGCTGGAACAAGAGGAGCGTGAAGCCGAGGAAGCCGAAGCCGCACGCCTGGCCGAACAGGCCGCCAGCGCGCAAGCCACGGCGCAGCCCAAGACCGCAGTGGATGCGGAGGAAGCCTTGAGCGCCGACGCACCCGAAGTTGCAGATGCAGAAGCACAGGAGACGGCCGAGACCGAAGAACAGGCGCCTGCTGCCTTGCCCATCCAGGCGCCGGTTCGTCTGTCGGCCATGGCGCGCGTGTTGCCCCAGGTCTGGGTGCTGGAGCTCTCCAGCTTCCAGCTCGACAGCAGCGACGGATTCGAGCCCACGGCCGCCACGGTGCTCAATGTCACGCAGGACCACCTGGACTGGCACGGTTCGATGAAAGCCTATGCCGATGCCAAGGCCCGTATTTTCGGCAGCCGGGCGCTGATGGTGCTCAACCGCGAAGACGCGTCCGTCATGGCCATGCTGCCCGAGCCCGTGCGTGCCCGCTTGCAAAAGCCGGTGGTGCGCGCCCATGTCACGTTTGGCAGCGACATGCCCCAGCGTCCGGGCGATTACGGCATCGAGTCCGTCAATGGCATGACCTGGCTGGTGCGTGCCCTGGAAGCCGACGAAACCCGCAAGCGCCGCAAGGACGAAGACGAAGAGCTGCACATCCAGCGGCTGATGCCGGCCGATGCGCTGCGCATCCGTGGTCGCCACAATGCCGTCAACGCGCTGGCTGCGCTGGCGCTGGCCGGCAGTGCCTGTTGCCAGCTGGGCCCCATGCTGTATGGCCTGCGTGAATACCGCGGCGAACCCCATCGTGTCGAGCCGGTGGCCATCATCAATGACGTCGAGTATTTCGACGACAGCAAGGGCACCAATGTGGGGGCCACGGTGGCGGCCCTGCTGGGCCTCGGTGCCGAGCGCCGTATCGTGGTGATTTTGGGTGGCGACGGCAAGGGACAGGATTTTTCGCCCTTGCTCGCGCCGGTGACGCAGCATGTGCGCGCTGCCGTGCTGATCGGGCGCGATGCAGCCTTGATCCGTGAGGCGCTGCAGGGCTCGGGCGTGACATTACAGGATGCATCCGATCTGACCGATGCCGTGAAGCTGTGCGCTCAGCTGGCGCAAAGCGGCGATGCCGTGCTGCTGTCGCCGGCTTGCGCCAGTCTGGACATGTTCCGTAACTACGAGCACCGGGCCGAGGTGTTCCGCGCCGCGGTGGCTGAACTGGCGGATGCCGCCGGTGTCGACATGGGAGGCGCGCTGTGAGCGATGGCCTGACCCTCATGCAGCGTCTGCGCCAGGGCTTCTCGGGCCTGCTGGGCGGGGTTGCGGGCGGCGAGCAGGCGGCCACGCCGCACGGGCTGCCCGTCAATCTGGGCGGCTATGAATTTGCCAAGAACAGCCCGGGCGCTGCGGCACGCCTGAACGGCGTGGACCAGGCCCTGGTGTGGGTGGTGGTGGCCCTGCTGATGTGGGGCATGGTCATGGTGTATTCGGCCTCGATCGCCATGCCCGACAACCCGCGCTTCGCCCGTTATGCGCACACCCACTTCCTCACACGGCACATCATTTCGCTGGTGATGGGCTGTGCTGTGGCGCTGCTGGCTTTTCAGGTGCCGATGGAAACCTGGGAAAAGTGGGCCCGGCCGATGTTCGTGCTGTCCTTGGTGCTGCTGGCGCTGGTGCTCATTCCCTTCATTGGCAAGGGCGTCAATGGCGCGCGTCGCTGG
>Ga0255292_1000087_pt1 | contig 14744 bp, 16 predicted proteins | sample MistaT_35_FD_183690 | JGI IMG/M metagenome (GOLD analysis project Ga0255292, IMG submission 183690) | Metatranscriptome of freshwater microbial communities from Mississippi River, Louisiana, United States - Miss_Miss_RepB_8h (Metagenome... | ecosystem: Environmental > Aquatic > Freshwater >...
CCTGATGTCACGATGGTTCATGCAAAAAAAATCATGTATCGGGCATGAAATCCTCAAAAACCGGGACAGACCTGATCGAAAGGTGAATGGTCAGCACTTCCAGTGCTTCAGACAATGGGGTGCAGACCAGTGTTGGCGACAGCCCACTCACAGCCTTTTTCAACCCTCACAGGAGAGCAAGCATGATGACCGCCGCAGAGATCAACGCCTCGCAAAAAGCCGGTGTGAGCCAATGGTTCGAATGGGCCGACAAGACGCTCGACGAAACCAGCAAATGGATGGACTTGAACCTGAGCACTTGCCGGGACACCATGGAGGAGATGGCCAGCTGCTGTCAGCGGGCCTGCGATGTGCACGATTGGCCCAGCGCTTTTCAGTGGCAGTCTGGGGCGTTCAAGCCGTTTGCGGAGCGTTCAGCCGAGTACGGCGCGCGCCTGGTGGGTCTGGCCTCGGGTTCGGGCGTGGACTTTGGGCGCAGCTTCGAGTCCCAATGGGAAAGTCTCGGCCAGCAGATGAATGCCTGGATGGGGCAGTCCATGCCCCTCTTGCCACGCACAGGGCAGATGCCGAGCGCCGACTACCTGCGCAATGCCATGCAGGCGTTTGACAGTGTTTGGGAAACCATGCGCCAGAACATGGTGCAGGCGCAGCAGCTGGCAACGGCGCAGGGGCAGATGGACAAACCGGCCCTGAAGAAAGCCGCCAGCAAAAATCAGCACTGAGGGGCCGTATTTGGCCTGTCCGGAGGGAATCGAACCCCCGACCCACAGCTTAGAAGGCTGTTGCTCTATCCAACTGAGCTACGGACAGATCCGGAACACAGAGACAAGAAAGGCCCTGAACGGGCCTTTGTTGTTGTGTGAATGGTCGGAGCGGCGGGATTCGAACTCGCGACCCTCTGCTCCCAAAGCAGATGCGCTACCAGGCTGCGCTACGCTCCGACTGGGTCTGATTCTACCCGTGAAAGGGGCACGAACCGGCGCGGCTCAGCGTTTTTCGTGCTGGCCTGCACCAAAGAGGTGGTGCCGGGCCTTGTCGTCCACCAGCGGTTTGCGGGCATCTGCCAGCACCTGCACCGCTTTTTGCACCGCCGGGCGGGCGGCGATCGTGTCAAACCACGCCTTCAGGTGGGGGTAGTCGGCCCAGTCGATGCCCTGGTTTTGCCAGCTGCGCAGCCAGGGAAAGATCGCCATGTCGGCAATCGAATAGCTTTTGCCGCCGATCCAGGGACTGGACTGCAAGCGTTTGTCCATCACGCCGTACAGGCGTTTGGCTTCGTTGGTGTAGCGGTCAATGCCGTACTGGATTTTTTCGGGCGCGTAGATGCGGAAATGATGGGCTTGCCCGAGCATCGGGCCCACACCCCCCATCTGGAACATCAGCCATTGCAGGACCTCGTACTTGGCGCGGTCCGACTTGGGCATGAACTTGCCGGTCTTGGCCGCCAGGTAGACCAGGATGGCGCCGGACTCGAACAGCGAGATCGGCTTGCCGTCCGGTCCTTCGCTGTCCACCAGGGCCGGGATCTTGTTGTTGGGGCTGATCTTCAGAAAGTCAGGCTGGAACTGGTCGCCCGTGCCGATGTTGATCGGGTGCACACGGTAGGGCAGCCTGCATTCCTCGAGCATGATGTGGATCTTGTTCCCGTTGGGGGTGGGCCAGGTGTAGAGGTCGATCATTCAGGGCTCCTGCTGTGAAGGCACGATCATCGCAAAAACGGCCTGCATCTGCAGGCCGTTGGACAAGGGCAGATGGCCGATCAGCTGCCGCGTGTGATGGGCATGTCCACTTCACCCGGGACGGTCATGTGGCGTGCATATTCCAGCTTGGCCAGCGAGTTGCGGTGCACCTCGTCCGGGCCGTCGGCAAAGCGCAAGGTGCGCTGATGGGCATACGAGAACGCCAGCGGGAAGTCCTGCGAAATGCCGCCGCCACCGTGCGCCTGGATGGCCCAGTCGATGATCTGGCAAGCCATGTTCGGGGCCACGATCTTGATCATGGCGATCTCGGCCTTGGCGATCTTGTTGCCCACCGTATCCATCATGTAGGCAGCCTTGAGGGTGAGCAGGCGGGCTTGTTCGATCATGCAGCGGGCTTCGGCCACACGCTCTTGCCAGACGGTCTGGCGCGCCACTTCGCGGCCGAAGGCGACACGGCTGTTGAGGCGTTTGCACATCAGCTCCAGCGCACGTTCGGCGGCGCCAATCGAGCGCATGCAGTGGTGAATGCGTCCAGGGCCGAGGCGGCCTTGTGCAATCTCGAAGCCACGGCCCTCGCCCAGCAGCAGATTGCTGGCGGGCACGCGCACGTTTTCGAGCAGAATTTCCATGTGACCGTGCGGTGCATCGTCGTAGCCAAACACCGACAGGTGGCGCAGCACCTTGATGCCGGGCGTGTTGGCCGGCACCACGATCATGGACTGCTGCGAATGGCGTGGGGCTTCGGGGTCGGTCTTGCCCATCACGATGTAGACCGCGCAGCGCGGATCGCCCGCGCCGGACGACCACCATTTGCGGCCGTTGATGACGTAGTCGTCACCATCGCGCACGATGGAGCACTGGATGTTGGTGGCATCCGAAGAGGCGACGTCGGGTTCGGTCATCAGGAACGCAGAGCGGATTTCGCCGCGCAGCAGTGGCTCCATCCAGCGGTCCTTGATCTCTTCGCTGGCGTAGCGTTCGAGCGTTTCCATGTTGCCGGTGTCGGGGGCCGAGCAGTTGAAGACTTCGGCAGCCCACGGCACACGGCCCATGATCTCGCACAGCGGCGCATATTCGAGGTTGGACAGGCCTTCGGGCACCCGCTTGGATTTGGGCAGGAACAGGTTCCACAGACCGGCGGCGCGGGCTTTGGGCTTGAGTTCCTCAATCACCTGGCTGGGCACCCAGGCGTTGCCTTTGGCGCGGTTGGCTTCGATTTCCGCCAGGTAGCGGGCTTCATTGGGGTAAATGTGTTCTTCCATGAAGGCCAGCAAGCGGGCCTGCATCTCTTTGACCTTGGGGGTGTATTCAAAATCCATGGTCTTCTCTCCTTGGTGGGTAATCAGTGCTTTTGTGCAAATTGCCAGGCCAGTTCGGCCATGGGACGGGCACCCGCGCCAGAGGTGCGGGCCTGCTCGCTGGACGCCGTGCCGTCTTCCACCCGCTTGGCAATGCCTTGCAGGATGGCGGCGATGCGGAACATGTTGTAGGCGAGGTAGAAGTTCCAGTCCCGGGCCAGCGCTTCGGGTGTGGTGAAACCGGTGCGTTCGCAGTAGCGGCGGATGTACTGGGCTTCATCGGAGATGCCCAGGTTGGCCAGGTCCAGTCCGCCAATGCCGCGGAAGGTGCCCGGCGTGATGTGCCAGGCCATGCAGTGGTAGCTGAAGTCGGCCAGCGGGTGACCGAGGGTGGACAGTTCCCAGTCCAGCACGGCCAGCACGCGGGCTTCGGTCGGGTGGAACATCAGGTTGTCGAGCCGGTAGTCACCATGCACGATGCTGACCAGCGAATCGTCCTTGGCGCTGTCCGGGATGTTTTTCGGCAGCCAGTCCATCAGCCGGTCCATCTCGGGGATGGGCTGCGTGATGGACGCCACGTACTGCTTGCTCCAGCGGCTGACCTGGCGCTCGATGTAGTTGCCCGGCTTGCCGTAACTGGCCAGTCCCCGCTCGGCAAAAGGCACCTTGTGCAGGGCGGCCATGACGCGGTTCATCTCGTCGTAAATCTCGCCGCGCTGCGCAGGCGTCATGCCCGGCAGGGATTGGTCCCATAGCACCCGGCCCTGCACGAACTCCATGACGTAGAAGGCCCGCCCGATGACCGATTCGTCATCGCACAGCACATGCATTCGGGCCACCGGCACATCGGTGCCGTGCAGGCCGCTCATCACGGCGAATTCGCGTTCGATGGCGTGGGCCGAGGGCAGCAGCTTGGCCACCGGGCCGGGTTTGGCCCGCATCACGTACTGCTGCGTGGGGGTGATGAGCTTGTAGGTTGGGTTGGACTGACCACCCTTGAACATTTCAACGCTCAAGGGGCCGGCAAAGCCCGGCAGATGGGTTGTCAGCCAGGCTTGCAGCGCCGGCACGTCGAAAGCGTGGGCGCCCGACACCGGGCGGGTCCCCACGAAATGTTCAAAACCACTCATGGGAACCTCGGGTGGCGGGGACAGGGTCCGCCTGAAAAAGGATCAGTGATCCGCGTTGACGATGGCCATCAGCGCGTCGCGGTCCAGAACGACCAGACCACCCGGCTCGATGCGGATGACCTGCTCGCGCTCCATTTGCTTGAGCTCCTGGTTGACGCGCTGACGCGACGCCCCCAGCAGCTGGGCCAGTTCTTCCTGGGCCAGTTGCAGGCTGATGCGGATCGCCTTGGCGTCCGACAGGCTGGGCGTGCCGTAGCTGCGCACCAGGTGATTGAGCTGCTTGGCCAGGCGCGCGCGCAAGGGCAGGGTGTTGAGGTCTTCCACCAGGCCGTAGAGCTGACGGATGCGGCGCGATTGCAGACGCAGCAGCGCTTCGTAGAACTCGGAATGCTGCGACAGGATCTTGCGGAAGTCGGCGCGCGCCACATTCAGGATGGTCGTGTCGCCATGTGCGTAGCAGTCGTGCGTGCGACGCTCCCCGTCGAAAATCGACACATCGCCAAACCAGATGCCTGGCTCCACATACGTCAGCGTGATCTGCTTGCCCGACACCGAGGTCGAACTCACCCGCACGGCGCCCCGGGCGCAGGCGATCCACACCTCGGGTGGGTCCCCGCGTGCAGCGATCATGTCGCCGTCCTTGTAGCGTTTGACGTAAGCGCATCGAAGAATGTCGTGCCGAAGCGATGGTGAAAGTGAAGAAAACCAGCGACCGTTGTTGATCGCCTCTCGTTCATCCATTGTCAGAATGGGTTCGTCCATGGTCTGTCTTGTCAGTGACTGAAGTCGTGTTGTTTGTCGCCGGGGGGACCGTCAGGGGTTTTTGTCAGCGTGGCGTTGGTTTTCTTTTGCGGGTTCAGAGGTACTTCGGCGTTTCCTTGTTCAGGAAGGCCGAGATGCCGATGCCCGCGTTGGCGTGGTGCAGGTTCTTCACAAAATGGTCCCGTTCACGCGCCAGTTGTGCGTTCAGGGTGCTGCCGTCGGCTTCCAGCAGCAATTCCTTCACGCTGGCCAGCGCATTGGGCGCGCGTGCATTGAGTTGCTGCGACCAGGCCAGTGCGGTCGGCAGGGCGTGGCCGGGCTCGGTGATGCGGTTGACGATGCCCATCTGGTGAAGGCGTTCAGCGCCGATGCGCTCGCCGCACATCAGCAGCTCGGTGGCCAGCTGGCGCGCCACCAGGCGTGACAGGCTCCAGCTGCCGCCGCCATCCGGGGACAGGGCGATCGAGCTGTAGGCCATCACGAACACGCTGTTGACGGCCGAGACAATCAGATCGCAGGACAAGGCCAGCGAGAAACCTGCCCCCGCAGCGGGACCTTCGACAGCGGCGATGACCGGCTTGGGAAAGGTGCGGATGGCTTCGATCCAGCTGTGCAGGCCTTCAATGCTCTGGGCCTGGACCTCGGGCGGCTGCTGGCGGTTGTTCTGCAGGCGCTGCAGGTTGCCCCCGGCACTGAAGATGTGGCCTTCCCCGGTGATGATGACCGAGCGCACTTCGGGGTTGGATTCCGCCGCGTTGAGCGCTTCCACGCCCGCTGCGTACATTTCCGGGCCGAGCGCGTTGCGGTGCTCCGGATTGGACAGGGTCAGAACCATGGTCTGACCTTCGCTGGTGCTGATGAGTTGTGCGGCCATGAGAGTCTCCTGGGTCAATGGCGGTCGTCGTCGCGAAAGATCAGTCCTGTTCGGGCTCAGTCTTCGGTGTGCATCAAGGACAAGCCGATGGCACCGCGGCGACGCAGCCAGGGGCTGGGGCGGTAGCGCGGATCGCCATACACCGTCTGCATGTTGAACAGCACTTCCAGAATGCTGTCCGGGCCAAAGCGGTTGCCCATGGCCAGCGGGCCCATGGGATAGGCCAGACCCAGGGTGACCGCGGTTTCCAGGTCTTCAGGGGTGCACACGCGTTGCTGGCACATGTCCGAAGCGATGTTGACGATCGTGGCCACCACGCGCTGGGTCACAAAACCGCCGCTGTCGCGGATCACGGACACCGGCTTGCCGTCGCGCGCGAACAGCGCATGGGCGGCGTCGCGCATGTCGGCGCGTGTGGCCGGGTTGGTGGCGATCACGCGGCGCTTGGTGGCTGCATCGGGCACCAGCAGGTCGATGCCGATGGTGCGGGCCGGATCATGCCGGTCCACCACGGCCACGGTGGTCACGTCAAAGCCCAGCGGGGCGACGATGGTCAGCGCCTCCGGGGACGGGGACTGGCCGGTTTCAATTTTCGCGCCCAGATCCTTGAGCAATTGCAGCAGCTCGGAGCGGCGCGCGGCGCGGGGCGACACCCACACCGGCGGCATGTTGTCCACCACGGGGACCGGCGGCTCGGCAGGCACTTGCTGTGCGCCATCCACATATTTGTAGAAACCTTCGCCCACTTTCTTGCCGACCACGCCACCGGCCAGGCGCTGGGCCGTGATCACATTGGGGCGGTAACGCGGCTCGTCGTAGTACTGGCGGTAGATGGATTCGATCACATGGTGCGACACGTCCAGCGCCGTCAGATCGAACAGCTCGAAGGGGCCGAGGCGAAAGCCGACCTGGTCGCGCAGGATGCGGTCGATGGTGGCGAAATCGGCGATGCCTTCGCTGACGATGCGCAGGGCTTCGGTGCTGTAGCCGCGGCCGGCGTGGTTGACGATGAAGCCGGGGGTGTCACCCGCCTGCACCGGCGTGTGGCCCATCTGGCGGGCAAAGTCGGACAGGCGCTGGCAGACGGCCGCATCGGTCTTGAGGCCGGCAATCACCTCCACCACTTTCATGAGCGGCACCGGGTTGAAGAAGTGGTAGCCCGCGAACCGGCCCGGGTGCTGCATGCCGGCGGCAATGGCCGTCACCGACAGCGACGAGGTGTTCGTCACCAGCACGGCCTCGGGCGCCACGACTTTTTCCAGATCGGCAAACACCGCCTTTTTGATGTCGATTTTCTCGACGATGGCCTCGACCACCAGCTCGCACGCAGCCAGGTCCTGCAGGCTGGTCGCTTCCACCAGCTGCGCCTTGTAAGCGGCCACGGCTTCGGGTGTCAGTTTGCCTTTGTCGGCCAGTTTGTCCCAGGTCTGGGCCAGGGCTTCGCGTGCCTTGGCGCTGGCGCCAGGCTGGGTGTCGTAGAGCCAGACCTGGCTGCCGGCCTGGGCAGCGATCTGGGCGATGCCGCGGCCCATGGCCCCGGCGCCGATGATGGCGACTTTGGAAAACGCGATTGTCATGTCGGGGAGTCTCTGATCTGTAGAAGAGGGGACGATCTGTAACTTGTCGGAAACTGACAATTATGGATCCTGTTTCAGGTCTGATTCTGGACAGGGCGACGGCGCGCCTGTCGGTCTGCCCAGAAGCTCAGCCCCAGGGCACACAGCAGCCCGATGCAACCGGCCATCGGCAAACTGGTGATGCCCACTGTCTGGATCAACCAGCCGCCACCGCCTGCCCCAATGGCTTGACCGGCGTACATGGCGGATGTGTTCAGAGCGATGGAGGCGGGCGCCAGCACGGGCGACAAATTCACCAGACGTGCCTGTTGTGAGGAATTGGAAGCAAAGACGCCCAGCCCCCAGGGGATGATGGCCAGTACCATGGCCTGGAAGGATGATGTCACACTGACCAGTCCCAAACCCAGGGCGATACTGCCCAATGCCCAGGCCATTGCACCGGAGGGTCCGATCCGATCAATCCAGCGCGACACCGCTGCGTTTCCGATAAAACCGCACAGCCCGTAAACCAGCAGCAGGCCGCTGAGCGCTGTCGCTCCGAGACCGAAACGCTCGACCACATAAGGGGCCAGGTAGCTCAAGAGCACGAATTGCCCACCCGCCGAAACGACGGTGATGCTCAGGGTCAGCAGCATCGTGGGGGACAGCAGGGTCTGTCGCCAGGCACTGGCCGACAAGGGTGGGGGCACCACCCCGCGGGGCATGCGTTTTTGCAGCCACAGTGCACCGATCAGGCTGAGCAAGGCCAGCAGGCCCATGGTCCAGCGCCAACCAAAGGTGCCACCAATCCAGGCCCCCAATGGCGTGCCCAGCACAGAGGCGACAGACCAGCCCAGAAAAACGAACGTGATGGCTCGACCGCGTTGTTGTTCAGGCACCAGCAGTCCGATACAGGCTGCTGCCTGTGGCGTGAACACAGCAGCAGAAGCCATGGCCAGTACGCGCGAGGCCAGCAGGGTGTCAAAACCCGAAGCCAGTGCGGCCAGTGCATGAAAAAGGGCATACCACAGTAGGCTACCCACCAGCAGTTGGCGGCGGTCCCACTGCCCCACCAGCATGGCCAGTACCGGTGCACCCACACTCACCAGCAAAGCGGAAGCTGAAATGAGCTGTCCGGCAGTAGTGATGGAGACGTCCATGCCGCTGCGGATTTCGTCCAGCAGACCGGCGACCACCATCACGCCCATCCCGATCACGACATTGCCGAACATCAGCGGCCACAGCACCGCTGGCAAGCGTTGGCGCGCTCCCGCTGGAGACATCAGCGCCGAACCTGCAGGGCGCCAGGATTGACGATGTTGGTGGGGGTGCCGCGAATGAAGTTCACCACATTGTCAAAGGCTGCTCCGAAATAAAGTTCGTAGCTTTCCTTTTCTACGTACCCAATGTGGGGTGTGCAAATACAGTTTTCGAGGCGAAGCAGGGCCGTGCCTTGCAAAATGGGTTCGGACTCGAAGACATCGATGGCCGCCATGCCTGGCCGGCCCCGGTTGAGCGCCTGGGTCAGTACGGTGGTGTCGATCAGTTCGGCACGAGAGGTGTTGACCAGCAGCGCCGTCGGTTTCATCCGTGCCAGGTCTTCAGGCTGGATGATGCGTTCGGTGGTTTCGCTCAGCCGCAGGTGCAAGGACAGCACATCGGCCTGCGCAAAGAATGCGTCGCGCGATTCGGCCGCCATCAGGCCATCCTGGATCGCACGCGCCCGGGATTCGGCGCTGCCCCAGACCATGACCTGCATGCCGAAAGCACGACCGTAGCCCGCGACCAGCTGACCAATGCGGCCGTAGCCCCAGATGCCCAGTGTTTTGCCACGCAGCACGGTCCCCAGGCCAAAGTTGGCGGGCATTGATGCTGCTTTCAGCCCCGCCTGCTGCCAGGCCCCATGTTTGAGGTTGCCGATGTATTGCGGCAGACGGCGGGTGGCGGCCATGATCAGCGCCCAGGTCAGCTCGGCGGGCGCAATCGGGGAGCTCACCCCTTCGGCCACGGCAATCCCACGCTCGGTGCAAGCCGCCAGATCGATGTGCTTGCCGACACGACCGGTCTGTGCAATCAATTTGAGCCTGGGCAACTTTTCGATCAGCGCACGGTTGAGGACGGTGCGCTCCCGGATCAGGACGATGATGTCGGCGTCCTTGAGTCGCACGGAAAGCTGGCCCAGGCCCTTGACCGTGTTGGTGTAGACCTTGGCCGGATAAGCCTCCAGTTTGGCCGCGCAGTCCAGTTTGCGCACCGCATCCTGGTAGTCGTCAAGGATCACTATGTTCATCCCCCGATTGTGCCTTGACCGAAGGGCTGGCACGGGGGATGGGTGCGGTTTTGGCGAGCTCTGTTGTGAGCTTGGTCGTGAGGTCTCTCGTGAGCTCAGTGGCGGGTGGCGGCGGCTTCGCGTGCGGCCAGGCGGTCGAGCTCGGCGCAAACATCGGCCATGCGGCCGGAAATCACCATGCGACCCACTTCGCCCGGGGCTTGTTGGGCATCGCAAACCCGCAGGACGCGCAGTGCGGACGGGCGCGGGGTGCAGATCGGGCTGATGGGGCGTGCATGGATGGCCGCACGGGCACCGGTGGGGCGCACCATGCGCAGTGCACGCACCGGGCGCTGTTGCGCGCCGGTGTGCTGGCTGGTGCGCTGGGCGGAGGTCAGGCGCTGAAGTGCAGAAAAACCCTGGAACAGGCCGGAGAGGGTGAGCATTGCAATTCCCATGTGAAACCTTTCAAGAATGCATGGAGGTTGGACACAGGCAGGATTGTTGAAAAGGGCCGCTGCGCGTCAGGGCTTGCTCAACCAGGGGTTGGCAGGCGCCCGCCACCTGATGCGCGCGGCTTGGTATTACATGAGCAAACCGTTGCGGATCAGGCCGACGGCCAGGCCTTCGATGTCGAAGGGGTCGTCGGGCTGAACGACGATGGTTTCGTAGTCGGGGTTCTCGGGCAGCAGTTCGATGTGGTCGGACAGCTTTCGCAGGCGCTTGACTGTGACTTCTTCGCCCAGACGGGCCACCACGATCTGGCCGTTGCGCACGTTTTTGGTGGCTTTGACGGCCAGCAGGTCGCCGTCCATGATGCCGGCATCGCGCATGGACATGCCACGCACGCGCAGCAGGTAGTCCGGTACTTCGCTGAACAGGCTGCTTTCAAGGTGGTAGGTGCGGTCCACGTGTTCCTGGGCGAGAATGGGCGAACCGGCGGCCACGCGGCCAATGAGCGGCAGACTGAGCTGGCCCAGGCCGGGCAGGGACAGGCTGAACGGGTCGCTTTCGCTGCGGCTGCTGCGGGCACTGCCTTTGAGGCGGATGCCGCGGGAGGTGCCACTGACCAGTTCGATGGCGCCTTTGCGGGCCAGGGCCTTGAGGTGTTCTTCGGCGGCGTTGGCCGACTTGAAGCCCAGCATGCTGGAGATCTCGGCCCGGGTGGGGGGCGCTCCCGTGCTGGCGATGGTGTTCCGGATCAGGTCCAGAATTTCCTGCTGGCGGGCGGTGAGTTTGGGACTGTCAGACATGGCGGGCTCCTGTATGAAGGACTGGATGGGCATGTTTTTTCATCCAGTAACTGTATTTTTGACCAGTTTTTGGATTTGTGCAAGTGGCGAACGAAAAAAAATTGCAGCAGTGGGTGGTTTTGGGCACAGGCGGCACGATCGCAGGGACCGCCGCCAGCGCCAGTGACCACACTGGCTACACCGCAGGCCAGCTGGGTGTGCAGGCCTTGCTCGATGCGGTGCCCGGTCTGACCGAGGCGCTGGCCGGTGACACGCTCTTGTGTGAACAGGTCGCCCAACTCGACAGCAAGGACATGGATCACGCCACCTGGCGGGCATTGGCGCTGCGCTGCGACCATTGGCTTGCCCAGCCTGAAGTCGGTGGCATCGTCATCACCCACGGCACGGACACGCTGGAGGAGACGGCCTGGTTCCTGCAGCGTGTGCTGGACCATTCCAAACCGGTGGTCATGACTTGCGCCATGCGGCCAGCGACCGCCCTCATGCCCGATGGTCCCCAGAACCTGCTCGATGCCCTGGTTCTGGTGCGAGAGCCCGCAGCCCGTGGGGTGCTGGTGGTTTGCGCCGGGCGCATTCATGGCGCCCGCGAGGTGTGCAAAGTACACCCTTACCGGCTCGATGCCTTCAGCTCGGGTGAGGCTGGGCCTCGGGGCTGGGTCGAGCAAGGTCGGGTGCGCTGGGCGGGGCAGCAGGATGCGGCGCAGGAGGCTGGCAGGGCGATCCAGGCGTTGCAACGGCCTGTGGCCGAATGGCCGTGGGTGGAGGTGCTGCACAGCCATGCGGGTGCGCAGGCCCGTCATGTCCACGCCCTGGTGGCGGCTGGCGTCAAAGGCCTGGTGCTGGCAGGGACCGGCAATGGCACTGTCCATGAGGCGCTGCTGGCCGAACTGGTGCAGGCGCAGTCTCAGGGGGTTGCCGTGCAACTGGTCACGCGCTGCGCCGAGGGGGAGATCGTTGGCCAGCCCGGCGCACTGTCCACCGCGCCGCGGGGGCTCAATGCCTTCAAGGCCCGCGTCAACCTGATGCTGGATTTGATGGCCTGAGCCAGAAACGACAAAGCCCCGCAGGCGGGGCTTTGTGGGGGCGTGTGCTGAAAGGATCAGCCAGCCAGGGCCTGGAAAGCACGGGCTGTGATTTCTTCCACGCTGCCGGTGCCGCTGATGGCGCGGTACTTGGGGGCGGCGGCGGGGTCTTGCTTGGCCCAGCCAGAGTAGTAGTCGACCAGAGGACGGGTCTGGTTGCTGTAGACGTCCAGGCGCTTCTTGACGGTGTCTTCCTTGTCGTCGTCACGCTGCACCAGCGGCTCGCCGGTCACGTCGTCTTTGCCTTCCACCTTGGGGGGGTTGAACTTGACGTGGTAGGTGCGGCCCGAGGCAGGGTGGGAGCGGCGGCCGCTCATGCGCTCGATGATGGCGTCAAAAGGCACGTCGATTTCGAGCACGTAGTCGAGCTTGACGCCAGCGGCCTTCATGGCTTCGGCCTGGGGAATGGTGCGGGGGAAGCCGTCAAACAGGAAACCCTGTGCGCAGTCGCTCTGGGCGATGCGGTCCTTGACCAGGTTGATGATCAGGTCGTCGCTGACCAGACCACCAGCGTCCATGACTTTCTTGGCTTCCAGACCCAGCGGGGTGCCGGCTTTGACGGCGGCGCGCAGCATGTCACCCGTCGAAATTTGCGGGATGCCGTACTTCTGACAGATGAAGTTGGCCTGGGTGCCTTTGCCGGCGCCGGGTGCGCCCAACAGAATGAGTCTCATGGTGTTTTCCTGATAGCTTGGGGATTCTGTTCAGTCAGGGCAAGCCTGACGCTTTCTTGAGAATAGCATGCAAGGCCCCACGGCTGGCTTACGCCGCCGCCTGGGCAAAAAGGCCGCGCACACGTTCCAGATCAGCCGGGGTGTCCACGCCTGGGCCGGGGGCGGCTTCGGTCACATGCACCGCAATGCGGTGGCCGTGCCACAGCGCGCGCAGCTGCTCCAGCGATTCCAGGGTCTCAATGGGCGCGGGCGGGAGTTGGGGAAACTGCCGCAGGAAACCCGCACGGTAGCTGTAGATGCCGATGTGTCGCAGCGGCGCGGGCGAGGGCAGGGCCTGGAAAACGCCGTTTTGCTGGCCATCACGCCACCAGGGAATCGGGGCGCGGCTGAAATACAGCGCGATCTGACGCGCGTCCATGACCACCTTGACCACGTTCGGGTTGGTGAACTCCTCAAGGGTGTGGATCGCATGGGCGGCGGTGCCCATGCTGGCGTCCGGTCGCTCGGCCAGCACCCTGGCCACTTCATCGATCAGGTCGGGCGGCAGCAGCGGTTCATCGCCTTGCACATTGACCACCAGCGCTTCGTCCGGCAGGCCCAGCAATTCACAGGCCTCGGCCAGCCGGTCGCTGCCGCTCACATGGTCTTGCCGCGTGAGCAGCGCTTCGATGCCGTGGGACTGGCAGGCCTGGACCACACGCGGGTCGTCAGCGGCCACCACCACGCGCGCGGCGCCCGATTGCGCAGCACGTTGGGCCACGCGCACGACCATGGGCAGGCCGGCGATGTCGGCCAAGGGCTTGTCGGGCAGGCGGCTGGACGCCATGCGTGCCGGAATGATGACGGTGTAGTCCATGGGTCAGGCCACGGAGGGGCGTGCGCAAGCCAGTTTTTCCAGCTCGTCGTCGCTCAGGGGGCGGGCTTCGTTTTCCAGCAGGATCGGGATGCCGTTGCGGATCGGGTAAGCCAGCCGTGCGCTGCGCGAGAGCAGCTCCTGGCGCTCGCGGTCGTAGTCCAGCGGGCCTTTGGTGACCGGGCAGACCAGCAGTTCAAGCAGTTTGTTGTCCATGGGCCGATGATACCGGCGCCCCGGGTCCGCCTCTGCGCTTATGAGGCGAGCAGACCTTGGCTGATGAGCCATGTGTCCAACGTCTGCCAGAAGTCGTCAGGCACCTGCAACTGCAGCGGCACGGCCCAGGCCTCGGGCTGGTGTCGCCACAGCTTGGCCGCATCCTTTTCGGTGCACAGCAGCGGGTGGCCGGTGGCCGTGACGACCCAGCCCTCAAAAGTGTCATGGTCGGCCAGGGCATGGGTCTGCGCCAGCTGGAGTCCGCGCGCGCGCAGCATGTCGAAAAAGGCTTGTGGCCGGGCCAGGCCCGCCACGGCATCGACGGGCTGGTTCAGAAAATCATCGAGGTCGCGGGTCTGGCCGAAACCGTTGATGGCTTGCGGCGCCAGCTGGCGCCGCGCGGCATACGCACCGCTGCGGGGCTGGCCATCGGTGTAGAGCAGCAGGTCCACGGCACGGGGCCACGGTTCTCGCAAGGGGCCTGCCGGCAGCAACCAGCCATTGCCTGCGCCGCGTTCGTCCATCACGCAGATTTCCAGATCGCGCTGCAGGGCCAGGTGTTGCAGGCCGTCGTCGCACACCAGCAAACGCACTTCGGGGTGCGCCTGGCGCAGCTGACGGGCCGCTTCGAGCCGCGAGGCGCCGACCCAGACGGGGGCGCCCGTGCGGCGGTGGATCAGCAGGGGTTCGTCACCGACATCGCGGGTGTCGCTGTCGGCATGCACGGCGCGCACCTGGGTGTCGGTGCGGCCATGCCCACGGGAGACCACGCCGACAGGCAAACCCCGCGCAAGCAGGTGCTGCACCAGGGCGATGGTGGTGGGGGTTTTGCCAGCCCCTCCGGCCACGACGTTGCCCACCACAATGACCGGGATGCCGGGATGGCCGCTGTCCAGCCAAGCCCGTCGATAGGCCAGCTTGCGCGTTTGCACCAGCGCGCCATACAGCCACGACAGTGGGCGCAGCAGCCAGGCGCCCAGGCCACGTTGCAGCCAGAGTCGGGGCAGGACGGAGTGGAGCAAGGACATGGCGCGGGGGTGATGTGGGGGAAGGAAAATCAGCGGCGATCGGGCCGCA
>Ga0255292_1000092_pt1 | contig 14518 bp, 13 predicted proteins | sample MistaT_35_FD_183690 | JGI IMG/M metagenome (GOLD analysis project Ga0255292, IMG submission 183690) | Metatranscriptome of freshwater microbial communities from Mississippi River, Louisiana, United States - Miss_Miss_RepB_8h (Metagenome... | ecosystem: Environmental > Aquatic > Freshwater >...
CCCGCTCAGGCGCCGATGGCTTGCCCCTGGAACTCGAACACCCCCGGGTTGCGCACCGGGTCCACCGAGACGCCGATGCGCGTCTTGGGCGGAAACTGGCCTTCCAGCAATAGTTTGGACAGTGGGTTTTCGATGCGCTGCTGAATGGCCCGCTTGAGCGGACGGGCGCCGAAAACCGGGTCAAACCCCACTTTGGCCAGTTCAGCCAGGGCGCCTTCGTTCACGTCGAGCTCCAGGTCCATGCGGGCCAGTCGCTCACGCAGGGCCTGCAGCTGGATCTTCGCAATCGAGGCGATGTGCTGCGCATCGAGCCCGTGGAAGACCACCGTCTCGTCGATCCGGTTGAGGAATTCAGGGCGGAAATGGCTCTTGAGTTCGTCCCAGACGGCATCCTTGATGTCGTCGTAGGGTTCACCCACCATGGACTGGATCAGGTGCGAGCCGATGTTGGACGTCATCACGATCACGGTGTTCTTGAAGTCCACCGTGCGGCCCTGACCGTCGGTCAGGCGACCATCGTCGAGCACCTGCAGCAGGATGTTGAACACATCGGGGTGGGCCTTTTCCACCTCGTCAAGCAGCAGCACGGAATACGGCTTGCGGCGAACGGCCTCGGTCAGGTAACCGCCCTCTTCGTAGCCCACATAGCCCGGAGGCGCACCGATCAGGCGGGCCACCGAGTGCTTCTCCATGAATTCGCTCATGTCGATGCGCACCAGGTGATCGGGCGAATCGAACAGGAAGTTGGCCAGCGCCTTGCACAGCTCGGTCTTGCCCACGCCGGTGGGGCCAAGGAACAGGAAGGAACCTGTCGGGCGGTTCGGGTCAGACAGGCCCGAACGCGAGCGGCGGATGGCGTTGGCCACGGCCAAAATCGCCTCATCCTGCCCCACCACGCGTTCGTGCAGCTTGCCCTCCATCTGCAGCAGCTTGTCGCGCTCGCCCTGCATCATCTTGGACACCGGGATGCCCGTGGCACGCGACACCACCTCGGCGATCTCTTCCGCCCCCACCTGCGTGCGCAGCAGACGCGGGGCCTGGGCTTCACCGCTGGACTCCTTGGCCTGCGCTTCCTTGAGCCGCTTTTCCAGCTCGGGCAGCTTGCCGTATTGCAGCTCGGCCACCTTGTTGAAATCGCCTTTGCGGGTCAGCTCTTCGATCTGCTGACGCAACTGGTCGATCTGCTCACGCACCTGCTGGCTGCCCTGAGCCTGGGCTTTTTCGGCGCGCCAGACCTCTTCCAGGTCGGCCGCTTCCTTTTGCAGCTTGACGATTTCTTCCTCGATCAGCGCCAGTCGCTTTTGCGAGGCCTCGTCGGTTTCCTTGCGCACGGCTTCGCGCTCGATCTGCAGCTGGATCAGGCGGCGGTCGAGCTTGTCCATGACCTCGGGTTTGGAATCGATCTCGATCTTGATCTTGGCCGCTGCCTCGTCGATCAGGTCGATCGCCTTGTCGGGCAGAAAACGGTCGGTGATGTAGCGGTGGCTCAGTTCAGCCGCGGCCACGATGGCCGGGTCGGTGATGTCCACGCCGTGGTGCACTTCGTATTTTTCCTGCAGGCCGCGCAGGATGGCGATCGTCGCCTCCACGCTCGGTTCTTCCACCAGAATCTTCTGGAAACGGCGCTCCAGTGCAGCGTCTTTTTCAATGTACTTGCGGTATTCGTCCAGTGTCGTGGCGCCCACGCAGTGCAGTTCGCCGCGGGCCAGCGCGGGTTTGAGCATGTTGCCTGCATCCATGGCGCCCTCGGCCTTACCGGCGCCCACCATGGTGTGCAGCTCGTCGATGAAAACGATGGTCTGCCCCTCGTCCTTGGCCAGTTCGTTGAGCACGGATTTCAGGCGCTCTTCAAATTCCCCCCGGAACTTGGCACCGGCCAGCAGCGCCGCCATGTCCAGGCTGAGCACGCGCTTGCCTTTGAGCGAATCGGGCACCTCTCCGGCCACGATGCGCTGGGCCAGGCCTTCCACAATGGCGGTCTTGCCCACGCCAGGCTCACCGATCAGCACCGGGTTGTTCTTGGAGCGGCGCTGCAGCACCTGAATGGCGCGGCGGATTTCGTCGTCGCGGCCGATCACCGGATCGAGCTTGCCGATGCGGGCGCGCTCGGTCAGGTCCAGGCAGTATTTCTTGAGCGCTTCGCGCTGACCTTCGGCTTCGGCACTGTTCACGTTCTGTCCTCCACGCACGGCATCGATGGCCGCTTCCAGGTTTTTACGGTTCAGGCCGGCTTCCTTGGCCAGGCGCCCCGCCTCATTTTTGCTGTCGGCCAAAGCCAGCAAAAAGAGCTCGCTGGCAATAAAGGCATCGCCACGCTTGATCGATTCCTTTTCGGCCGCCTGCAGCAGCTTGACCAGTTCGGGGCCTACCTGGACCTGATCCTGTCCGCTGACCTGCGGCAGGCGCTTGACGGCCGCCTCGGCCGCCTGGGCCAGCGCGGGCACCTGAACCCCAGCACGTTGCAGCAAGGCCCCAGGCCCGTCCTGCTGGCGCAGCATGGCCGCCAGCACATGCACGGGTTCTATATAAGCCTGGTCATTGCCCAGGGCGAGGCTTTGGGCGTCGGCCAGGGCTTCCTGGAATTTGGTGGTGAGTTTGTCGATTCGCATGAAAATCTCCGTTGAAGACCAGCTTGGGTTCTCTGGCATGATTTCAAGATCGTCGCCATTGACAATTCTTGCCGCAAATCAAAAAAGATGAGCATCCACCAGCTCTCCGTCACCTACGATGAACAGCAGGACCGCCTGCTGCTGCGCATCAACACACAAAGCGCCGAGGAATACCGGATCTGGCTGACGCGCCGGCTTACCCAGCGCCTGATGCCGATTGTGGAAAAAACGGTCATACAGCTCGAAAGCATGCAGGCGGGTGTGGTGGCGACGGACGAGACGGGTCGCAAGATCGTCGCCGAATTGCGGCGCGACGCTTTCATGCAGAAAGCCGACTTTCAAACCCCGTTTTCACCCCAGCCACAGACCCTGCCGCTGGGCGAAGTGCCCATGCTGGTGACCGATGCCCAGCTGTCCTTGTTGCCGCAGCGCGAGCTGAGAATGCTGCTGCAGGACAAAACCGGCGCTCAGCTGCGCCAGTGCCAGATCCAGTTGCCCGCCCATCTGGTGCATGGCTTGTTGCACCTGACGCAGCAGGCGATCCTGCACGCCGGCTGGAATCTGGCGGGCGCGGCGACCAGCGAGCAGGCCGAGCCGCCATCGCCCGCCCCCGCTGCGGGCTACGCCCACTGATCGCTTCAGGCGTTGGAGGCCTGAATGCCCCAGCGGGCCAATGCTGCGTCGTCGCTCACACGGGCATCCACCCACTGGGCCCCTTGGGGGTTCTGCTCTTTTTTCCAGAAAGGCGCCTGGGTCTTGAGGTAATCCATCAGGAACTCACAGGCCTTAAAGCTCTCACCCCGGTGCGCCGAGGTGACCGCCACCAGCACGATCTGGTCGGCCGGCAGCAGGCGACCGATCCGGTGAACAACCACCGCCCCGTAAAAATCAAAACGGCGATGGGCCTCGTCGATCATGGCCTCGATGGCTTTTTCGGTCATGCCCGGGTAGTGCTCCAGTTCCATGGACTGGATTTCATCGCTTGCGGCGCCACTGATGGCACGGGTGTCTCGCACTGTGCCCACAAAACTGCAGACCGCGCCCACGCGCAAGTCCTGAGCGCGCAGCTGGTCCAGTTCCTGGCTGAGGTCAAAGTCTTCGTGCTGAATCCGGACGCGGGCCATTTCAACCTCCGGTGACCGGGGGAAAGAAACCGACCTCTGCCGCCTCGCTCAGCGCCGTCTCAGAGCGCGCCATGACCTGGTTGACGGCCATGCGAACCGGGCGTCCTTCGGCCAGGACTTGGGCATGCACGCCGCCGCGGGCGCGCAGCTCGGCCAGCAAGGCCCCGGCGTCCTTGGCCTCGGTGTCTACCCACTCGGCATCCACCCCCAACGATTCGCGGATGGATGCGAAATACCGCACTTGTACTTTCATGCCAGCCAATCCGAAAAGGGAATGAAATCGACCCCATCGCCCCGCGCAATGGAACGCCCTGCCGGGTTGTCCACCACACCTTCGCCCCACACCACCGAGGTCAGCACCCCGGAACTCTGGTTGGGAAAGAGTTCGATGCCGCCCTCGGCGTTGCGGCGTGCGCGCAAAAATTCGCGGCGCTTGTCGCCCTTGGGCAAATCAAAATGGGCGGGCAGCCGCCAAGGCTGGAGGGGCTTGGCCTGCGCGCCCTGCAACTGAAGCAGCAAAGGCCGCACCATGAGCAGGAAAGTCACGAAACTGGACACCGGGTTGCCGGGCAGGCCCACGAAATGCGCATGGCCCGCCTGGCTGCTGCGGCGCACCTGGCCATAGGCCAAGGGCTTGCCGGGCTTCATCGAAATCTGCCAGAGGTCCAGATGACCCAGCTGCTGCACGGCCGGCTTGACATGGTCTTCCTCACCCACCGAGACCCCACCGCTGGTGAGGATGAGTTCGTGGTGATCCGCCGCCGATTTGAGGGCGGCCAAGGTGGCTTCCCGCTGGTCGGGCACGATGCCCAGATCGCTGACTTCACAGCCCATGCGGTGCAGCAAGGCCTTGAGGAAAAAACGGTTGGAGTTGTAGATGGCCCCGGGCGGCATGGACTCGGGCGGGACATCGCCCGGCATGACCAACTCGTCGCCTGTCGAAAACAGCGCCACGCGTGGGCGCGCAGACACCGTCAGATGGGCCAGCCCCAGGCTGGCGGCCAGGCCCAGTTCGGCGGGGCCGAGTCGGGTACCGGCGCGCAGCACGGTGGCGCCGCGCTGCACATCTTCGCCACTGCGGCGGATCCATTGGCCTGGCTGGACCGGCTGGGTGAAACGCACCTGCGGCACGCCCGCGACCTCGTCCAGCAGGACGGCCTCTTCCTGCATCACCACGGCATCAGCTCCGGGGGGAACGGGCGCTCCGGTGAAGATGCGCGCCACCTCGCCCGGCTGCAGGGGCTGGCCATTGTGGCCTGCAGGAATACGCTGCGTGACACGCAACACCGCGTCAGGACGGGCCAGATCAACGCAACGCACAGCGTAGCCGTCCATCGAGGAATTGTCGAAAGCAGGCACCTGCAGGGCCGACACCAGATCCTGTGCCAACACGCGTCCGTCGGCGTCGAAAGTCGCAACCGCCTCGGTGGCAGGCAGTGGCTGCACCTGCGCCAGCAACCTTTGCAGGGCTTCGTCCAGGGGCATCAACGGTGCACGGGTGGGAGCGTTCATGGGGTTCCAGCAGGGGTCAGTCGCAATGTGCGGCGATGTAGGCCTTGACCTGCGTCACATCGGCTGGCATGACCTTCACGCGCTTGGGCAGGGCTTCAATGCCTTCGAATTTTGCCGGGCGCTCGGGTTCACGGCCCAGGGCCTCCACGATCGTCCCTGCAAACTTGATGGGCAATGCGGTCTCGAGCACCAGCATGGGCACGCCTTCCTGCAGGTGCTCACGCGCCACTTTCACGCCATCGGCAGTGTGGGTGTCGATCATCACTCCGTATTGCTCATGCACCTGACGGATGGTGGCCAGGCGGTTGGCATGGGTGCTCTTGCCACTCTGGAAACCGTAGCGGGCCGCAGCCTCGGCAAAGCAGGCGTCGCCAGACAAGTCAAACTGACCCGCCGTGTTCAGCGCATCGGCAAACAAAGCCTTGGTGCGCACGCCGTCGCGTCCGACCAGGTCGTACACAAAACGCTCGAAGTTGCTGGCCTTGGAAATGTCCATGGACGGGCTGGACGTTTCGTGCGTGTCTGTGGTGCCGCGCACACGGTAGATGCCCGTGCGGAAGAACTCGTCGAGCACGTCGTTTTCGTTGGTTGCCACCACCAGCTGCGCGATCGGCAAGCCCATCATGCGGGCCACATGGCCCGCGCAGACGTTGCCGAAATTGCCGCTGGGCACGGTGAAGCTGACCTTCTGCGTGTTGACCGAAGTCGCCTGGAAATACCCGGCGAAGTAATAGACCACCTGCGCCAGAAGGCGTGCCCAGTTGATCGAGTTGACCGTGCCGATCTTGTACTTGCGCTTGAAATCGAGGTCGTTGGAAACCGCCTTGACGATGTCCTGGCAGTCGTCGAACACCCCTTCAATGGCGATGTTGTGGATGTTGTCGTCCAGCAGGCTGAACATCTGCGCCTGCTGGAAAGGGCTCATGCGGCCGTGCGGGCTGGTCATGAAGACGCGAACGCCCTTCTTGCCTCGCATGGCGTATTCGGCGGCACTGCCGGTGTCACCCGATGTGGCGCCAAAGATGTTGAGCTCCTCGCCACGGCGACCGAGTTCGTACTCGAACAGGTTGCCCAGCAGCTGCATGGCCATGTCCTTGAACGCCAGTGTGGGGCCGTTGGACAGGGCTTCCAGGTAGAGCTCCGGCGCCTTGTCGCCTGCCGCCTGCAAAGGCTTGAGCGGCACGATGGCCTCGGTGCCGTAGACAGCAGCCGTGTAGGTCTTGTCGCACAAGGCCTTGAGATCGGCGGCGGGAATGTCGTCGATGTAGAGCGACAGGATCTCGAACGCCAACGCGGCATACCCCTGCTGCTGCCAGACCTGGCGCAGGCGCGTCAGGTCGGTATCGCCCAGTTGCGGGTAATGCTCGGGCAGGTACAGGCCGCCGTCCGGCGCCAGGCCTTCGAGCAGGATTTCGCAAAAATGCTTGCGGTCGGCATGACCGCGGGTCGAGAGGTACAGCATCAGGCCAGCTCTTCCTTGCGGATACGGACGATGGGGGCCAGCACGGTGGGCAGCGCCTGCATTTGCGCCAGCACGCCGTTCATGGTCCCTTCACGGGTGTCGTGTGTGAGGATGATCACATCGGTCTGGTTGGCACCGCTGACCTGGTCGGCTTCGCGCTGCAGGATGGCGTCGATGCTGATGCCCGCACCTGCCAGCAGACCGGTCAGCTTGGCCAGCACGCCGGCTTCGTCGGCCACGCGCAGGCGCAGGTAGTAGCTGGTCACCACCTCCTCCATAGGCAGCACAGGCAGATTGCTCATGGCGTCGTGCTGGAAAGCCAGGTGCGGCACACGGTTTTGCGGATCGGCGGTGTGCAGGCGGGTGATGTCCACCAGATCGGCCACCACGGCGCTGGCGGTCGGCTCGGAACCCGCACCCTTGCCGTAGTACAGCGTGGTGCCCACGGCGTCGCCCTGCACCATCACGGCGTTCATCGCACCTTCCACGTTGGCGATCAGGCGCTCGGTCGGCACCAGGCTGGGATGTACGCGCAGCTCGATGCCCTTGGCCGTGCGCTTGGTGATGCCCAGCAGCTTGATACGGTAACCCAGTTGCTCGGCATATTTGATGTCGGCCGCGCCCAGCTTGGTGATGCCTTCCACATGCGCCTTGTCGAACTGAACCGGAATCCCGAAGGCCAGCGCGCTCATCAGGGTGGCCTTGTGGGCCGCGTCCACGCCTTCGATGTCGAAGGTCGGATCGGCTTCGGCGTAACCCAGACGCTGGGCTTCCTTGAGCACCACATCAAAGTCCAGGCCCTTGTCACGCATTTCGGACAGGATGAAGTTGGTCGTGCCGTTGATGATGCCGGCCACCCACTGGATCTGGTTGGCGGTCAGGCCTTCGCGCAGCGCCTTGATGATCGGGATGCCCCCGGCCACGGCGGCTTCGAAAGCCACCATCACGCCTTTGGCCTGGGCCGCAGCAAAGATTTCGGTGCCATGCACGGCCAGCAGGGCCTTGTTGGCGGTGACCACATGCTTGCCCGCGGCAATCGCTTCGAGCACCAGCGCCTTGGCAATGCCGTAGCCGCCGATCAGCTCGATCACGATGTCGATCTCGGGGTTGGCAATCACCTTGCGGGCATCGTCGACGACGGCCACGCCCTCGCCCACCACCGACTTGGCGCGCGCCACATCCAGGTCAGCCACCATGGTGATCTCGATGCCCCGGCCAGCGCGGCGCTGAATTTCCTGCGCATTGCGTTTGAGAACGTTGAACGTGCCGCTGCCGACAGTACCGATGCCGAGAAGGCCAACTTGGATGGGTTTCATGGTGTCTTGCTTATGTTGAAAAGGGCCCCTCGTGAGGGCCTCTAAAGAAAAAATATCAGACGAGTTTGTCCGTACCAAAACGCTTGCGAGCCCCCTCGAGGAAGCGCGCCACGCGCGCGATGGCTTCGCGCAGATCGTCTTCATGGGGCAGGAACACGATCCGGAAGTGATCGGCCTGGGGCCAGTTGAAGCCGGTGCCCTGCACCAGCATGACCCGTGTTTCCTCCAGCAGCTCCAGGAAAAAAGCCTGGTCGTCCTGGATCGGGTAAATCTTGGGGTCCAGACGCGGGAACATGTACAGCGCAGCCTGGGGCTTGACGCAGCTGACCCCGGGAATGGCCGTGATCAGCTCGTGCGCCAGGTCACGCTGCTTGCGCAGACGTCCGCCCTCGCCCACCAGCTCGTTGATGCTCTGGTAGCCGCCCAGGGCGGTCTGTACGGCCCACTGGCCAGGCACGTTCGCGCACAGGCGCATGTTCGAGAGCATGTTCAGGCCCTCGATGTAGTCCTTGGCGGGCTTTTTGTCGCCAGACACCACCATCCAGCCAGCCCGGTAACCGCAGGAGCGGTAGCTTTTGGACAGGGAATTGAAGGTGAGCGTGAGCACGTCTTCGGACAGGCTGCCGATGGGGGTGTGCACGACATCGTCGTACAGGACCTTGTCGTAGACCTCATCGGCAAAGATCACCAGCCCGTGTTCGCGTGCTATCTGCACGATGCCTTCGAGCAGTTCATGCGAGTACAGCGCGCCCGTGGGGTTGTTGGGGTTGATGACCACAATGCCCTTGGTGCGCGGTGTGATCCGCGCGCGGATATCGGCCAGATCGGGCATCCAGCCATTGTGTTCGTCGCACAGGTAATGCACTGGCGTTCCGCCCGACAGGCTGGCCGCGGCCGTCCACAGGGGATAGTCGGGCGCAGGCAGCAGCACTTCATCGCCGTTGTCGAGCAGCGCATTGGTGGCCATCACGATCAATTCGCTGGCCCCATTGCCCAGGTAGATGTCGTCCAGTGTGACGCCCTTGATGCCCTGCTTCTGGGTTTCATGCATCACGGCCTTGCGGGCGGCAAAAATACCCTTGCTGTCGGAATAACCCGCCGAATTGGGCAGGTTGCGGATCATGTCCTGCTGGATTTCTTCGGGCGCATCAAAACCGAACACGGCGAGGTTGCCGATGTTGAGTTTGATGATCTTCTGACCCTCTTCCTCCATCTGGCGCGCTCGGTCCATGATGGGTCCACGGATGTCGTAGCAAACGTTGGCCAGCTTGGCGGATTTCTGAATGGTCTTCAAAGTCCCTCCGGACACGGTTCAATAGAACGAAAACCTATAATTTGACCACAGAACAAGGCCTTTACAGCCCACCGACCCGATGCCACGGGAAATTTCCATTCCCTGCCCTCCGCATGAAACTCCAGCCCGATAAATCAAGCGCCCCCTTGGTGCGCGCCCACACCCTGCAATGGCTGCAAATCGATGACCAGCGCTACACGCAGTCCGTGGTGGTCAGCAGCCTGCCCGACAGGCCAACCTGCGCCTGGGAGCCCGGCACCTTCGACCAGTTGCAGATCTCGCATCTGGAAGATCTGGCAAAAAGCGGCGCCGAACTGGTGATTCTGGGAACGGGCCAACGCCAGAAACTGCCCCCACCGGCATGGCAGGCGCTTTTTGCGTCCAGGCGGATCGGCCTGGAAAGCATGGACACCGCAGCGGCCTGCCGCACTTACAACATCCTCGCCAGCGAAGGCCGCAAAGTCCTGGCGGCCCTGCTTCTGGATCCGGCTTGAGTCATTCCCGTCCCAACAGAAACGTTGTTTCGCGGTAAAATAATCATTTTTCGGGGCCTTGCCGCCAGACCCAGTCCAGACGCAGCTTTGTCCTTTCCGGGCCCCGATCCAGCTAACGAAATTGATAAAACCATGGCGATCGTTCTCAACAAACCCCTCCCCGAATTTGAAGCGAACGCCACCGGTGGTCTGAAAGTGTCCAACACTTCCCACATGGGTCAGATCCTGGTGCTGTATTTTTACCCCAAGGACAACACCCCTGGCTGCACCACCGAGGCGATGCAGTTCCGCGACAAATACAAGGATTTCGTGAAGGCGGGTGCCACCGTGTTCGGCGTCTCGCGCGACAACATGAAGTCCCATGACGACTTCAAGACCAAGCTGGAGCTGCCCTTCGAGCTGATCGCGGACACCGAGGAAAAGATGTGTCACATGTTCGGCGTGGTCAAGAACAAGATCATGTACGGCAAGAAGGTCAAGGGCATCGAGCGCAGCACCTTCCTGATTGGCGCCGACGGCACCCTCAAGCAGGAGTGGCGCGGCCTCAAAGTGCTGGGCCACGTCGAGGAAGTCCTCAAGGCCGTCAAGGCGCTGAAAAAGGCTGGTTAACCCGAGCAGGGAAAGCCCGAACCCTGCGCGCGGTCTACGTCACATGAGTCGTGCATAATGGGTTCATGCAGTTGAGTTTCTGCCCAACAGAAAAATCCCAAGCCGCCACGGCCTCCTGGCGGCTTTTTCTTTTCTTGGCTGCCTGTTTCCCTGTTTACCGAGAGGCCCCGACCCATGCCCCTGCCCCCCGCACCGACCCAGCGCGCCAGCCGCCTCAATACCCACAATCTCGCACCTGCGACGTCCGAGATCGACACTGAAACCGTCGATACACCGGTTGCTGCGCCCCTGGCCGAGCAGCCCCCTGCCGAGCCCAGCCGCAAAACCACGCGCGCCAGCCGAAAAACCGCTGCCACGCCCGCCGCCAGCAGCAACGCCGCCCCAACGCCCGTGGCCACCGCTCGCAAGCCGCGCAAGAGCGGCCCGACCAAGCTCTTCGTGCTCGACACCAATGTGCTGATGCACGACCCCATGAGCCTGTTCCGTTTCGAGGAACACGATGTCTTCCTGCCGATGATCGTGCTGGAAGAACTCGATGGGCACAAAAAGGGCATGACCGAGGTGGCACGCAACGCCCGCCAGGCCAGTCGTTCGCTCGATGCCCTGGCCGCAGCGCAGGATGCAGACATGGGCCTGGGCCTGCCCTTGAACACCACCGGCTTCACCGAAGCCACTGGCAAACTGTTCTTCCAGACTCGTCCGCTGGATCTGTCCCTGCCGCTGGCCTTGCCCCAGGGCAAGGCCGACAACCAGATTCTCGGCGTGGTTCGCGCACTGGGCGAGCAGCACCAGCCCCGCGAGGTGGTGCTGGTGTCCAAGGACATCAACATGCGCGTCAAGGCCCGGGCGCTGGGCCTGCAAGCCGAGGATTACCAGAACGACAAGACCCTGGAAGATGGCGATTTGCTCTATTCAGGCGCCCTCGCCCTGCCCCAGGACTTCTGGAGCAAGCATGGCAAGACGGTCGAAAGCTGGCAACAAGGCAGCCACACCTTCTACCGCATCAGCGGCCCGATCGTGCCTCAGCTGCTGATCAACCAGTTTGTGTATTTCGAAGCCCCCGGCGAAACCAGCCTGTACGCCCGTGTCACTGAAATTCGGGGCAAAACCGCCGTGCTGCGCACCCTCAAGGATTACAACCATCAGAAGAATGCCGTCTGGGGCGTGACCACCCGCAATCGCGAGCAGAACTTCGCCATGAACCTGCTGACCGATCCGGACATTGACTTCGTCACGCTGGCGGGCACCGCAGGCACAGGCAAGACCTTGATGGCCCTGGCCGCCGGCCTGACCCAGGTGCTCGATGACCGCCGCTACACGGAAATCATCATGACCCGTGCCACCGTCAGCGTGGGCGAAGACATCGGCTTCCTGCCCGGCACCGAAGAAGAAAAAATGGGCCCCTGGATGGGGGCGCTGGACGACAACCTGGAATTTCTGGCCAAGGGCGATGGGGGCGGCGCCGGTGAATGGGGGCGCGCTGCCACCAACGAGCTGATCAAGAGCCGCATCAAGATCAAGAGCATGAACTTCATGCGCGGCCGCACCTTCATGAACAAGTACGTCATCATCGACGAGGCGCAGAACCTGACGCCCAAGCAGATGAAGACCCTGATCACCCGCGCCGGGCCGGGCACCAAGATCGTGTGCATGGGCAATCTGGCCCAGATCGATACGCCCTACCTGACGGAGGGCTCATCCGGTCTGACCTACGCGGTCGATCGCTTCAAGGGCTGGCAGCACGGGGGGCACATCACCCTGGCCCGTGGAGAACGCTCTCGCTTGGCCGACTTTGCCAGCGAAGTGCTCTGATCAGTAATCGTCGCCACCGCCCCCAAAGCCGGGGGCGAGGCTCTCGAAGCGGGTCAGCGGCTTCAGGAAAGCCAGTCTGACCGTGCCGGTCGGGCCGTTACGCTGCTTGCCGATGATGATCTCGGCCACCCCAGGGTCCTTGGAGTCCTTGTTGTAGTAGTCGTCGCGGTAGATGAACATGATGATGTCCGCATCCTGCTCGATGGCGCCGGATTCACGCAGGTCACTCATCATGGGTCGCTTGTCGGTGCGCTGCTCCACGCCCCGGTTGAGCTGGGACAGCGCGATCACCGGACACTGCAGTTCCTTGGCCAGCATCTTCAGGCCTCGCGAGATTTCGCCCAGCTCGGTGGCGCGGTTGTCGCCGTCCGATCCGCTGGAGCCGCTCATCAGCTGCAGGTAGTCGACCACGATCAGGCCCAGCTTGCCGCACTGACGCGCCAGGCGGCGCGAGTTGGCGCGCAGCTCGCTGGGTGTCAGCCCCGGCGTCTCATCGATGTGCAGTGACACGGTGCGCAGCCGCTCGATCGCCTCGGTCAGGCGCGGCCATTCCTCATCGGTCAGTTTGCCGGTGCGCAAGTGGCCCTGGTCCACGCGGCCGATCGAACCCACGATACGCACCGCCAGCTGGGAAGCGCCCATTTCCATCGAGAACACGGCAACGGGCAAACCTTCGTTGAGCGCCACATGCTCGGCGATGTTGATGGCAAAGGCCGTCTTGCCCATGGAAGGACGCGCGGCCAGCACCACCAGGTCGCCCGGCTGCAGCCCGGAGGTCATGCGGTCCAGGTCATGAAAGCCCGTCGGCACACCGGTGATGTCGTTGGGGTTATCAGCCATCTCCTGCACGCGGTCAAGCAGCTCGACCACCAGGGAGTCCATGGACTGAAAGCCCTGCTTCATCCGCGAGCCTTCTTCGCCGATGTTGAAAATTTTCTGTTCTGCTTCGTCCAGGATCTTGTCGACCTGTTTGCCCTTGGGATTGAAGGCTGCGGTCGCGATCTCGTCACTGGCGGAGACCAGCTTGCGCAGGATGGAGCGCTCCCGCACGATTTCGGCGTAGCGGCGGATATTGCTGGCGCTGGGCACATACTGGGCCAGCGAATTGAGGTAGCTCAGCCCTCCGACCGCCTCGGCATGCCCCTGGTTTTGCAGGTGTTCAAAAACCGTGATGACGTCGGCGGGCTTGGAGGCATTGATCAATGCACCGATGGCCGCATACACCAGCTGGTGTTCGTGTCGGTAAAAGTCGCCATCCACCAGCAGATCACCCACCCGGTCCCAGGCCCCGTTGTCGAGCAGCAGACCTCCGAGCACGCTGGATTCGGCCTCGATCGAGTGCGGCGGCACGCGCAGTTGCGCCACCTGCTGGTCGGTCGAGAAATCGATGGGCAGTTCGTTCAAGTGATCGGAATAGACGGCAGACATGGGAAAAACAGCAAAACCGCATCGTACCCTGCACCCGTGCTGGCGTCATGGGACAAGGCTGTGGATAAACGGTGGGAACTCGGTGCAAAGAACGGGAAAACCGTTGGCCTCAAAAGAAAAAGCCGCCGACCCTTGCGGGCGGCGGCTTGCAGGAACCGATCCGGATCAGGCGGTTTCGCCGTAAACGGTCACGTTCACTTCGACCACCACGTCGGTGTGCAGTGCCACGGACACGGTGGAATCGCTGACGGTCTTGATCGGGCCGTTGGGCATGCGCACCTGGGCCTTGGAAACCGCAAAACCTTGCTTGGTCAGCTCTTCGGCGATGTCATGGTTGGTCACGGAACCAAACAGACGGCCGTCCACGCCGGCCTTCTGGGTCAGCTTGACGGTCAGACCGGCCAGCTTCTCGCCCAGAGCCTGGGCTTCGGCCAGCTTGGCAGCAGCGGCCTTCTCGAGTTCAGCGCGACGGGCTTCGAACTCGGCCTTGTTGGCTTCGGTGGCGCGACGGGCGCGGCCAGAAGGAATCAGGAAGTTGCGGGCGTAGCCGTCTTTGACCTTGACGATATCGCCCAGGTTACCCAGGTTCACAACCTTTTCGAGCAGGATGATTTGCATGGTTGTTCTCCTTAGACTTTGTGCTGGTCGCTGTACGGCAGCAGAGCCAGGAAGCGGGCACGCTTGATGGCGGTGTTGAGCTGACGCTGGTAGATGGCACGGGTGCCGGTCAGGCGTGCGGGAATGATCTTGCCGTTTTCGGCAATGAAGTCACGCAGGGTGTCGACGTCTTTGTAGTCGATCTCTTCCACGCCAGCCACGGTGAAGCGGCAGAAACGCTTGCGCTTGAACAGCAGGGAC
>Ga0255292_1000093_pt1 | contig 14342 bp, 13 predicted proteins | sample MistaT_35_FD_183690 | JGI IMG/M metagenome (GOLD analysis project Ga0255292, IMG submission 183690) | Metatranscriptome of freshwater microbial communities from Mississippi River, Louisiana, United States - Miss_Miss_RepB_8h (Metagenome... | ecosystem: Environmental > Aquatic > Freshwater >...
ATCTGGCTTTTGGCCGGGTAGCCCAGCTCGACATCAAAGGAGACATGGCCGCCTTCGACGCTGAGGTTCTTGAGCTGTTTGGTGGAAACAAAGTCCTTGCCGGTATTCGGGTCGACAACGGTCTGCAGGGCTTGGAGGAGTTGTTCTGGGGTGGCCATGAGGGAAAACTTCAGGTTGGAGCCGGGCAGTGTAGCCACAACTCATAAAATCGGGGATTCCCCTGACCAATGACCCTGCCCATGTCTGCAGCATCCCGCCAGCTTTTCGTCACCACCGCCCTGCCGTACGCCAACGGCAATTTCCACATCGGCCACATCATGGAATACATCCAGGCCGACACCTGGGTGCGAACGATGCGCATGATGGGCCATGAAGTTCATTTTGTGGGTGCCGACGACGCGCACGGCGCGCCGATCATGATCGCGGCCGAGAAGGCGGGCGTCACGCCCCAGCAGTTCGTGGCCAACATCGCCGCCGGTCGCAAGCCCTATCTGGATGGTTTCCACATCGCCTTTGACAACTGGCACAGCACCGACGGCCCGGAAAACCACGAACTGGCCCAGACCATCTACCTGGCGCTCAAGAAGAACGGCCTGATCGAGAGCCGCACCATCGAGCAGTTCTACGACCCGGACAAGGGCATGTTCCTGCCCGACCGCTTTATCAAGGGCGAATGCCCCAAGTGCGGTGCCAAGGACCAGTACGGCGACAACTGCGAAAGCTGCGGCGCGGTCTATGCCCCGACGGAACTGAAAAACCCCTATTCCGCACTGTCTGGCGCCACGCCGGTGCTGCGCACCTCCGAGCACTTTTTCTTCAAGCTGTCGGACAAGCGCTGCCTGGACTTCCTGGCCCAGTGGACCAACAGCGGGGCCGTGCAGCCCGAGGTGCTCAACAAGATCGCCGAATGGATCGAGCCCGGCGAAGACGGCAAGCCCAAGATGGGCGACTGGGACATCAGCCGCGACGCACCCTACTTCGGCATCGAAATTCCCGACGCGCCGGGCAAGTACTTTTATGTGTGGCTGGACGCCCCAATCGGCTACCTGGCCTCGCTGAAAAACTACTTCGGCAAGATCGGCAAGGACTACGAGGCCTTCATGGCCGACCCGAAGGTGGAGCAGTACCACTTCATCGGCAAGGACATCATCACCTTCCACACCCTGTTCTGGCCGGCCATGCTGCATTTTTCCGGCCGCAAGGTGCCCAACGCGGTGTTCGTGCACGGCTTCCTGACGGTGAGCGGCGAGAAGATGAGCAAGAGCCGCGGCACCGGTCTGGACCCGCTCAAGTACCTGAGCCTGGGCATGAACCCCGAGTGGCTGCGCTACTACATCGCCGCCAAGCTCAACGGTCGCAACGAGGACGTGGACTTCAACCCTGAAGATTTCCAGGCCCGCGTCAACGCCGACCTGATCGGCAAGTACGTCAACATCGCCAGCCGCTCGGCGGGTTTCATTGCCAAGCGCTTTGGCGGCAAGCTGGGCGAGGTGTCGGCCGATGGCGACGCCCTGCTCTCGCACCTGCGTGATGGCATCGCCCCGATTTCCGAGCTGCTGGCCGAACGCGACTACGCCAAGGCCCTGCGCGACGTGATGGCGCTGACCGACCGCGTCAACGAGTACGTGGACGCCAACAAACCCTGGGAACTGGCCAAGAAGGAGGGCATGGAAGGCCGCCTGCACGATGTCTGCACCACCTGCATCGAAGCCTTCCGCGTGCTCACCGTGCTGCTCAAGCCGGTCCTGCCCCACCTGGCCGCCCAGGTCGAGGGCTTTCTGAACATCGCCCCCATGACCTTTGCCAACGCCAGCCAGCCGCTGGGCGCCGGCCACACCATTGGCGAGTACAAGCACCTGATGCAGCGTGTCGATCCGAAGATGCTGGAGGCTTTGTTCGAGCCCCCGGCAGAGCCGGAGCCCGAGAAAGTGGTGCCGGGTGGCGAAGAAATCGCCCCCGTCATCTCCATCGACGACTTCGCCAAGATCGACCTGCGCATCGCCCAGATCGTGAACTGCGAAGCCGTGGAAGGCTCCACCAAGCTGCTGCGCCTGACGCTGGACGTGGGCGAAGGCCGCACGCGCAACGTCTTCTCTGGCATCGCCAGCATGTACAAGCCCGAAGACCTGGTGGGCAAGCTCACCGTGATGGTGGCCAACCTGGCGCCGCGCAAGATGAAGTTCGGCATTTCCGAAGGCATGGTGCTGGCCGCCAGCCATGCGGACGAAAAAGCCGAACCCGGCATCTATGTGCTGCACCCCTGGCCCGGCGCCAAGCCCGGCATGCGCATCCACTGACCGGACCGGGGCTTCGAAACCATTGAGATCTGAACAATGGGGATCTGACCCCGATTGTTTGACCCCGATTGTTCAGATGGTTTGGGCCCCGATTTTTCCCCCGCTGGTTCGGCCGATGGGTTGACAGCTGGCTGTGGGGCGGCTGGTGCATACTGGTCGGCATGAAGCCGGATCTGCACTTTTTCCGTCCCAAGCTGTTCGACAGCCTGAGCGGCTACGACCGCAGCGCATTGATCCGGGACGCCGCAGCGGGCATGACCGTGGGCGTAGTGGCCTTGCCACTGGCCATGGCCTTTGCCATCGCCTCCGGCCTCAAGCCCGAAGCAGGCCTGTTCACCGCCATCATCGCGGGCTTCCTGATTTCCTTTCTGGGCGGCAGCAAGGTGCAGATCGGCGGTCCGGCTGGTGCCTTCATCGTCATCGTCTACGGCATCCTTGAGCGCTATGGCCTGGCCAACCTGATCCTGGCCACCGCCATGTCCGGCGCCCTGCTCTTCCTCATGGGGGTCTTTCGGCTGGGCACGCTGATCCGCTTCATCCCCGTTTCGGTGGTGATCGGCTTCACCAACGGCATTGCCGTGCTGATCATGCTCTCGCAGATCAAGGACTTTCTTGGCCTGAAAATCGCCAGCATGCCCGCCGATTTCTTCGGCATGCTGGCGGCCCTGCGCGGCGCCCTGGGCAGCACCAACCTCGCGGCTTTGCTGGTGGCGCTGGGCTCCCTGTCCTTGCTGGTGGGCTGGATGCGGCTGGGACGGCGCCTGGAAAACACCCGTTACCAGTGGCTGAGCGCCTTGCCCGGCTCCATCATCGCCTTGCTGTTTGCCACCCTGGCCACCGCCGGTCTGTCCTTGCCGGTGGAAACCATCGGCAGCAAGTTCGGCGGCATTCCCGCCAGCCTGCCCCACCTGCAGTGGCCGGAGTTCAGCTGGGACTCGGCCCGCTTCCTCTTCATGCCGACCATGACCCTGGCGCTGCTGGGCGCCATCGAGTCGCTGCTGTGCGCGCGCATTGCCGACGGCCTGACCGAAGACCGCCACAACCCCAACCAGGAGCTGATGGCCCAGGGCATTGCCAATTTCATCACCCCCTTCTTCGGCGGCATGCCCGCCACCGGCACCATCGCGCGCACGGTCACCAACATCAAAAGCGGGGGCCGCACACCGATCGCTGGCATGGTGCATGCGCTCACGCTGCTGGCAGTGGTGCTGGTGGCGGCCCCACTGGCCAGCCACATTCCGCTGGCCGCATTGGCCGCCATCCTCATGTTTGTGGCCTGGAACATGGGCGAATGGCGCGAATTCCTGCACCTGCGCCAATACCGCATGCCCTACAGGGTGACGCTGCTGGCCGTGTTTTTCCTGACCGTGGTGTTTGACCTGACCGTGGCCGTGGAAGTCGGCCTGATCGCCGCCTGCCTGACCTTCATCTACCGCATCTCCAGCCTCAGCCGCAGCGAAGCCGTCAACCGCATGGACCACCCCAGTCTGGCCGGCTACGAATCGGCCATCCAGGCCTGGCGGCTGTACGGCGCCCTGTTCTTCGGTGCCGTCAAGCTGGTCGAAGACATCGAAGACCGGCTGGACACGCCGGTGCTGGTGCTCGATCTGAAAAACCTGATTTACGTCGATTCATCGGGCGCTGACGCCTTGATGAACCTGATCCACAGCTGCCGCAAGAAAAACGTGACCCTGATCGTCTGCGGCCTGATGCACCAGCCGCTGGACATCGCCCGGCGCAGCGGCCTGCTGGCCCACCTGGAAGGTCGGCTCGAACCCGACCTGGCCTCGGGTCTGGCACGTGCGATGGCCCAGTCGCCCAGCCCGGCCCAGTAAAATCCCCTGTTGCTGTCGCAGGCACCACCCAACGGTGCCAGCCCTTACCGGAAATACCACCATGAACCTGTTTCGCCGCCCGAACTACGAGTCCGACGCCACCCAATTCATCCATTCGCTCAAGGCCCAGCGCCCCGAACTGGAAGCCCAGCAACGCCAGGGCCGTGCCCTGCTGTGGGACAAGCAGGTCGACCGCGAAGCCCAGCAGGACTTCAAGGCCGCCCGTGTGGCCCAGAAGCCCTACGTCTACCAGACCCAGGCCTGAAGCCCTTGCCCCCTGAGCTGCCCGCGGCATGAGCACCACTGAACCCACCGAGCTGCCCGACCCCATCGAGCCGGCCGCCGTGCCCATGCCGGAAGTGGTGGACCATGTCGCCGTCGCACGCCTGTACGGCGAGCCCCTCTTTGCGCTGCCCAATGACCTCTACATCCCGCCCGATGCGCTGGAGGTCTTTCTGGAAGCATTTGAAGGCCCGCTGGACCTGCTGCTCTACCTGATCCGCAAGCAGAACTTCAACATCCTCGACATCCCGATGGCGGCCGTGACGCGGCAGTACCTGAGCTATGTCGACGAGATCCGGGCGCGCAACCTGGAGCTGGCCGCGGAATACCTGCTGATGGCCGCCATGCTGATCGAGATCAAGTCGCGCATGCTGCTGCCCCCCAAAAAGGTGGCCGATGGCGAGGAAGCCGAGGACCCCCGCGCCGAACTCGTGCGCCGCCTGCTGGAATACGAGCAGATCAAGCTGGCCTCGGCGCAGCTCAACGAGATCCCTCAATACGGCCGCGATTTCCTCAAGGCCCAGGTCTACATCGAGCAAAGCCTGCAACCGCGCTTTCCCGACGTCAGCATGGACGAGCTGCAGGCCGCCTGGCGCGACATCCTCAAACGCGCCCAGCTGGTCCAGCACCACCGCATCAGCCGCGAAGAACTGAGCGTGCGCGAACACATGAGCATCGTGCTGCGCAAATTGCAGGGCCGCAAATTCATCGAGTTCGAACACCTATTTGACCCCACCCAGGGTGTCCCTGTGCTGGTCGTCACCTTCATTGCCTTGCTCGAACTGGCCAAGGAAACCCTGATCGAGATCACCCAGGCCGAAGCCTACGCCCCGGTCTACGTGCGGCTGGCCTACACGCCCAATTGAACACCGCGCAGCGCTGATGGCGCAGCGCACTAGCTTTCACCCCATGAGCACCGCAACCCCTTATGGCACCCTGCCACCTGCATCTCCCGTGGCTATCCGCAAACCCGTGAGCCTGCCCCGACTGAGCGAAATGCGCGCACGTGGAGAAAAAATCACCATGCTGACGGCCTATGACGCCACATTTGCAGCGGTAGCCGATGCGGCGGGGGTCGAATGCATTCTGGTGGGCGACTCCTTGGGCATGGTCTGCCAGGGCCTGCCCAGCACCGTGGGGGTCAGCCTGGAAACCATGTGTTACCACACGGAAAGCGTGGCAAGGGGCATTCGCCGAGTACAAGGCACCAGCTGGATCATTGGCGACCTGCCTTTCGGCAGCTATCAGGCGTCTCGCGAACAGGCCATGCACAGCGCCAGCGCCCTGATGCAGGCAGGCGCCCACATGGTCAAGCTCGAAGGCGGCGGCTGGACCACCGAGACCGTACGTTTTCTGGTGGAGCGTGGCATCCCTGTCTGCGCCCACCTGGGTCTGACCCCCCAAACCGTGCATGCGCTGGGGGGTTACCGAGTGCAAGGACGTGACGAGCTTCACGCTCGCCAACTGCGTGCCGATGCGCTGGCTCTGCAGGATGCAGGCGCCAGCATGCTGGTGCTCGAGATGGTGCCAGCGACACTGTCGAGCGAACTGACTCAGGCACTCTCGCGCTGTCACACCATCGGCATTGGCGCAGGCAATGGCACTGCGGGCCAGGTGCTGGTGATGCACGACATGCTCGGCATCAATCTGGGCAAGAACCCGAAATTCGTGCGCAACTTCATGCAGGGCCACAGCAGTGTGATGGAAGCCATGCGCGCCTATGTGCAATCCGTCAAGGACGGCACTTTTCCCGACAACACCCTTCACGCCTGGTAAACCATGCTCATCGCCCGCACCATTGAAGAAGTCCGAACAGCCTTGGCCGACAGCCAGCGCCCTGCCTTTGTCCCCACCATGGGCAATCTGCACGATGGGCATCTGCGTCTCGTCCGGGAAGCCACTGCCCGCGGAGACAAAACGGTGGCCAGCATCTTCGTCAACCGCCTGCAATTCCTGCCCCACGAAGACTTTGACAGCTACCCCCGCACTTTCGAGGCCGACTGCGTCAAGCTCGAGGCCAACGGCTGTGACGTCGTGTTTGCACCCCGCGAGACCGACCTTTACCCCCAGACACAAACCGTCAAGGTGCATGCTGATGCCACGCTGGGTGACATCCTCGAAGGCAGTTTCCGGCCAGGCTTTTTCACGGGCGTGTCGACCGTGGTCATGAAACTTTTCATGTGCATCTTCGCTGGCAAAAGTCAGGGCGTGGCGGTGTTCGGCAAGAAGGACTACCAGCAACTCATGGTCATTCGCCAGATGGTGCTGCAGTTTGCGTTGCCGATCGAAATTGTCGGCGTAGAAACTTGCCGAGCCCAAGACGGCCTGGCCCTGAGCTCTCGCAATGGCTACCTCAGCGAGACAGAACGGGCAGAAGCGGTCCAGCTCTCGCTGGCATTGCGAGCCCTTGGACGCGATGCACTGGCGGCTGCGGATGGCCTGGTTCACCAGCTGCCTGCACTTGAAGCCAAGGCCATGGAAGGGCTGCGTCAGCGGGGCTGGCAACCCGACTACCTCACGGTGCGCCGCCGCGAGGATTTGCAAACGCCCCAGGCAGGGGACGCCCTGGTTGTGCTTGGCGCAGCACGGCTGGGCAGCACCCGGCTGATCGACAATTACGAGATCTGACGCACCGACAAGTTGTTGCGGCGAGGTGCACTCGACCGCACCAGATCGCTTGTCAAGGCGCATCCAGGAATCCGCCCGCGCGCAAGGTGATCACCAAGGTGTCACGCCAGCCCTGCGCCTGCAGTGGCTGAATAGGCGTGGTTTCATGGATGACGCGCTGGTCGTCGAGCAGCAACAAGGACCAGGGCTCGGTGAGGGTAAACCGCTGGCCACGGGGGCTGTCGATATCAAACACCCGTGTCTCACCCCCCTTGATGCCTTGCCGTCCCACCAGAAAGACCGCCACCCAATTCACGCCGTCACGGTGGGCCCCTTCGGGCGTGGGGCGGCCAATGCCGTCGGTGGTGTCGATCCGGAACTGGTGTGCTTCGGTGAACCAGGTCTGCGCGCCCTGCACGCCCGAAGCCACCTGGGCCAGCCATTGAAGCAGCGCCTGCCAGGCGGGCTGCGCCAGCACTTCTGGCGACATGGGGTCAAACCAGCGCTGCATGCCCCCATGCAGGGCGTTATAAGACACCGGTTGCCAGTGCGCACGGTGCGGCATCAGGCGCACTTCTTGCGCATTCACTTGCAGGCTGGCATGGCGACGGCGGCGGTAGCGCCCACCGTCCTTCAGGTACTGATCAGGGGGCAGGTCATTCCAGCTCTCTTCAAGTGCCTGCAGCGCTTCCATCGACACCCCGGCCAAGGCGCAGACGCTGGCCGGTGCCAGCACGGCGTAACCCTGCTGCCGCAGGCTGGACTCCAGCTGGTCGACAGGCGTCAAAGGGGGCGGCAGGTTGCGTTCGGGCATGGCGGTCAGCGATTTCGGCAAAGTGGCAAGCATAACGCCGCGCACCCACCCTGCCACAGCCCGGACATGCTTTGCATCAAGCCTGGCCCACAAAGTGAGGATTAAGCTCTCGCTGCCATCTGACCTGCAGTCCCCTGCCCCATGCAAACCTTCTGGATCATCGCTGCCATTGCCCTGTGCCTGCTGCTGTCCGCCTGGCTCAAGCCCTGGCGGCAACTGGCCCACGCCAGCTTGTGGACCCCTGTGCTGGGCGCGCTGGTGCTGCTGCCCTGGTTCTGGGCCCTGCCGCGCCTGCATGCCATGCCGCTGCAACTGCAGTTAAGTGGCGCCGTGCTGGTGCTGATGTGCCTGGGCTGGCCGCTGGCCATCTGGGTGCTGCTGGCGGTCAGCGGCATCAGCGACTGGCTGGCGCCACAAGGCCTAGAAGAACAGGCGCGCAGCCTGTTCTTTCTGGGGGTGCTGCCGGCCACGCTGGCCCTTGCGCTGGGGGCGGCCCTGCGCCGCTGGCTGCCGCACCACCCCTTCGTCTACATCCTGGGGCGGGGTTTTCTGGGCACCGCCGTGTGTCTGTTCGCCTCGCGCACGCTGCAAACGCTGACCGGCGATGCGCACGCAGAGCTGAGCACAGGCCTGTCCCTGGTCGCCCAGTGGCTCATGGCCTGGGGCGACGCCTTCATCACCGGGCTGGTCACGGCCATCCTGGTCGCTTTCAGGCCCGAGTGGCTGGCCACCTGGTCAGACCGGCTCTACCTGCAGCCGCCTGACCCGCAGGAACCTCAGCCGTAACGCCTGGCCGCGAGTTTGGCCCCCTCGGCCAGCGCCTTGAGCTTGGCCTCGGCCACGGCCCGGTCCATCGGCGCCAGACCACAGTTGGTGCAGGCGATCAGGTGCTGCTTGGGCACAAACTGCAGCGCCATGCCGATGGTGTCGGCCACCTGCTCGGGCGTCTCGATCTCTTCGCTGGCCACGTCGATCACACCGACCATCACGTCCTTGCCTTCCAGCAGTTTCATGAGGTCGGGCGGCACATGCGAGTGAAAGCACTCCAGGCTGACCTGATCGATGCTGCTTTGGGCCAGCGCCGGGAACACCTTTTCGTATTGGCGCCATTCGTGGCCCAGCGTTTTTTTCCAGTTGTTGTTGGCCTCGATGCCGTAGCCGTAGCAAATGTGGACGGCCGTGGTGCAGGTCAGGCCCTGGGCAGCGCGCTCCAGCGCTTTCACCCCCCAGTCGGCAGCCTCTTCCATGTAGACGTTGAAAGCCGGTTCGTCGAACTGGACGATGTCCACACCGTCGGCCTGCAGGGCCAGCGCTTCCTGGTTGAGCAGCTCGGCAAAGGCCATGGCCATCTTGACCTTGTCGCCGTAAAAACGGTCGGCCACGGTGTCCACGATCGTCATCGGGCCCGGCAGCGTGAACTTGACCTTCTTGTTCGTGTGGGCGCGCGTGAGCTGGGCTTCAAACGCATGGACACGGCCCTTCAGGCGCAGTGGCGCCACCACCTGCGGCACCATGGCGTCGTAGCGGTTGTTGCGGATGCCCATCTTGACCTTGTTGTCGAAGTCGATGCCTTCGACCCGCTCCAGGAAGCCGTGCACGAAATGCTGACGGGCCTGCTCGCCATCGCCAATCACCTCCAGACCGGCGTCTTCCTGCAGCTTGACCCACAGCAGCGTGGCATCCATCTTGGCCTTGAGCAGTTCATCGCCCTGCGCTTTCCATTGCGGCCAGAGTTTGTGGGTCTCGGCCAGCCAGGCGGGTTTGGGCAGGCTGCCGGCAATCGCGGTACGGAACATGGTGTTGTCCTTGAGATCGTTGGAAAGAAGAATGGCCCGGACTGTAGATCAGGCCGCATGCCCTTGCGCCGAGAGAGAGAACTCCCTGGCCAGCAGTTCATAGGAACGGCGCTGGGCCTGCGGATCGTGGGTCCAGGTGATGACCGCCAGCTCGTCCACCTCCAGCCGCCTTGCCAGTTGCCGCAGGCGGCTGCCCACGGTGGAGGCCGAACCGACAAACGACTCGCTTCTGAGGCGGTCCATCGCCAGCTGCTCGGCCGGGCCGTAGTCGCGCACGGCTTCATCCGGTGGCAGCAAGGGGCCCAGTCGGCCGATGTTGCGGTCCATGCGCCAGCGGGCGCGGCTTTCAAACAGGTGCCAGGCCTCCTCGTCCGTGTCGGCCGCCAGCGCCCACACGCACACCGCCGCATGCGGCCGGCTCAGGCCCGCACTGGGCTTGAAAGACTCGCGGTAAATCGCCATCGCCTCATCGGCCCCCTGGCCATCGGTGATGAACCAGGCAAAGGCATAGGGCAGCCCCAGGTGCGCCGCCAGCTGGGCGCCGTAATCCGAGCTGCCCAGCATCCAGACGGTGGGCGCCGTGTCGGCCGCAGGATAGGCATGGATGCCATGCCCGGGGTGTCCGACCGGCAATTCGCGCCCTTGCACCCAGGCCTGCAACTCCATCACCTGCTGCGGAAAACGTTCTGCGGCGTAGCGGTCCGGGTTGAGCAACTGGGCCGTGCGGCCATCGCTGCCCGGTGCGCGCCCCACGCCCAGATCGATGCGCCCGGGCGCCAGCGCATCGAGCACCCTGAACTGCTCGGCCACTTTGTAGGGCGCATAGTGCGGCAGCATCACGCCCGCACTGCCGATGCGGATGCGCTGCGTGCGCGCCGCAATCGCCGCCATCAGCACCTCGGGGGCAGAGCCCACGATGCTCGGGTGGCTGTGGTGCTCGCTCACCCAGAAGCGGTGGTAACCCCAGGCTTCGGCCTGCTGCGCCAGCGCCAGCGTGTGGCGGATGGTTTCATCATGCCCACGTCCGGCCGTGGCCACCGACTGGTCAAGGATGGAGAGTTTCAGGCCCATGGTCGATCAGGCTTGGGGCGCGGCAAGCGCCGCCATTTCTGCTTCCTGCAGGGTGCGCCACATGACCTTGCCGCTGCCGCTCTTGGGCAGGGCATCGAGGAACTGCACGCTGCGCGGAATCTTGTAGACCGCCATGTTGTCACGGCACCAGTCGATGATGTCCTGTTCGGTGACCTGGCCTTTGTGGCTGTCGCGCAGCACCACCACGGCTTTGACCGATTCCCCCCGGTAGGCATCCTTGGTGGCAATGATGCAGGCCTCCTGGATCGCCGGATGCCGGAACATCAGGGCTTCGACCTCGGCCGGCCAGACCTTGAAGCCGCTGGCATTGATCATGCGCTTGAGGCGGTCGGTCATGAAGAAATAGCCCTGCTCGTCCATGCGGCCCATGTCGCCGGTGCGGAAAAAGCGCTTGCCGTCCATTTCAAAAAAGGCCGCAGCGGTGGCCTCGGGGCGTTTCCAGTACCCCTTGAACACCTGCGGGCCGTGGGTGACGATCTCGCCAGACTCCCCCACCGGCAATTCCTTGAGTGTTTCGGGGTCGACAATGCGCGAGTCCACGCTGATGAAAGGAATGCCCAGACACTGTTTCTTGGGCATGTCGGGCGGATTGGTGTGCGAAGGCGCGGCGGTTTCGGTCAAACCGTAGCCTTCGACATAGCGCAGGCCAAATTCGTCGAGCAGGCGCTGCGCCACCGCTTCGGGCATGGCCGCACCGCCGCCACCGATGTACGCCAGGCTGGAGAGGTCATAGCGCTTGAGGTTGGGGCTGCCCAGCAAGTCGATGACCATGGTCGGGATGTTGGTCCAGTGGGTGACCCGCCATTGGGAAATCAGATGCCCCGCCAGGTCACGGTCCCACCGCGGCATCATCACCATCGTGGCCCCCGCAAAGATGCTCGAATGCATCAGGCTGACCATGCCGGTGATGTGGAACATCGGGACCACGCACAGCGTCACGTTTTCAGCGGTGCCACTGCCCCAGACGCCCGAGGCCATGGCGTTGTGCATGACCGTGCCATGGGTGTGCATGCAGCCCTTGGGCAATCCGGTGGTGCCGCTGGTGTAGGGCAGGATGGCCAGATCGTCCGGCCCACAGGACACCGCAGGCAAGGTTTGCCCGTGTGCCTGCGTCATCCAATCGGACCAGGCATGGACCTGCCCGCCAGCCAGGGTGGGCAAGGCGCGCCGGGGCAGCAACCAGTCCTGCCAGGCGGCCGGCATCTCCTGGGGCTGCAACTGTGCCGGATCGAACACATCCGTGAACTGCGTGACCACCAGATGCGCCAGCTGCTGCGCGGCTGGCAAGGCGGCGCTGGCCTGCGCCAGCTCCGGCGCCAGATCGGCCGTTGTCACCGCCACCTTGACGTCCGGATCGACGATGTAGTGCTCCAGCTCCTGGGCCTTGTTCATCGGGTTGACCGGCACCACCACCGCATCGAGCCGCAAAATCGCAAAGTGGGTGATGACCAGCTGCGGGCAGTTTTGCATGTCCAGCAGAACACGGTCGCCCTTGGCCACCCCCATACGGGCCAGATGCCCGGCCAACTGCTCGCAGGCCTGCATCAAGGCGCGGTAAGTCCAGCGGCGACCCATGAACACCATGGCGGTCTTGTCCGGGTAGCGTCTGGCACTGACCTCCAGGTTCACCCACAGGGAAGTGGCTGGCGGCGTCATGCGCATCGGCAGTCTGGCGGGCCATACGGCAGCGTGCAGGCTCATGGACTCGGTCTCCTCTTGTGATGAGCCCATGTTAATCAGAGCGCCTGCGGCGTGATGGCCTCCATGTCACAGGAGGGACGTCCACGATGTGGATGGACAGAGTATTACAAACGTCAAATTTAACATTTTTTAAGCATAATTAATTTTATCAATTGCCGCTTTAGTAATTAGAATGTATGCCATGAACACGAATACTCACCCCGATACGCTCGAGGACTACTGTGGGACCACCTACGCGGCCAAACTGTTGGGGCTGTCGGTGGGAACCATTCAGTCACTCGTTGAGAAAAACGAACTGCAGGCCTGGAAAACCCAGGGCGGCCATCGGCGCATTTCCATGCCCTCGATCCGCGAATACCAGCGACGCCACAATATGCTGGTCACCCCCGCAGAATCCCGCGACAACCGCATCAAAGTGCTGCTGGTCGAAGACGATCCCGTCACCCGTGAAATGATCCGGGAGTTCTGCAGCCGGTGCGAAATGCCGGTCGATTGCACCGCCATGTCCTCGGGCCTGGAAGCCCTGATCGACATCGCCAGCATCCGACCCGATGTGCTGATCGCCGACCTGAACATGCCGGGCGTCGATGGCTTCGAACTGCTCAGAACGCTGCGCGGCAACCCCATGTTTCTCAAGATGACCACCCTGGTGATCTCCGCCCTCTCGCAAGCCGAGATCGATGCGCGAGGCGGCTTGCCAGAATCGACCATCTACATGGCCAAACCCATCAACATGCAATGGTTCAAAGGATTCTTTGCAGCCCTGATGGCCAGCCGCCAGTCCGAGCCAGCTGCTGGCGCCAACGCATGACACAGGAACTCACGCACCCATAAAAAAACCGCCTGATGGCGGTTTTTTTATGGCAGCATCCTGAATTCGGGTGCAGCGGCCTGTGAAGAAAAGCGGAGCAAAAAGACAAAAGGGTCAGCAGGCATAACCTACTGACCCTTGTCATTCTTGGTCGGCGTGGCGGGATTCGAACTCGCGACCCCTTGCACCCCATGCAAGTGCGCTACCAGGCTGCGCTACACGCCGAAGCTGTAGATTATAGCCCGATATCGACCTCAAATCGTGAGCAAGGCACGGATTTCTTGCAGTTCCTGATGCAATGCCGCACCTTGTTCAAGCACCAAGCGCTGCCCAGGTGCAGGCAAGCTGATCACAGGCGACGAAACCTGGCCATCGGTCACGTCCTGAACAGGCGCGGACATGGCCGGCGAACGTTCTGCCTGCGCCAGTTCCTGCAATTTGTTGCGGGCCCCGCTGATGGTGAAGCCCTGCTCATACAGCAAATCACGGATGCGCCGGATCATCAGCACTTCATGGTGCTGGTAGTAGCGGCGGTTGCCGCGGCGTTTGACGGGCCGCAGCTGTGTGAACTCCTGCTCCCAATAGCGCAGCACATGCGTCTTGACACCGCACAACTCGGCCACTTCACCGATGGTGAAGTAGCGTTTGGCCGGAATCGGTGGCAACACTTCGTTCATGGGTTCGTCAACAGGAAAGGGCGTGAGCTTACTTCAACTTGCCGATTTCGTCATGGCGCTTGTCGGCCATGGCCAGGGCAGATCGCGCTGACATGAAAAAAGCCGCTGCATTTGCAGCGGCTTTGGTTTGGCGGAGTGGACGGGACTCGAACCCGCGACCCCGGCGTGACAGGCCGGTATTCTAACCAACTGAACTACCACTCCTGGTAGATAGCTTTGCTCCAACTGTTGTCAGAGCCAAGTGCTACAAACTTGGCGACCCTACGGGGATTCGAACCCCGGTACTCACCGTGAAAGGGTGATGTCCTAGGCCTCTAGACGATAGGGTCAAAACCTGGACTTCTCGAACCATATGGTGGAGGTAAACGGGATCGAACCGATGACCTCTTGCATGCCATGCAAGCGCTCTCCCAGCTGAGCTATACCCCCA
>Ga0255292_1000094_pt1 | contig 14244 bp, 14 predicted proteins | sample MistaT_35_FD_183690 | JGI IMG/M metagenome (GOLD analysis project Ga0255292, IMG submission 183690) | Metatranscriptome of freshwater microbial communities from Mississippi River, Louisiana, United States - Miss_Miss_RepB_8h (Metagenome... | ecosystem: Environmental > Aquatic > Freshwater >...
CAATGTTGCGCTCAAGACCTCGGAAGGGCTTGCCAGAATGCTGGGACAGATGATCCGGGAGGAGTTCGGCCGCAGTCTCCTGTCCCGGCTGGCGGCGCTTGCCGCCATGCCCGTCTTGCGGCGCTTCAAACATCGCGTCGATCCTGGTCGCTACAACGGCGCCTGTCTGGTTGGGTTACGCGGGGTGGTCGTGAAGAGCCACGGATCAGCCGACGCTTCCGGCTTCGAAATGGCGCTGCAGCGCTGCGCCGACGCCTGCCGAAATGGCCTGCCCGAGCGGATCGCCGCTGCGCTTCCCCGAGCCGGTGGGTTACCCGCCGACAGCGCTGCTGTGGCCGGGGTGCACTGACATGTCGCGTCATTCCAGAATCACGGGCACTGGCAGCGCCTTGCCCGCCGATTGCGTGAGTAACGCAGAACTCGTGCGCCGCCTGGCGGCGCGTGGGATCGAAACGTCGGATGAATGGATCGTCGAGCGGACCGGAATCCGGCAGCGGTATCTGGCCGATCCCGACACCGCCAGCAGCCACCTCGCCACCCGCGCGGCTCGAGCGGCGCTGGAGGCGGCCGGGCGCGATCCGGCCGATGTCGACCTGATCATCGTTGCCACCTCCACACCCGATTTCGTATTTCCAAGCACGGCCTGTCTGGTGCAGAAGGCGCTGGGCCACCCAGGCGGGGCCGCCTTTGATGTCCAGGCCGTGTGCAGCGGTTTCGTTTACGCGCTTGCCACCGCCGATTCCATGATCCGCACCGGCATGGCCACCCGGGCGCTCGTGGTCGGTGCCGAGGTGTTTTCCCGCATCCTCGACTGGAACGACCGCGGAACCTGTGTGCTGTTCGGTGATGGCGCAGGGGCCGTGCTGCTGGAAGCCTGCGATGAGCCGGGCGTGCTCGCCAGCCGTCTGCATGCCGATGGACGCCACGAAGGCATCCTGCGCACACCCGGCAATGTGTGCGGCGGCGCCGTGATCGGTTCACCGCTCCTCACCATGGATGGCCAGGCGGTGTTCAAGCTTGCGGTGTCGGTGCTTGATTCAGTGGGACGCGAGGTGCTTGCCGCGGCGCAGCTCCCGCTCGATCAGCTCGACTGGCTGATCCCTCACCAGGCCAACGTCCGAATCCTTCAGGCTACGGCCCGCCGCATGGGGTTGGACCCCGCCAAGGTGGTGGTGACGGTCGACCAGCATGCCAACACCTCGGCGGCGTCGGTGCCGCTTGCGCTTGATCTCGCGGTGCGCGACGGTCGCATCCGAAGCGGTCAGCATGTGCTGCTGGAGGGCGTAGGCGGCGGTTTTGCATGGGGCGCGGTGCTGGTTCGAATGACAGGAGCTCATTGATGTCACTTGCCTTCGTGTTTCCGGGGCAGGGTGCGCAAACCGTCGGCATGCTGAACGGCTTTGCGCAATCCGCAGCGGTGTCGGGTCTGCTCGCAGAGGCAGACCGCGCCCTTGGCGAATCGCTCTCGGGTCTCATCGCCAACGGCCCCGCCGAATCGCTTTCGCTAACGGTCAACACCCAGCCGGCCATGCTGGTGGCCGGACTGGCCTGCTACCTCGCCTGGCGCGAGGCGGGGGGGCCCGAGCCTGAAGCGGTCGCCGGCCACAGCCTGGGCGAATACACCGCGCTTACGGCAGCGGGCAGTTTCAAGGTCGATGACGCGGTACGTTTGGTGCGCTTGCGGGCGCAGGCCATGCAGGAGGCGGTCCCCGTGGGCACCGGCAGCATGGCTGCCATTCTGGGCCTGACCGACGATCAGGTCCGTCAGGCGTGCCTGGAGGCGAGCACGGCCGCCGAGGTCGTCGAAGCCGCCAATTACAACGCCCCCGCGCAGGTGGTGATCGCGGGCCACAAGTCCGCCGTCGACCGCGCCTGCGAGCGGGCCAAGGCGCTGGGTGCCAAGCGTGCGTTGCCGCTTGCGGTCTCGGCGCCGTTCCATTCCTCCCTGCTGAAGCCTGCGGGCGACCGGCTGGCGGTGGCACTCGGCACGGTGGGGCTGCAGGCGCCCCGCTTTGCGCTCGTCAACAACATTGATGCCGCGGTCGAGTCGGATCCGGTGCGTATCTGCGATGCGCTGGTGCGTCAGGCCTGGGGACCGGTGCGCTGGGTCGATGTCGTGCTGGCGCTCAAGGCTCGTGGCGCAACCCACGTCATCGAGTTCGGCCCCGGCAAGGTTCTGTCCGGGCTGGTATCCCGGATCGACAAATCACTCAAGGTCAGCGCGGTGTTCGATCCGCCATCACTCGAGACAGCACTCAGGGATGTCGCATGAAACTTGAAGGGCTTGCGCTGGTCACTGGCGCTTCGCGGGGCATTGGGCGGGCGATTGCGCTTGATCTTGCACGGTCGGGCGCGAGGGTGGTGGGAACCGCCACGTCCGAGCCGGGTGCTGCGGCCATTACTGATGCGTTTTCGCAGGCGGGGTTGCCGGGCGAAGGCGCTGTGCTCGATGTGAACGATGCGCAGGCGGCTGAAGCCCTGCTGGATCGCATTCAGGGCGCTCACGGTGCCATCGCCATTCTGGTCAATAACGCCGGCATCACCCGCGATGGTCTGGCCATGCGCATGAAGGACGACGACTGGCAGGCGGTGCTCGACACCAATCTCGGTTCGGTCTTTCGCATGAGCCGTCTGGTCATGCGCCCCATGATGAAGGCGCGCTTCGGCCGTATCATCAACATCACGTCGGTGGTGGGTTCCAGTGGCAATGCGGGGCAGGCCAACTACGCCGCGGCCAAGGCGGGAGTGGCCGGAATGAGTCGCGCACTGGCGCGCGAGCTTGGCAGCCGGTCCATCACCGTCAACTGTGTCGCACCCGGTTTCATCGACACCGACATGACGCGAGCGTTATCGCCAGATCAGGTGGCAGTGCTTCAGCAACAGATTCCACTGGGGCGGTTCGGCGATCCGAACGACGTGGCCAGTGCAGTGCGTTTTCTGGCCTCTCGCGAGGCGGGATACATCACCGGCGTCACGCTGCATGTGAACGGCGGCATGTACATGGAGTAGGGCGGGGCATCTGCTATACAATCGCGCCGCGCGTCCAGCCTGTCCGGAGCCGGCCTCTTTTTCGAGGAGTATCTAAATGGAAAATATTGAACAGCGCGTCCGCAAGATCGTTGCCGAGCAACTCGGCGTGAACGAGGCCGACATCAAGAACGAATCGTCATTCGTTGACGATCTGGGTGCCGATTCGCTTGATACGGTTGAACTCGTGATGGCGCTCGAGGAAGAGTTCGAAACCGAAATTCCCGACGAAGAGGCCGAAAAGATCACCACGGTTCAGCAGGCCATCGACTACGTCACCAAGGCCTCCAGCAAGGCCTGAGTGTTGTCGTCGGCGGCGTTAAAAACCGCTGTCATCCAGCCCCGAGGCAGCTGGCTGCCTCAGGGTTGCGAACACCCGTATCGGAGGTAGCCCGTGACCCGTCGCGTCGTCGTCACTGGACTCGGAATCATCAGCCCGGTTGGTAACGATATCGCCAGCGCCTGGGACAGCATTGTCGCCGGGCGCTCAGGTATCGGGCCCGTTACACGCTTTGATGCGTCGAGCTTCCCCACGCGCATCGCCGGCGAGGTGAAAGGCTTCGATGTCGCCGCCTACATGTCGCCCAAGGAAGCGCGCCATTTCGATACCTTCATTCATTACGGTATCGCTGCAGGTACGCAGGCCTTCCGGGACAGCGGTATCGAGGTGAGCGAGGCCAATGCCGACCGCATCGGTGTGGTGATCGGGTCTGGCATCGGTGGCCTCCCCCTGATCGAGGACACCCATGCTGAACTCACCAGCCGGGGCGTTCGGCGGGTCTCGCCGTTTTTTGTGCCGGGATCGATCATCAACATGATCTCGGGGCAGTTGTCGATCATGTTCGGGCTTCGCGGCCCCAACTACGCAGTGGTCAGTGCCTGCACCACCGGCCTGCACTGCATCGGCGATGCCGCCCGGATGATTGCCCACGATGACGCAGACGTTATCGTTGCGGGCGGCGCCGAGTCCACCATTTCACCGCTGGGCCTGGGCGGTTTCTGTGCCGCACGCGCGCTGTCCACCCGCAACGACGACCCGCTCACGGCAAGTCGCCCGTGGGATCGCGACCGTGATGGTTTCGTGTTGGGCGAGGGCGCAGGGGTCATGGTGCTGGAGGAGTACGAGCACGCGCGTCGGCGTGGGGCGCGTATTTACGCCGAAATCGCTGGCTTCGGCATGAGCGCCGATGCGCACCACATCACCGCACCCGACATGGACGGGCCCCGCCGCTGCATGCAGGCGGCGCTTCGAAACGCGAAGGTGGCGGCTGACCAGATCCACTACATCAATGCGCACGGTACCTCCACCCCCCTTGGCGACCGCAATGAAACCAACGCCATCAAGGCCGCGCTGGGTGAGCCGGCGGCGCGGGCGCTGGTTGTCAACAGCACCAAATCCATGACCGGGCATGCACTCGGTGGTGCGGGCGGGATCGAAACCGTCTTTACCGTGCTGGCCGTTCATCACCAGATTTCGCCTCCGACCATCAATCTTCAGAATCCCGATCCGGAATGTGACCTCGATTACTGCGCCAACGAGGCCCGTTCGATGCAAATTGACGTCGCGCTCAAGAATTCCTTCGGTTTCGGCGGCACCAACGGCACGCTGGTCATCCGGCGGGTCTGAGCGGCCTGCGCGAGCGCGTCACAGCGGAAATCCTGCTCTGAGTCTTGCCTTCCAGCTGGCGGTTGACGATCGCGCTCGTGCGTCCCGCCAGCGCGTGTCGGTCACCGTGGTGGCCATCCTTTCGTCGGGCTGGGCGCTCTGGCTGATGAGTGACCGGCCGGCCCTGGCACTCGCGCTCGGTATTGTTTGCGTGGCGGTGCTTCTGATTGGATTGAGCAGGCGGCAGTCAGCGCCTGTTGGGTTTATGCAGGTGGATGACCTGGGCCGTGTCTTCTGGCGACCCGCTCGTGATGATGAGGATGCGAAGCATGCTCAGCCTGCCAACACTGGCCTGGCTGGCAAGGGTGACCTGATGGTGCCAGCGAAGTGGCATCGGGCTGAACGTTCAGTCTGGATCCGCCTGGAAACAGACAGTTCGACGTCCTCCCCCGCAAGCCGATCGATACCGCTTGACCTCAGGATCCAGGCATCTGGCACCTCGGCCGACAACTGGGCGGCACTTCAGCGATGGCTGGTCTGGATGGAGCGTGGAAAATCGCACTGACCGTGTCCGACCAACGAATGTCCCTTCGAACCTCTACTTGATTCCGGTGCCTGTCGCCCCATATCGCGACAATCAGCATCCTCCAGCCCCTTTCGGGACGCCTCCATGAAAAAAATCATCCTTATCGCTTCCATCGCCTGGCTCGCTGCGGTCGGAACGCCCGTGCTCGCGCCGATTGCTGGCGTCGGCGTGGCCCAGGCCCGACAATTGCCCGACTTCGCAGATCTCGCGGAAAAAGCCGGCCCGGCAGTGGTGAACATCCGAACCACGGAGCGGGTCAAGGAGGGGGCCGCGCCCCCGCAGCGGCCGCAGATGCCTGAGGGCATGGAAGAAGGCGATCCGTTTTTCGAATTTTTCCGCCGTTTCTTCCCGCCCAACCAGCGTCCCCAGCCGCGGGGCCGAGGCCCGGGTGATGAGGTGCCACGGGGCGTGGGGTCTGGCTTTGTGATCAGCGCCGACGGTTATCTGCTCACCAACCATCACGTGGTGGAGGGCGCAGACGAAATTTATGTCACGTTCACCGACAAGCGCGAGTTGAAGGGTCGCCTGGTGGGGTCAGACCGGCGCACTGACGTGGCGCTGGTCAAGGTCGAGGCCACAGGCTTGCCCCATCTGCCAATAGGCAACCCCACACGACTGCGGGTCGGCGAGTGGGTCATGGCAATCGGTTCGCCGTTCGGGCTGGACAACACCGTCACCGCAGGCATTGTGTCTGCCAAAGGCCGGGACACGGGTGACTACCTGCCGTTCATTCAGACCGATGTGGCGGTGAATCCCGGAAATTCAGGCGGCCCGCTACTGAATCTGGCGGGCGAGGTGGTGGGGATCAATTCGCAGATCTACAGCCGAACCGGCGGTTTCATGGGTATTTCATTTGCCATTCCCATTGATGAGGCCATGCGCGTGGCTGACCAGCTGCGCGACACCGGGCGGGTGACCCGGGGTCGAATCGGTGTCGGTATCGCCGAGGTCACCAAGGATGTTGCCGAGGCACTGAGCCTTCAGCGGGCCAGCGGCGCGCTGGTGCGCTCGGTCGAGGCCGGCAGTCCGGCCGAGCGGGGGGGCGTGGAGGTCGGCGACATCATCACCCGCTTCGACGGTCGGCCCATCGAACTCTCGAGCGATCTGCCGCGTCTGGTGGGCGGCACCCGACCCGGCACTCAGGTATCGGTCCAGGTCTGGCGCAAGGGTTCCACCCGTGACCTCAACCTGACCGTGGCCGAGCTTGAGCCCGACCGCAGTGCACGCGCATCGGGGCGCGGTACGCCGGGTGAGAACCAGGAGCGGGGGGCAGCCAATGTGCTGGGGGTGACAGTCAGCGACATTTCCGAAGACCGCAAGCAGCAGCTTCGTATTCGGCAAGGGGTGCTGGTTGAAGCGGCCGATGGCGCGGGGGCTCGCGCCGGCATCCGTGCAGGCGATGTGATTCTGGCGCTCAACAATCAGGACATTGGCTCGGCCAAGCAGTTCAACGAGATCGTGGCCAAGCTCGAGCGCTCACGTACCCATGTGCTCCTGATCCGTCGTGGTGACAGCGCCCAATACGTGCCGGTGCGCCCGGCGGCGCGTTGAGCGGCACTCGGCAGGCTGGTGACACCGGCCTGTTACACTTTCGGGTTTGCCTCAACACGCCCCGCGCCCGGGGCGTGACGGCTTTTGTCCGAGCCTGATACGCCCATGCGGCTGACCCGAAATTTCTCCATCATTGCCCACATCGACCATGGCAAGTCCACGCTTGCCGACCGCCTGATCCAGCGCTGTGGCGGTCTGTCTGATCGCGAAATGGAAGAGCAGGTGCTCGACTCCATGGATCTGGAGCGCGAGCGCGGCATCACCATCAAGGCCCAGACCGCCGCGCTCAGTTACAAGGCGCGCGATGGCAAGGTGTACTCGCTCAACCTCATCGACACGCCCGGGCACGTCGATTTCTCATACGAAGTCAGTCGCTCGCTGTCGGCCTGCGAAGGGGCGCTCCTGGTGGTTGACGCCTCGCAGGGCGTTGAGGCGCAAACCGTTGCCAACTGCTACACCGCCATCGAACTCGGCGTCGAGGTGGTGCCCGTTCTCAACAAGATGGATCTGCCACAGGCCGATCCCCTGCAGGCGGCCGCCGAGATCGAAGACGTGATCGGCATCGATTCGTCAGGCGCCATCCAGGCGAGCGCGAAAACCGGCATGGGCGTCGACGACATTCTCGAGGCAGTCGTTGCTCGCATTCCCCCGCCCAAGGGCGACCCCGATGCGCCGCTTCAGGCGCTCATCATCGACTCGTGGTTCGACAACTACGTTGGGGTGGTCATGCTGGTGCGCGTGGTCAACGGCGTGCTCCGCCCCAAGGACCGGATTCGCCTCATGGCCACCGGAATGTCTTACCCCTGCGAGCAGGTCGGCGTGTTCACGCCCAAGTCCTTGTCGCGCGAGCTGCTCACTGCGGGTGACGTGGGTTTTGTCATTGCCGGGATCAAGGAGCTGAAGGCGGCGCGGGTGGGCGACACCATCACCATGGAGCGTGCGCCGGCCACCGCACCGCTGCCCGGGTTCAAGGAAATCAAGCCCTCGGTGTTTGCCGGGCTCTATCCGGTGGAAGCCAACCAGTATGAAGCGATGCGCGAGGCGCTCGAGAAGCTTCAGTTGAACGATGCGTCGCTCCAGTTTGAGCCCGAGGTGTCACAGGCGCTGGGGTTTGGGTTCCGCTGCGGATTCCTGGGACTGCTTCACATGGACATCGTCCAGGAGCGGCTCGAACGCGAATTCGACATGGAACTGATCACCACGGCGCCCACCGTGGTGTATGAGGTGCTGATGCGCGATGCCACCCTGCTGCGGGTGGAGAACCCCTCGAAAATGCCTGATCCCTCAAAAATCGAGGAGATCCGGGAGCCAGTGGTGTCGGTCACCATTTTCGTGCCCCAGGAGTATGTCGGGGCGGTAATGACGCTCTGCACCGGCAAGCGTGGGGTTCAAACCAATCTTGCCTATCACGGCCGTCAGGTGCATCTCAGCTACGACCTCCCGATGAACGAGATCGTGCTCGATTTCTTCGACAAGCTGAAGTCGATCTCCCGTGGCTACGCCTCCATGGATTACGAATTCCGGGAGTACCGCGCTTCGGACGTCGTGAAGATGGACGTGCTCGTCAACGGCGACAAGGTTGACGCCCTTTCGCTCATCGTTCATCGAATGGTGTCCCAGAGCCGCGGCCGCGAACTGGTCTCCAAAATGCGCGAACTCATTCCTCGGCAGATGTACGACGTGGCCATTCAGGCGGCTATCGGCTCGAACATCATTGCCCGGGAGAACGTGAAGGCGCTTCGCAAGAACGTGCTTGCCAAGTGCTACGGCGGTGATATCTCGCGCAAGAAGAAACTCCTCGAGAAGCAGAAGGCAGGAAAGAAGCGGATGAAGCAGGTGGGGTCGGTGGAGATTCCGCAGGAGGCGTTTCTGGCCGTGCTTCAGGTTGAAGACCGCTGATCGGACCGTTCATGAACTTCGCGCTCATCCTGTTTGTGCTGGTTCTGGTCACTTTTGCAGCGTGGCTGGCCGACCGGTTCATCTTCCGTCCACGGCGACTGGCAGCGGCCCGCGAGGCGCTCGAGCGCTTTGATGCAAGTGCGGCGCCGGCCGGTGTGTCAGCCGACATCCGGGCCGAAGAGCGCGAAGGACTTCGCTCGAAACTCGAGCGTCAGCCGCTGTGGCTCGAATACACGGCGGGCCTGTTCCCGGTCATCGCCGTGGTGTTCATGCTGCGTTCCTTTGTTGCAGAGCCGTTCAAGATTCCGTCTGAATCCATGCTGCCCACCCTCTTTGTGGGCGATCTGATTCTGGTGAACAAGTACACCTATGGCGTACGCCTGCCGGTCATCAACACCAAGGTGATCGACGTGGGGTCGCCCAAGCGTGGCGATGTCATGGTGTTTCGCTATCCGCGCGATCCCTCTATCGACTACATCAAGCGTGTGGTGGCTTTGCCGGGCGATCGCCTCGTGTACGCCGATGGCCGTCTCACCATTAACGGTCAGGCGGTACCGCTTGCTGCTGCGGGGGAGTTTGAAGACAGGCGGCGGCTGATCCTGTATCCTCAATATTCAGAAACACTTGGAAATACCCCACATAAGGTATTGACAGAATTGAATAAATCGTCTCGAATCGAGCCGATGGAAAGGTTTCCCTTCATCGACCGTTGCAGCTATCGGGGTTCCGGGCTTGATTGCACCGTGCCGGCGGGTCACTATTTCGTGATGGGCGACAACCGCGAAAACAGCCTGGACAGCCGCTTCTGGGGGTTTGTGCCCGAACAGAACATCGTCGGCAAGGCGTTTTTCATCTGGATGAATTTCGGTGACTTTGGCCGCATCGGCCGATTTCACTGAGCACGAGGCCGGCATGCGCGACGAATCGCCCAGTCCGGTCCCCAGGAGCGAATTCTTGAGTGAACCGCTCGAAACACTCGAGCAGACCTTGGGGTATGCCTTTGGCGAGCCAACGCTGCTTCGCCAGGCCCTCACGCATCGCAGCTACGGTCAACCGCACAACGAGCGCCTGGAGTTTCTGGGCGATTCGGTACTCAACTGCGCGATGGCGTCGCTGCTTTTCGAGCGATTTGGAAAGCTTGACGAGGGCGACCTGTCGCGCTTGCGCTCGAACCTGGTCAAGCAGCAGGCCCTCGTGGATATTGCCCATCGGCTGGGCCTCAGCCGCCATCTGCTCCTTGGCGAAGGCGAACTTCGCAGCGGCGGCATGCGGCGTCCCTCCATCCTGGGTGACACGGTCGAGGCCCTGATCGGCGCCATTTTCATCGATGCCGGATTTGACCGGGCATCGGCTGTCATTCGGGCGCTCTACGATCCCATTCTCAAGTCGGTTGACCCGCGCACACTCGGGAAGGACGCGAAAACGCTGCTGCAGGAGCATCTGCAGGGCAAAAAGCTGCCGCTGCCGGTCTATGCCGTGGTGGCAACGCATGGGGCCGCCCACAGCCAGACCTTCGAGGTGGAGTGCTCCGTACCGAAACTTGGCATCCAGGTGCTTGGCAGCGGCGGCAGTCGTCGGGCGGCCGAACAGGCGGCTGCGCGCCTGGCACTGGATGCGGCCGAAGCTATATCGGTCGGCACGCGCAGAACCCGCAGCACGCGGCAGGCGGCTCCCGATCCACCCACGACCGTGGCGGCGCCGGTTGTCGCGACGCCGGGACTGGGCGCCGTGCCCGGTACGTTGCCGCAGACGGTGGGCGAGCCGGCCGGGCCGGCCGCTGAAGCCGCCTGAGGCCGCAGTCGCTTCCGATGCATCGTTGCGGATCCGTCGCGATTGTTGGACGCCCCAACGTCGGCAAGTCAACGCTGTTGAACCGACTGGTTGGGCAGAAGCTCTCCATCACCTCGGATCGGCCGCAAACCACCCGACATCGCATCGTCGGCGTCTTGTCGCGAGACGACGCGCAGCTGTTGTTCCTGGATAGTCCGGGCTTTCAGACACGGGTGGGCGGTGCGCTCAATCGGGTGCTGAACAGAACAGCGCTGCAGGTGGCTGAAGACGCGGACGTCACGCTCCTCGTCTGCCATGCGCAGTCCTGGACCCCAGCCGACGAGGCGTTTGCGCGCCGGCTGAGCCGAGCCCAGCCCCGGCTGCTGGTCCTGAACAAGATCGACCAGGTACCCGACAAGTCGCGTTTGCTCCCCATGGTGCAAAAGCTCCAGGCCGAGTATGGCTTTGATGAAATCATTCCGGTCAGTGCCCGCACCGGGCGGCAAATCGATACTCTGATCGCGCTGTGCGTCCAACGGTTGCCTGAGGGACCGCCGCTCTTCGAGGCCGATGCGCTCACCGACCGAAGCGAGCGGTTTCTCGCCGCTGAAATGATTCGCGAGAAGCTCTTTCGCCAATTGGGCGACGAATTGCCCTACCAGAGCACGGTGGAAATCGAGCGTTTCGAGGAGTTGCCCACGCTTAGGCGGGTGTTTGCCAGTGTGCTGGTCGAGCGTGATGCCCAGAAGGGTATTGTGGTTGGCCACGGCGGTGAGCGCATCCGGCGGCTCTCGACCGATGCCCGCGCCGAGCTTGAAAAGCTCTTCGGGTGTCGGGTCTATCTCGAGCTGTTTGTGAAAGTGAAGTCAGGCTGGGCCGATTCCGAGGCCAGTCTTCGCGCCCATGGCTACGAGTAAGGTTCGCGACACGGCGTTTGTTCTCCATTCCACGCCATACCGGGAAACCAGCCTCGTCGTTGATCTGTTCACGCGCGACCACGGGCGGGTGGGGGTGGTGGCCAAGGGCGCAAAGCGACCGGGGTCAGCGCTCAGGGCGGTGTTGCTCCAGTTTCAGCCTATCTCGGCGGTGTGGTCAGGGCAGGGCGAACTGCGCACCCTCAATACCGCTGAATGGCTGGGTGGGATGCAGCCGCCAAAAGGCGATGCACTGCTTTGCGCGTTCTACACCAACGAATTGCTGCTTCGCATGCTGCCCAGGGAAGACGCGCATCCGGCGCTCTTTGACGCCTATTCGGCCACGCTGGCAGCGCTTGCCGAAGGTGCGCCGCTCGAGGAAACGCTGCGCGCCTTCGAGTGGCAGTTGCTCCGTGAGACGGGCCATGCGCCCGAGCTCGAACTCGATGCGACGGGCAAGCCAATCCATGCGGGCATGCGCTACGCGTGGCACCCCGGGAGTGGGTTCATCGTGGCAGAGCCGGGAAGCGACACTTCAGTGGTGGGACGCACCTTGCTTGACCTGGCAGCAGGGCGTCTGACTTCGCCCGACAGCCGCAGCGAGGCAAAATATCTCGCCCGGGCCATCCTCTCGCATCAGCTGGAGGGGCATCCGCTTCGCACCCGGCAGGTGCTCATCGACCTTCACAAGTTCTCCCCATGATTGAACTCGGCGTCAACATCGACCACGTTGCCACCATCCGACAGGCGCGGCGCACCTACGAACCCGATCCAGTGTGGGCGGCGGTGGAGGCCCATCTGGGTGGTGCGGATGGCATCACGGTCCATCTGCGCGAAGATCGGCGTCATATTCAGGACGCTGACGTGCGGCGGCTGCGCGAGCTCACCCACATCAAGCTCAATCTTGAGATGGCTGCAACCGACGAGATGGTTGGGATTGCCGCTTCACTCGCGCCCGAGATGGCCATGCTGGTGCCCGAAGGTCGGCATGAAATCACCACCGAGGGGGGCCTGGATATTGCGTCGCAGGAGGCGCGCCTGCGTGAAGTGGTGGCGAGGCTGGCGGGCGCCGGCATTGTGACCAGTGTGTTTATCGACGCCGAGGCGCCGCAGATCGAGGCGGCGGCGCGCATTGGTGCTCGGGTCTGCGAGATTCACACCGGTCCCTATGCCCATGCGTTTCACCAGCAGGGGCGGGATGCGGAAAGTGCGGCGGTACGACATGAACTCGCGCGCATACGTCGAGCGGGTGATCTCGTGCGCTCGCTTGGCATGCGGTTCAACGCGGGGCATGCGCTCAACTATGTGAATGTGCAGCCGGTGGCGGCGCTTCAGGGCATACGCGAACTCCATATTGGTCATGCGATTGTGTCGCGTTCGGTGTTTGTCGGAATTCGCGAGGCGGTTCGCGAGATGAAGCGACTCATGCGCGAGGCGGCTGCGGGAGCCGCGGTGTGATCTATGGTATTGGCAGCGACATCGTGGCCATGCACCGCATCGAGAATCTGCTTGAGCGGTGGGGTGACAAGTTCGCACGCCGGGTACTCGGCCCCGACGAGCTGACCGAGTTTTTGCGCCGGCGTTCGCGCGGTGCACACGGTTCAGGGTACGCGGCGCGCTATCTGGCCAAGCGCTTTGCAGCCAAGGAAGCGTTCAGCAAGGCGCTGGGGCTAGGGCTGCGGGGGCCCATGACCCTGTTGTCACTCGAAGTTCTGAACGACAGGCGGGGGAAGCCCTACGCGCGCGCGCGGAAGGAACTCGCGCCTTACCTCGAAGAGCGAAAACTCATTGCGCATGTATCGCTCTCCGACGAATCCGACCATGTCATGGCCTTCGTTGTCCTTGAGCAGATCTCAGCCCATGTCCATCCCCAATAGTCCTCCAGACCGCGCCCCGGGCCCGGTGGTTGTTGACGTCGCAGGCACTTCGCTGACCGACGTCGAGCGCGAACGGCTCGTGCACCCGATGGTGGGCGGGGTCATCCTGTTCACGCGGAATTTCACTGACCGGGATCAGGTGCAGGCGCTGTGCGCCGAAATTCGTGCGCTCAGAAGCCCGGCGCTGCTCATCTGTGTGGACCACGAAGGCGGCCGGGTGCAGCGGTTTCGGAAGGGGTTCACCACGGTGCCGCCCATGCGGGAGTTGGGGCAGCTTTGGGACAAGGATCCTCTGGCTGCCTGCCAGGAGGCCACGCGGCTGGGTCGAGTGATCGGAAGCGAACTTCGTGAAGTCGGCGTTGATCTCAGCTTTACGCCGGTCCTCGATCTGGACCACGGTCGATCGGCAGTGATTGGTAACCGGGCGTTTCATTCAGATCCGCGCGTGGTGACGATGCTGGCGCGTGCGCTCAACCACGGACTGCTCCTCGCCGGCATGGCCAACTGCGGCAAGCACTTTCCCGGGCATGGCTGGGCAAGCGCCGACTCGCATGTGGCGCTACCGGTAGACGAACGCGGGCACGCAACCCTCGTCGAGCACGATGCCGCCCCTTACCGCTGGCTGGGCGAAACGCTGTCGTCGGTCATGCCCGCTCATGTGGTGTATCCGGCGGTGGATTCACAGCCTGCGGGGTTTTCCAGCAAGTGGCTAAAGACGATCCTCCGGGGCAAGCTTGGCTTCGATGGCGTCATTTTCAGCGACGACCTCACCATGGAGGGCGCTGCGGTGGCGGGAGATATCCACGCCCGCGCCCGCGCGGCGCTGAGCGCCGGCTGCGACATGCTGCTGGTCTGTAACCGGCCCGATCTGGCAGATGCGTTGATTGCCCGGCTGCGCTGGCGTCCCAATCGCGATTGGCTGCGCCGCTGGCGTGCGATGCGCCCTGGTGGCCATGTCTGAGTCGGGCGAGCCCGAAGAGAAGGGGTTCGATGCGCGGGCGCTGGTTGCCTCGC
>Ga0255292_1000098_pt1 | contig 13985 bp, 10 predicted proteins | sample MistaT_35_FD_183690 | JGI IMG/M metagenome (GOLD analysis project Ga0255292, IMG submission 183690) | Metatranscriptome of freshwater microbial communities from Mississippi River, Louisiana, United States - Miss_Miss_RepB_8h (Metagenome... | ecosystem: Environmental > Aquatic > Freshwater >...
GAAACGGGGACCGGTACCGTTCGGGTTTGCCGCGACAATCTGGCCCATGCTGGATGTTTTGCGGGTCACCTTTCCCTTTTTTGCCTTGGTTTTGTGCGGTTACCTGGCGGCCCGCAGGCGGCTTTTGCCGCTGGAGGCCATTCCCGGCCTGAACGGCTTTGTGCTGTTCTTTGCCCTGCCGTGCATGCTGTTCCGGTTCGGGTCGGGCACACCGATCGCCCAGCTGCTCGATGCCACGGTTTTTCTGAGCTACCTGCTGTGCGCCTTGATCATGGTGGCCTTGAGCGTGGTGGTCAGCCTCAACGAACGTATCCGCTGGAAAGACGCTTCGCTGGGGGCCCTGGTGGGTGCGTTCCCCAACACCGGCTTCATGGGGGTGCCGCTGCTGGTGGCCTTGCTGGGGCCGGCGGCGGCTGGCCCGGCCATCGTCACCATCACGGTGGACATGGTGATCACGACCTCGCTGTGCCTGGCCTTGTCGGAGATGGATGCGGCTGACGAACATGGTGCAGCCGTGGCGGCGCGCAAGGCCCTGCTGGGCGTGCTCAAGAACCCCTTGCCCTGGGCCATCCTGCTGGGGGGCGTGTTTTCCTGGCTGAATCTGGAGCTGGCCGGCCCGGTGGCCAAAACCGTGGCCCTGCTGGCGGACGCGGCGTCGCCGGTGGCGCTGTTCACCATCGGTGCCGTGCTGGCGCGCTCGCAGATGCTCGCGCACGAGCGCCCGCACGGCCCGTTGCCGGCGCGTGACTACCTGCCGGTGGCCGCCCTCAAGCTGGTGCTGCACCCGCTGCTGGTGTTTTCGGTGGGTTCGGCAGTGGTGTGGCTGGGCGGCCAGATCGATCCGTTTGCCCTGATGGTCATCACGCTGGTGGCGGCTCTGCCGAGTGCCAGCAATGTGTCGGTGCTGGCCGAGCGTGTGGGTGCCGACAATGGCCGCATCGCCCGCATCATCCTGGTGAGCACGGCGCTGGCTTTCCTGACCTTCTCGGCGGCGGTGGCCTTGCTCAAGCCCTGACTCCCCCGCCAGGAGGCCACCTCCGCGGCCTCCTACAAAGACGTGTTTGGTGAGCGTTCAGATGGCCTGCGGGTCCACGTCGACCAGCCAGCGGATCAGGCCCTTGTGGGCCGGGTCGGCGCGCAAGGTGTGCAGCACGTCCTGCAGCCGTGAGAGGGCGCGGTGCAGGTGTTTGCGCGAGGGGCTTTCCAGCAGCATCTGGGCGCGCTCCACATCGGCCACTTTTTGCAGCCCCATGGGCACGGCCGGGTAGAGGCTGACCTGCTCCAGCACCTCGGCGCCGCCTTCTTCTTCGCCCAGCCACGTCTCCAGCGTCTGGCGCGCAGCGTTCAGGAAGCCCTGCGCCACGGCCTGCTCGCGCGCGTCGGCCCGCAGCAGGGCCTGGTGGCTGAAGGGCGGCAGGCTGGCGGTGGCGCGCTCGGCCAGTTCGCTGGCGGCAAAGGCCGGGTAGTCGTGGCGCTTGAGCGCTTCAAACAGCGGGTGCGTGGGGTGGAAGGTCTGCACCAGCATTTCGCTCTCGCCCTGGGTGGCGTCGCGGCCGGCGCGGCCAGCGGCCTGCATCAGCAGCGCAAACAGGCGCTCGGGTGCCCGAAAGTCGCTGGAAAACAGCGCGCTGTCGGGGTTGATGGCCGCCACCAGCGTGATGCGCCGGAAGTCGTGGCCCTTGGCGATCATCTGGGTGCCCACCAGCACGTCCACCTCTCCGCTGTGCACGGCGGCCAGCTGCGATTCCAGCGCGCCCTTGAGCCGAGTGGTGTCGGCGTCGATGCGTGCGATCCGCACCGGCTGGCCGTCGGGGCGTTTCACGCCTGACAGCAGCTCGGCCAATTGTTCTTCGAGCTGTTCGGTGCCGCGACCCAGCGGTGCGATGTCGGCATTGCCGCACGACGGGCAGGCGCGGGGCACGCGGTCGGTAGCGCCGCAGTGGTGGCAGCGCAAGGTGCGGTCGATTTTGTGGAAAACACGAAACGCACTGCAGTGCCGGCATTCGCTTTTCCAGCCACAGTCGGCGCAGTACAGCACCGGCGCGTAGCCGCGGCGGTTGAGCAGCAGCATGCTTTGCTCGCCCTTGGCCACGCGCGCCTGGATGGCCTGCACCAGCGGGGCCGACAGCACCGTGCGGCGGGGCTGGTGGTTCATGTCCACCCGCCGCACCACCGGCAGGGGGGCGGCGCCGATGCGCTCGGGCATGTGCAGCCGCAGGTAACGACCGCCGGGGTCGCTGTCTGCATCGGCCGGGCGGCTGTGGTGCCAGCTTTCCAGAGAGGGTGTGGCCGAGCCAAGCAACACCCGGGCGCCACACTGCTGGCCGCGGTAGAGCGCCAGATCCCGCGCGGAATAGCGGGCGCCCTCCTGTTGCTTGTAGCTGGGGTCGTGCTCTTCATCGACCACGATCAGCTGCAGTTGCGGCATCGAGGCGAGCAGCGCCATGCGCGTGCCCAGCACGATGCGTGCGGTGCCGGTGTGTGCGGCCAGCCAGCTCTTGAGGCGCTGTGCAGGCGTCAGACCGCTGTGCATGGAGACGACGGCGTCTTTCCCAAAGCGTTCACGCACACGGGCTTCGAGCTGGGGGGTGAGGTTGATTTCAGGGACCAGGATCAGGGCCTGTGCCGAATCGTCGGCCTGCAGCACCTGTGCCACAGCGTGCAGGTAGACCTCGGTCTTGCCGCTGCCGGTGCTGCCAAACAGCAGGAACGGGCCGGCATGGGTGGCTATTTGCTGCAGGGCCTGGGTTTGCTGCGTCGACAGCGTCGGCCCGGGCTGGATCTGCAAGCTGTAGGTGGCGGCGGTCTGCTTTTTCAGTCGCCGGGCCAGCTGGATGTTGTCCAGGTCGCGCAACTGAGGCGGGAGGGCGCTGAGCGCCATCTCGCCCAGGCTGCGCTGGTAATACTGTGCGGCAAAGGCCATCAGCTGACACCAACGGCCGTCCAGCGGCGGCAAGCCTTCCAGGGCTCCGGCGATGTCCTTGAGGGCCTGGGGAGGCAGATCGGGGGCTGTCAAACCGTTGTTCCAGACCACGCCGAGCACCTCTCGCCGGCCCAGCGGTACCCGCACCAGAGATCCCGTCTCCAGCGGCACGGGGCTGCGGTAGCTCAGCAGATCGCCCACACCACTGTGTGCCGGCGTCTGCACGGCGACTTCGATCCAATGGTCTGTGGTGGCGGTCATGGGGCGATCAAAACGGTTTCACGCTTTAGCAATTTTCTCGATATTCGAGTTAAGTGCTTGATTTTTCTGATCTTTAGGTGCGATTCAGATTTTCTGTGGATAACTTTGTTGAAAACTGGGTGCTGCGGCCCCGGAACCCTTGAAAATCAAGCCTTCGGTCAAAATGCCCATTCGATGTGCAGGAAATCAACCCTAATGAAATCAACGACTTAGCGAACATGTCAGCGTTCTGAAGGGTTGGGGGAGAAGACGTTTCACGCCGATACAGGGCTTGGCTGTTTTGTGCATAAGTCAAGCCCTCCGGGCACGATTTTTCGCAAAAAAAGTGTGCTGAAGGGCTGGTTTTTGTGCTAACCGGTCAGGCCACGCGGCGAAGCGCGCGCGAGTGGCTGTGCACCGCCTCGACCAGCGCCGCCACATGCTCGGGCGGCGTGTACTGGCTGATGCCGTGGCCCAGGTTGAAGATGTGGGTCGGGCCGGTGGTGCTGGCATCGGTGTGCGGGCGGCCAAAGCTGTCGAGCACGCGGCGGGCCTGCTCGGCCACCTTCTCGGGCGGGGCAAACAGCACATTGGGGTCGATGTTGCCCTGCAGCGCCTTGCCCGGGCCACCGACCTGGCCGCCCACGAGCGCGCGCGCTTTGCCCAGGTTCATGGTCCAGTCCAGGCCCAGCACTTCGCAGTCGAGCTCGCCCATCTCGCTCAGCCACAGTCCGCCGCCCTTGGTGAAGACGATGCGCGGGATGCGCGCGCCGGCATGTTCGGTCTTGAGCTGGGCCAGCACACGGCGGGTGTAGGCCAGGCTGAACTCCTGGAAGGCGCCATCGGCCAGCACGCCGCCCCAGCTGTCGAAAATCATCACCGCCTGGGCACCGGCTTCGATCTGGGTGTTCAGGTACAGGGCCACCGCGTCGGCGTTCACCTCAAGGATGCGGTGCATCAGGTCGGGGCGGCTGTACATCAGGCTTTTGACCTGGCGGTAGTCGTCCGAGCCTGCGCCTTCGACCATGTAGCAGGCCAGCGTCCAGGGGCTGCCCGAAAAGCCGATCAGCGGTACGCGGCCATTCAGGGCCTTGCGAATGCTGGTGACGGCGTCGAACACGTAGCGCAGCTTGTCCATGTCGGGCACGGCCAGCTGGGCCACAGCGGCTTCGTCACGCACGTTTTTCGCAAACCTGGGGCCTTCGCCCTGCGCGAACGACAGGCCCAGGCCCATGGCGTCGGGCACCGTCAGGATGTCACTGAACAGGATGGCGGCGTCCAGCGGGTAGCGCTCCAGCGGTTGCAGCGTGACTTCGGTCGCGTAATCCACATTGGTGGCCAGGCCCATGAAGCTGCCGGCCTTGGCGCGGGTGGCGCAGTACTCGGGCAGGTAGCGGCCGGCCTGGCGCATCAGCCAGATGGGGGTGTGGTCGGTGGCCTGGCGCAGGCAGGCGCGCAGGAAGGTGTCGTTTTGCAAAGGGGCAAAGGATGTCATGCCCCGATTGTCGCAGGCCCGATCCAGGTGAAATTTTCGGGAGACCGCCCCTGCGGCCGAACAGCCTTCAGCGCAAGGCCTGAACGATCTCACGGGCCGAGGGCAGCTCGGACAGCACTTGCGGCGCACGCCCGGGCGCGTACACCGCATACACCGGCACGCCGCTGCGGCCCAGCGCGTTCAGGGCGCGGGTGATGGCCGCGTCGCGCCGGGTCCAATCGGCGCGCAGGCTCACCACCTGCCGGCTGTCGAAGGCGGCCAGCACCTCGGCGCTGGCCAGCACGGTTTTCTTGTTGTACTGGCAGGTCACGCACCAGGCGGCGGTGAAGTCCACGAACACGGTGCGGCCGGCGGCCAGCTCGCGCTGTACGGTGGCTTCGCTCCAGGCTGGCCAGCGTTCGCCGCTTTGGGCGGTCGGGCTCGGCGCCGTTTCTGCGCGTGGCCACTGGCTGATCAGTCCAGCCCCCAGCAGTGCAGCCAGCGCCAGCAGACCGAAGCGGGCGCGGCCCTGACGCGTGGCGGCCCACACGCCGAAGGCCAGCAGCACCAGCATGGCCAGGAGGGCGGCAGCGGTGTCCATGCCGCTTTGCTGGCCCAGCACCCAGACCAGCCAGACCACGGTGGCGAACATCGGAAAAGCCATGGCCTGACGGAAAGTGGCCATCCAGGCGCCGGGACGTGGCAGGCGGTGCGCCAGCGCGGGCCAGAAGCTCACGGCCAGGTAGGGCAGGGCCATGCCCAGACCCATGACGGCAAAAATCGCCAGCGCCTGCAGCGCCGGCAGGCTCACCGCCAGCCCGAGCGAGGCGCCCATGAAAGGCGCGGTGCAGGGCGAGGCCACCGCCACCGCCAGCACGCCTGAGAGGGCGGCGTCCACCGTCGGGTGACGACTTTGCAGACTGGCCAGCGAGGAAGGCAGCATCTGCCCGAACTCGAACAGGCCGGCCAGGTTCAGGCCCAGCAAGGTGAACAGGACAGCCAGCGTGGTGACCACGCCGGGCGACTGCAGCTGAAAGCCCCAGCCCAACTGCTCGCCGGCCGCGCGCAGCGCCAGCATCAGGCCGCCCAGCAGCACAAACGACAGCACCGTACCACCGGTGTAGGCCAGGCCTGCCGCACGGTGGGCGGCGCCAGTGATGCCTGGACGTGAAACGCCCAGCAGCTTGATGGCCAGCACCGGGAACACGCAGGGCATGAGGTTGAGGATCAGGCCGCCTGCGAAGGCGCCCAGCAGCGCCAGCCCCAGCCCCGCCAGGCCGGGCGGGCTGGAAGGAGCGGTTTGGGCATTGGCTTCGAGCGCACGCGTCAGTTCGGCTGAGACGCCGCCGGCTGCTGCCAGCGCCGGCCACTGGCCCTGCACCGGGGTATCCACCTGCAGCGCGGGCGGGCGTGGCGAGGTTTCGGGACCGCGGGCCAGCACCCAGTGCATCCGGGCCGGACCCTCGCTGCGCTCGTCCGACACGGGCACGCGCGCGGTCCAGCTGTTGCCATCCCACTGTTGCGTCCAGCCCTGACCTTGCGGGGCTGCGTTGTTTACCACGCCTGTGGTGACCGGCAGCAAGGTCAGTGTCTGGCCTCGCCAGGCGGCGGGCAGTTGTTCGATGCGCAGTTGCAGGGTTTTGCCGTCTTCGCTCAGGTGGGCGATGTGTGCGCCGGTGTGCGTCTGGGGCGTGGCGACCTGTGCCGCATCGAACAGCGCCCCGTGCAGTGCGGTGGCGCTGCGCACGGGCAGCTCGAGCGCCAAGCGGCCTTCCTGCGGGATACATTCCTGGCGGCAGACCAGCCAGTCGGCCTGCAGCTCAACGCGCAGCTTGCCGGTGACAGGGGGCTGGAACTGTGGCGTGACGGTGACCGGTACAGCCAGCAGCAGCGTGCCCTCGTAGCCATAGTTGGCCAGGCTGCCGATCGGGATCTTTTTAGGCAGGGGCCAGGCGATTTCGCCCGCCTGCAGGCCCGCCGGCAGCTGCCAGCGCAGTTGCGTGGGCAGGCCCGAATCACCCGGGTTTTGCCAGTAGGTGTGCCAGTGCGGCGCGTGTTCGAGCTTCAGGCCCAGCCAGAAGGTCTGGCCGGCCTGAACGCCTTGCGGCGCATGTGCCAGCAGTTGCGCCTGCACCTGTTCGTTGCGCAGCGCAGTTTGGGCTGGCGCAATGAACGACAGACAAAGCAGGCAAAGCGACAGGGCTAGGCGCAAGAGAACAGGCATGGCGACGGGGGAATCCAGAGACACCCCGCACTGTACACCCCGGGGCATGCCCTCCTTTAAGATGGGCCCATGAGCACCTTGCCCCGTTTCTGGGCCGATCTGGCCACCACCGACTTTGCCGCTCTGGACCGCTCGCGCGCCATAGCGGTGCTGCCCGTGGCCGCGACCGAGCAGCATGGTCCGCACCTGCCGCTGTCGGTGGACGCCGATCTGGCCGATGGCGTGGTGCACGCTTGTCTGCCGCACCTGCCGGCCGATCTGCCGGCGCTGTTCTTGCCGACGCAGGCGGTGGGTTACAGCCCCGAGCACACGGCTTTTGCCGGCACGCTCACGCTTCGGGCCGAAACAGTCATTCGCCTATGGACCGACATCGCCGAGTCGGTGGCCGCCAGCGGCGTCAAGAAGCTGGTGCTCTTCAACAGCCACGGCGGACAGGTCAGCCTTCTGGACGTGGTGGCGCGCGATCTGCGGGCACGCCTGGGTATGCTGGTCTACAGCGTGAGCTGGTTCAACCTGCCTTTGACCGACGAGGCCGGGCGGGATGTGAATGCCCTCTTCGATGCCAATGAGCACCGTTTTGGTGTGCATGCGGGCGATGTGGAAACCTCGATGATGCTGGCGCTGCGGGCCGACCGCGTGCGCATGGCGGCGGCGCAGAATTTCCATTCCACTTCGCAGGACCGCGCCGCGAAGTTCCCGATCCTGGGCAACGGCAAGAGTGCCAAGCTGGCCTGGCAGATGCAGGACTACAACCTGCAGGGCGCTGCGGGCAACGCGGCGATGGCGACAGCGGACAAGGGCCAGGCGCTGGTGCAGGCTGCAGGCCGTTCGCTGGCGCGCCTGCTGAACGAAATCGACCAGCTGCCCGCCGACACCCTGCGTTGAACCTGACCTCAGGCTGTAGGAGGCCGCCCCCGCGGCCGAAGCCTGTTCGCGCGCATGGGCGCGCTCCCACAAATGAGTTGGCGCCAGCCTGGGCTGCCACTCAGGCGTAAGTCACCCAGTCTTTGTGCTCGGCGCTGTCGAGGTGCGGCAAGGTGTTGTAGGTCACCAGCATGTGGCGTTTGGGGTTGAAGGCAAATTCGGTCAGGGCCGTGTTGCGGATGCGCAGGTTCAGCTCGATCGTGGTTTCGGCCGGCGTGCCCAGCACACGGCCCACGGCGGTCGAAATCGGACCTCCGCTGGAGACGATCAGCGCGTTGCCCGCGCAGTGCTGGCGCACATGGTCCAGCGCCTGTTCGATGCCCGCCACAAAGTCGCTGTAGACAGGCATGCCTTTGGGCGCGATGCGGCCATCCATCCAGGCCTTGAGTGCGTCGCGCAGCAGCCGGAAGTGGTGGCGGTAGAGCTCGGGCGTGTCGGGTTTGGCCAGCGGTTCAGGATGGATGGCTTCGAGCAACGCGTGGCTGTCGTATTCGTTCAGGCCTGGCCAGACCTGTGGCTCGTGCGACCAGCCTGCGCCCTGGGCGATGCCTTCCCAGGTCTCGCGGTGTCGTGTGAGGCTGCCCATCAGCACGGTGTCGATCTGTACGCCCTCGCGCGCAAAGCGCTGGCGCAGGTACTCGCCCAGGCGCTGTGCCTGCCGGTGGCCCAGCGGGCTCAGGCGGTCGTAATCGTCTTCGCCAAACGAGGCCTGGCCGTGGCGCACAAGGTAGAGGGTTCCCATAAGAATCGTGTTGTTTGACAACGATTGTCGGTAGGCTGACCGCGGCGGCCTGTCACACCGGCGATCCCAGCCATACCTGGCCACGCGGCGTGGACAGTACCGCCTGCAGGGCCGCGGGACCGCAGTGCCATTCGACTTGCGCCAGACCGACGGTTTGGGCCCAGTCTTGCAGGGCTGTGGCCTGTGGGTGTTGCAGGACCATGCGCTGCAGCATCAGTCCGCTGGCGGGCATGGCATCGGCCGGGTGGACGTTGCCCCATTCGATGAGCGTGGGCAGCACGCCCCCCATCAGCCGCTGACCGTCATCGCGCACGCTGATGCGCCATTGCAGCAGACCGCTGGGGGTCATGCGTGAGGCCTGCAGGGCCGGGCCGCGATGCCAGCCGTGCCGCGCGCAGCAGGCCAGGACGGTGTCCAGCGCATCGGTGCGCGCCACCCAGTGCAAGAGTTGCGGGCCACGGTCACGCACTTGCGCCATCAGCGCCGCATCGTCCATGTCGAACCAGCGGCGCAGAGGGGGTTGGCGCACTGGCTGCACACCGGGCTCGATCGCCAGGATTTCCAGGTAGGTCCGTTCAAAGCCCGGGCCACCGATGCGCAGCAGGCGGTTGTGGGTGCCCATCAGCGGATGCTGGCCGCCTGGGCCCGGTGACACGCCCAGCGTTTGCTCACACCAGGCCACACCCTCGTCCAGAGTGGTGGCGATCACCACCAGGTGGTCGAGCGCAGTTTTCACAGGCGCACGGTGCCTTCAATGCAACCGACCACGTCACCGCCGATCCAGACCTGGCCTTCGTCGTCGCGTTGTACAAACACTTGGCCCGCACGACCCAGCGCGGTGCCTTGCCTGGCCCGGTAGCAGGCGGGCATGTGGCCGTCAGCGATCAGCCATTGCGCCAGCGAGGCGTTCAGGCTGCCAGTGACCGGGTCTTCGGTGATGCCCACAGGGGCCGCAAAGCCGCGTACTTCCAGATCGGTGGTGTCAGGGTGTGTGGCAAAGGCCCGGGCCTCCCGGCTGGCGCGGCGGATCAGGCCTTCGGCGTTGTTGCGTCTGGCCGCTACGCCGACCTTGGTGCCCAGCCGTTTGAGGGCGGTGTGGTCCGGCGTGAGCGAGAGCACGGTCTTCACATCGGGCAGCAGCAGGCCCAGCCAGTGAGGGCCGTTGTGCAGGTCTTGCGCGGCCAGCACTTCGTCGGCGCCCAAGCCGAGGGCGTCCAGCACGGCGGCGAGTTTTTCAGGCGTTGGATCGGCCCGGCGCAGGTGTGGCGCGGCAAAGGCGCAGCGGCCGTCTTGCTGGCGCAGGTTGACGAGACCGACGCCGCATTCCTGCACGATCCGGTCGGCCGCTTGCGGCTTCCCGCCCGCCTGCAACCAGGCGTGCGCCGTGCCCAGCGTGGGGTGACCGGCAAAGGGCAATTCACCGCCAGGGGTAAAGATGCGCACGCGGTAGTCGGCGCCACCTGCCAGGCCTTCGGGCGTGGGCGGCAACACAAAAGTGGTTTCGCTCAGCTGCGTCCAGGCCGCAAAGGCCTGCATCTGTGCATCGCTCAGATCGCTGCCATCGAGCACCACGGCCAGCGGGTTGCCGCGCAGGGGCTCGGCGGTGAAGACATCGACTTGCTGGAATGGGCGTCTGCGCATGCGGTCCTCAGCGTGGCAGGTGCTCGCGGATGGTTTGCGCCAGCGCGGCCACGCCGGTCTGGATCTGTTCCACGGTCGAAGTGACGAAAGACAGGCGCAGCGTTTCCTGCACCGGGTTGGCCGCGTAGAAGGCTGCGCCGGGCACGAAGGCCACGTTCTTGTCCACAGCGTGGGGCAGCAACTGCACGGCGTCCATGCCCTTGGGCAATTGCGCCCACAGGAACATGCCGCCCGCAGGACGGTTCCATGTCACGCCCAGACCGGCCATTTCTCGGTCCAAAGCGGCGAGCATGGCTTCGCACTGGCGCTTGTAAAGCGCACGGATGGTGGGCACATGGCGATCGATGAAGCCATCCTTGAGCACTTCGGCCACCACCCGCTGGTTGAAGCTGGGCGTGTGCAGGTCGGCGGCCTGTTTGGCCTGCAGCAGCTTGGGGTAGAGCGCCTTGGGCGCGACCACATAGCCCAGACGCAGACCGGGAGCCAGGATCTTGGAGAACGAGCCCAGGTACAGGCTTTGCTCAGGCAGGCGTGAACTGAGCGAGGCGGCGGGCGCGGCGTCAAACCACAGGTCACCGTAGGGGTTGTCTTCGATCACCGGCAAACCACTGTCCTGCGCGACGCGGGCCACAGCAACGCGGCGTGCCTCGCTCATGGTGCGGCCGGTCGGGTTCTGGAAATTGGGCAGCAGGTAAATGAAGCGTGCATCGAGCGCCTTGGCGCGCAGGTCATGGGCATCCACGCCTTCGTCGTCGCTGTCCACGCTCACGACGCCGGGCTCCATCGGCATGAAGGCCTGCAGCGCGCCCAGGTAGGTGGGGGTCTCGACCAGGATCTTGCTGCCCGCATCGATCAGCACCTTCGCCACCAGATCCAGGCCCTGCTGGCTGCCGGTGGTGATCAGGACCTGGTCAGGGCTGACCTGCATACCCTGTTTCTTCAGATCCTGCGCCACCCATTCGCGCAGCTGGGGCAGGCCTTCGCTGGCCGCGTATTGCAGGGCGGCGCGGCCGTCCAGGCTCAGCACGCGCTCGCTGGCCTCGCGCATGGCCTCAATAGGAAAGGTGTTGGGCGAAGGCAGTCCACCTGCAAAACTGATGATGCCGGGGCGTTCCGTGACCTTCAGGATCTCGCGGATCACCGAGGGGTTCATCTTGTGGGCGCGTTGCGCGAGGGTGAAGCTCATGGAAACCTTCTGATTTGTCTTTTCTGAATGGGATCATGCCGCAGCGGACAGGCTCCAGGCGATCCAGCCGGCGGTGGCGGTCAGCACCAGCGCCATCAGCCGGTTGAAGGCCTGCAGGCGCTGACCTTGCGCGAGCCAGTGGCGCAGCACCGAGCCCACCAGGGCGTAGGTGAAGTTGCTGCTGAAGGCAAAAAACAGCATCAGCGGCAGGGTTTGCAGGTAACGGCTGGTGGCGTCGGGCTTGCCTGCCACCCAGCCGCCCACGATGGACAGGGCCAGCATCCAGGCCTTGATGTTCAGGAATTGCAGCAGCACCCCTTGCACAAAGCTCACGTCCATTCGGTTTTGGTCGGCCTGGCTCAGCTGGCCGCTGTTCCACAAACGCCGCGCCAGCCACAGCAGGTAGCCCACGCCGCCCAGCACGATGGCCCAGCGCAATGCCGGCACAGCCATGACCAGAGAACCCATGCCCACGGCCGTCAAGGTGAACAGCAGTCCCCAGCCCACCGGAACGGCCAGCACAAAATGCAGTGCGCCTCGCAAACCCCGATTGGCGGCGAGCGCGGTGGACAGGGTGGTGTTGGGCCCGGGCGTGAAGCTGGTGGCTGTGGCCAGGATCAGCAGGGCAGATATTTCGGCAGCGGTCATGTTTGCACTGTATCCGCACCGGGCGCCCAGGCCTGTCGCCCAGTCACACGGTTTGCAGGGCTTCGAGCCGCTCCATGGCCGCCATCCACGCCTCTTCGACTTCCATCAGCCGCGAGGCCATCTGGGCGGCCCGCGGCGGGTCGCTGGCGTACAGCGAGCCGTCGGCCAGGGCCTTTTCCAGTTGGGCCTGCTCGGTCTCGAGGGCCTCGATCTGGCCGGGCAGGGCTTCCAGTTCGCGCTGTTCCTTGTAGCTGAGCTTGCGGCGGGTGCTTGCGGTCGGCGTGGCGTTGGTTTGCGGTGCCGATGCGGCGGGGGTGGCCGGGGCCTTGGCCGTTTCCCGCGCCGGGCGGGCGCGGGCCGACTGGGTCAGCCAGTCTTCGACGCTGCCTTCGTATTCGCGCCACAGACCATCGCCTTCGGCCACCAGGGTGCTGGTGACCACGTTGTCCAGAAAGCGCCGGTCGTGGCTGACCAGAAACACCGTGCCTTCGTATTGTTGAAGCAGGTCTTCCAGCAGCTCCAGGGTATCGATGTCCAGGTCGTTGGTGGGTTCATCCAGCACCAGCACATTGGCCGGGCGCGCGAACAGGCGGGCCAGCAGCAGGCGGTTGCGTTCACCGCCGGAGAGGCTGCGCACCGGCGAGTTGGCCCGGTCGGGTGAGAACAAAAAGTCACCCAGGTAGCTTTTGACGTGGGTGCGCTTGTTGCCGATTTCGATCCACTCGCTGCCGGGGCTGATGAAATCCTCCAGGGTGGCGTCCAGATCGATTTGCTCGCGCATCTGGTCAAAATAGGCCACGCTCAGGTTGGTGCCTCGGCGGATCTTGCCGCTGTCGGCTTCCAGTTCGCCCAGAATCAGCTTGAGCAAGGTGGTCTTGCCTGCGCCATTGGGGCCGATCAGGCCGACCTTGTCGCCACGCAGGATGGTGCCGCTGAAGTCGCGCACGATGGTGCGCGGGGAGCCGTCGGCTGCTGTGAAGCTCTTGCTCACGTGCTCCAGATCGGCCACGATCTTGCCGCTGGGTGCGCCACTGGCGACTTCCATGCGCACGCTGCCCATGGTCTCTCGGCGCTGCGCGCGGGTTTCGCGCAGCGCCATCAGGCGGTTGATGCGTCCTTGCGCGCGGGTGCGGCGGGCTTCCACACCCTTGCGGATCCAGACTTCTTCCTGGGCCAGCAGTTTGTCGGCCTTGGCGTTGATCACGGCCTCCTGGGCCAGTTGTTCTTCCTTGAGTGCCTGGTACTGCGCGAAGTTGCCGGGGTAGGAAGTGAGGCGGCCACGGTCGAGCTCCACCATGCGGGTGGCCACACGGTCCAGAAAGGCGCGGTCGTGGCTGATGGTGACCACGCTGCCTTTGAAGGCCAGCAACAAGTCTTCCAGCCAGGCGATGCTGTCCATGTCCAGGTGGTTGGTCGGCTCATCCAGCAGCAGCACGTCGGGGCGGGCCACCAGGGCCTGCGCCAGGGCGGCCCGCTTGCGGTTGCCGCCAGACAACGAGGCGATGCGCGCCTCGGGGTCGAGGTGCAGGCGGTGCAGGGTTTCAGACACCCGTTGCTCCCAGCTCCAGCCATCCAGTGCTTCGATCTGGCTTTGCAAGGCGTGCAGATCGCCGCGGCTGTGGGTGTAGTCGTCAATCAGTTGAAGTACTGGCCCCAGCCCCTGGCGTACCGATTCAAACAAGGTGTGCTCCGGGTTCAGCACGGGCTCCTGCGGCACATAGGCGACGCGCAGTCCCTTCTGTATATGGAGTGAGCCGTCGTCAGGGCGTTCCAGTTCACTCAATATCTTGAGCAGGGAGGATTTGCCCGTGCCGTTGCGGCCGATGAGGCCCACGCGTTCTTGTTCTTCCAGTGAAAAGCTGGCGTGGTCAAGCAGGGGGACATGACCAAAGGCCAGGCTGGCGTCGAGCAGGGTGATCAGGGACATGCGTGAATTATCTGGCGTACCCCGAAAACTTTTTTGAGGCTGTCTTGTCAGATGTC
>Ga0255292_1000105_pt1 | contig 13710 bp, 11 predicted proteins | sample MistaT_35_FD_183690 | JGI IMG/M metagenome (GOLD analysis project Ga0255292, IMG submission 183690) | Metatranscriptome of freshwater microbial communities from Mississippi River, Louisiana, United States - Miss_Miss_RepB_8h (Metagenome... | ecosystem: Environmental > Aquatic > Freshwater >...
CATCATCATGTCGCTGTTCTCGCGCGCGGCCTGCGCAATCTCTTCGTTCGGAATGCGGCGACGCCCCAGCTGCGCCTCGCTGTCCACCGTGAACATGACCAGGCCGATCTTTTTCTCGCGGTAATAGGCCACCGTCTCGGCAATCGTCGGACGCCGGTTGGAGCCGAAATACTTGTCGGCGGCGCGGTCGTATTCCTCGCCGTAGTTGTCAAACGGGTTCCAGCAGCTCACTTCGGCGTGGGTGTGGATGTCGATGGCGATCAGGTCTTGGTGTTTCATGCTGCCGGTGTCTCCTGTCTGAAAGATAAGTGCAAGCATTTTGCTGCCCAACCTAGGGAAAGCCCTAGGAAAAAAACTGCAGCAAGCTTCCACAATATGGTTATCGATCATAACGTTTTTGACTTTCCGGTCAACCCCAGCAAAGGACCTTCCGATGAGCAACCCGATCCTCGAACGCGCAGCCCAAAACGGCGTCACCCTTGAAATGCGTGGCGCTGTGGCCGTGGTCACCCTGCGCCGTCCGGCCAAGCGCAATGCGCTGTCCGACAGCCTGATCGAAGCCATCCGCGACACCTTCCAGAACCTGCCCGAGCAAGCCAAGGCGGCCGTCATCGACGGTGAAGGTGAACATTTCTGCGCAGGCCTGGACCTGTCCGAACTCAAGGAACGCGACGCCGGCGAAGGCATTCACCACTCGCGCAGCTGGCACGTGGCGCTCAACGCCGTCGAGCAAGGCCGCGTGCCCGTGGTGGCCGCACTGCACGGCGCGGTGGTGGGGGGCGGCCTGGAGCTGGCTTCTGCCTCGCACATCCGCGTGGCCGACGAGACCACGTTCTACGCCCTGCCCGAAGGCACCCGCGGCATCTTCGTGGGCGGCGGCGGTTCCGTGCGCGTGCCCAAGCTGATTGGCGCCGCCCGCATGACCGACATGATGATGACCGGTCGCGTCTACAACGCGGTCGACGGTGAGCGCGTGGGTTTTGCCCAGTACCTGGTGCCCACCGGCACCGCCCTGGACAAGGCCATCGAGCTGGCCACCCGCATCGCCACCAACGCGCCGCTGACCAACTACGCCCTGATGCACGCCCTGCCGCGCATCGCCGAGCAGCCGGCCGACCACGGCTTCATGACCGAAGCCCTGATTTCATCGATCGCCCAGGCCGCGCCCGAAGCCAAGGCCCGCGTGCGCGCCTTCCTGGAAGGCAAGGCCGCCAAAGTGCAAAAAGCCGACTGAGCCCGGCACGGAGGAGACAAAACATGAGCGCCCCCAAATTCCGCCCTCTCAAATTCGGTGTCACCCGCGTGGCCTTGCGCGACGGTGCGCCCGGCACCCACTACCTGCGTGCCGAACAGGACATTCAGGCTTTTCCGGATCGCCTGACCGACCGCCTGCAGCACTGGGCAACAGTCAAGCCTTCGCACACCTTCATGGCCCGCCGCGCCAAAAAGGCCGACGGCAGCCTGGGGGACTGGCAGCATGTGAGCTACGCACAGGCCTGGCAGACGGCCCGCAGCATTGCCCAGGGTCTGATCAACCGTGGCCTGAACGCCGAGCGCCCGGTCGCCATCCTGAGCGAGAACAGCCTTGAGCACGCCCTGCTGGCGCTGGGCTGTCTGGTCGCAGGTGTCCCCTACACCCCCGTCTCGCCCCCGTATTCGCTGGTCAGCGTGGACTACGACAAGCTCAAGCATGTGCTGCGCACGGTCACGCCGGGTCTGGTGTTCGCACAGGATGCGCGTTACGCCAAGGCCATTGCCGCCACCGTCGGTGAAGACATGGCCATCGTGATGGCCGAGGGCAGCGTCGAAGGTCGCGCCAGCACCCCCTTTGCAGAACTGGCCGCCACCCCCGTGACCGATGCCGTGGACCAAGCCATGGCGGCCACCGGTCCGGACACCGTGGTCAAGTTCCTGTTCACCAGCGGATCGACCAAGCTGCCCAAGGCGGTCATCAACACCAACCGCATGTGGTGCGCCAACCAGCAACAGATGGCCCAGTCCATGCCGGTGCTGGCCGAAAGCGAGCTGGTGCTGGTCGACTGGCTGCCCTGGAACCACACTTTTGGCGGCAACCACAACTTCGGCATGGTCGTCTTTCATGGCGGCACCATGTACATCGACGACGGCAAGCCGACGCCCGCACTGATGCACGAGACCCTGCGCAATCTGCGCGAAATCGCCCCCACGGTGTACTTCAACGTGCCCACCGGTTTCGAAGCCATTGCCAACGCGATGAAGACCGACGACCAGCTGCGCAAGACCCTGCTGTCGCGCGTGCAGATGTTCTTCTACGCGGGCGCTGCGCTGGCCCAGCCGGTGTGGGACAGCCTGTATGAAAGCGAAGAGCGCGAGATTGGCGAGCGCATCGTCATGACCACGGGCCTGGGCATGACCGAGTCCGGCCCGTTCGGCATCTTCGTGACCAACCCCAATGTGCGCGCCGGCGACCTGGGCGTGCCCACACCGGGTCTGGAACTCAAGCTGGTCGACATGGATGGCAAGACCGAGGTGCGCTACCGCGGCCCCAACATCACGCCCGGCTACTGGCGTGCGCCCAAGGAAACCGCCGAGGCTTTCGACGAAGAAGGCTTCTTCAAGACGGGCGACGCCGTCAAGTGGATCGACGAAACCGATATGCACCTGGGCCTGAAGTTCGACGGCCGCATCGCCGAGGACTTCAAGCTGGCCACCGGCACCTTCGTGAGCGTGGGCCCGCTGCGCGGCAAGATCATTGCCGCCGGCGCCCCCTACATCCAGGACGTGGTGCTGACCGGCCTGAACATGAAGGAAGTGGGCGCCATGGTCTTCCCGACCCCGAGGGTGCGCGAACTCGCAGGCCTGCCCGACAACGCACCGCTGTCGGATGTGCTGGCCAGCGCCCCGGTGCTCGCCCAGTTCCAGAAAGTGGTGAACGAACTGGCCACCACCAGCACCGGCAGCGCCAACCGCATCGCCCGCCTGTGCCTGCTGTCCGAGCCGCCCACCATTGACAAGGGCGAGATCACGGACAAGGGCTCGATCAACCAGCGCTCGGTGCTGACCCACCGCGCCGACACCGTGGCAGCGCTGCACGAAGACCGCCTGCACTACATCCTCAAACCCAATCAGTAACCCTTTCTGTCATTCCCGCGAAAGCGGGAATCCATGGATGCCCGATCAAGTCGGGCATGACAGCCCCTCAAGGAACATCGATGACTTCCAAAGGATTTTTCAACGCGTTTGCCGATGTGTGGATGCACGAAGGCGTGCGCACACCGATGGTGGACTACTGCGGCGCGCTGGGCCACATCTCGCCGACCGACCTGGGCATCAAGGCGGCGCGCGAAGCATTGAAGCGTGCAGGCATCGCCCCCACCGAGATCGGCTCGGTCATCACCGGCAACATGGCCCCTGGCGACTTCGACCAGTTCTTCCTGCCGCGGCACATTGGCCTGTACGCCGGAGTGCCGCAGGACGTGCCCGCCATCATGGCGCAGCGCATCTGCGGCACCGGCTTTGAGTTGTTCCGTCAGGCGGGCGAGCAGATCGAAGCGGGCGTGTGCGATGCCGCGCTGGTGGTCGGCACCGAAAGCATGACGCGCAACCCGATTGCCGCCTTCGACCACCGCACCGGTTTCAAGCTGGGCGCTCCCGTGGGCTTCAAGGACTACATGTGGGAAGCCCTCAAGGACCCGGCCGCTGGCATCAACATGATCCAGACCGCCGAGAACCTGGCCAAAAAGTACAACATCACGCGCGAAGACGTGGACCAGTTCGCCTCCGACTCGTTTGCCAAGGCCGTGGCCGCCCAGCAGTCGGGCTTTCATGCCGGCGAGATCGTGCCCGTGGTCACCGAGAAGTTCGAGCTGGAAGGCTACAAGGCCCGCGGCATCAAGCTGCAAGGCAAGGTCACCGAAGTCACGACCGACACCCACCCCCGCATTTCGCCGGTGGAAGTGCTGGCCAAGCTCAAGCCCGTCTATGAAAACGGCGTGCAGACCGGCGGCAACAGCTCGGCCCTGGTCGATGCCGCCGCGGCCTGCGTGGTGACGTCTGGCGCCTATGCGAAAGCCCAAGGCAAGAAGCCGCTGGCCCGCGTGGTGGCCGCCGCCGCCGTGGGCGTGCCGCCCGAGATCATGGGCATCGGCCCGGCACCGGCGATCCGACTGCTGCTCGAGCGCACCGGCCTGTCGCTGGACCAGATTGGCCGCTTCGAGATCAACGAAGCCCAGGGCGCACAAACCCTGGCCGTGGGCCGCGAGCTGGGCCTGGACTTGTCCAAGCTCAACGTGAACGGCGGCGCCATCGCCCTGGGCCACCCCCTGGCCTGCACCGGCGTGCGCCTGACGATCACCCTGGCACGCGAACTGCAGCGCTCGGGCCAACGCTGGGGCATCTCCAGCGCCTGCGTGGGCGGCGGCCAGGGCATTGCCTTGCTGATCGAAAACCCTGATGCCGCATGACATTTGACCTGTCATTCCCGCGCAGGCGGGAATCCATGGATGCCCGATCAGGTCGGGCATGACACCCTCTTTGACCTTCTCTAATTAAGGACTCCGATGAACATTCAAGGAACAGCAGCCCTCGTGACCGGCGGCGGCTCCGGCCTCGGCGAGGCCACCGCCCGCGAACTCGCCCGTCTGGGTGCCAAGGTTGCCGTGCTGGATCTGAACATGGACAACGCCGAGCGCGTGGCCAAGGACATTGGCGGCATCGCGGTGTCCTGCAACGTATCCGACGAAGCCAGCATGGCCCAGGCCATCGAAACGGCCGCAGCCGCGCACGGCCCGGCCCGCATCCTGATGCAGATCGCCGGCATCGGTTCGGCCAAGCGCATTGTGGGCAAGGACGGCAACGCCGCGCCCCTGGCCGATTTCGCCCGTGTGATCAACGTCAATCTGATCGGCACCTACAACGCCGCCCGCCTGTTTGCCGCCGCCTGCGCCAAGCTCGAGCCGATGGAAGACGGTGCCCGCGGCGTGATGGTGTTCACCGCCTCGGTAGCTGCCTTCGACGGTCAGGTCGGCCAGCAGGCCTACAGCGCCTCCAAAGCCGGTGTGGCCGGCATGACGCTGCCCATGGCCCGCGATCTGGCGCAGCACGGCATCCGCGTGTGCACCATCGCCCCCGGCCTGTTTGCCACGCCGCTGCTCAAGGAACTGCCCGAGCCGGTGCAGCAATCCCTGGCCGCCAGCATCCCCTTCCCCTCGCGCCTGGGCAAGCCCAGCGAGTTTGCCGAGCTGGCCTGCCACATCGTCAGCAACAACCACATCAACGGCGAAACGATTCGCCTGGACGGCGCCCTGCGCATGGCGCCCCGCTGAAAGACAACACCATGAGCAAGACCGTTGTTTACGAAGTGGAAGTGATGTTCGGTGACTGCGATCCCGCAGGCATCGTGTTCTTCCCCAACTTTTCCAAATGGATGGACGCTTCGTCCCTGAACTTCTTTGTGAAGTGCGGCGTCCCGCCCTGGCGCGAGCTGGTCAAGACGCGCGGCATCATCGGCACACCGCTGCTGGAGATCAACACCAAGTTCATCCGCCCCGCCACCTATGGCGAGCGCATCCAGGTGCACACCAGCGTCGAAGAGTGGCGCGAGAAAGTGATCGTGCACCGGCACATCGTCAAGCGCGGCGACACCGTGCTGTGCGAAGGCACCGAGGTGCGCGCCTTCTGCATCAAGCACCCCGACGATCCGGACCGCATCAAGGCCATCCCTGTGCCTGAAGACATCAAGGCCCTGTGCAGCTGATCTGCACAGCGCCTCCCCGTTCCCCCACCCCGTGTTTTTCACCCCGTGTTTTTCACCCACCCTCCAAAGGAGACAAGCATGAAACTCAAGAAGACCCTGCTGGCCCTGGCCATCACCGCATCCAGCGCTGCGGCACTGGCTGACATCAACATCGGCGTCAGCCTGTCCCTGACCGGCCCCGGCTCCGGTCTGGGCATCCCCATGCAGAAACAGCTGCAACTGTTTCCCAAGAGCATCGGTGGTGAGAAAGTCAACCTGGTGATCCTGGACGACGCCACCGACCCCGGCAAAGGTGCGGCCAACGCCCGCCGTTTCGTGACCGAAGACAAGGTCGACCTGATCTTTGGCTCCTGCATCACGGCAGTGGCCGCGGCCATGACCGACATCGCCACCGAAGCCGGCACCGTGCAAGTCGCGGGCTCGCCGGTGGGCGTTCCCGAAGGCAAGGACAAGTGGCTGTTCCGTCTGCCCCAGTCCAACACCGTGATGGGCCACGCTGTGGTCGAGCACATGAAAAAGCACGGCGTCAAGACCGTCGGCTTCCTGGGCTACACCGATGCCTACGGCCAGCAATGGCTGGACGCCGTGACCCCCATGCTGGACAAAGCCGGCATCAAGCTGGTCGGCACCGAGCGCTTCGCCCGCACCGACACCAGCGTGACCCCCCAGGCACTCAAGCTGACATCGGCCAACCCTGACGCGATTTTGGTCGTGGCTTCCGGCTCCGGCGCCGCCATGCCCCAGCTGGGCCTGGTCGAGCGCGGCTACAAGGGCAAGGTCTACCAGACGCACGCTGCCGCCACCCCGGACCTGCCGCGCGTGGGCGGCAAGTCGGTGGAAGGCACCTTCGTGGTGTCCGGCCCGGCCCTGCTGGGCGACCAGCTGGCCGACAGCCACCCCTCCAAAAAGATGGCACTGGACTTTGTGCAGAAGTTCGAAGCCGCCCATGGCGCGAACACCCGCAACCAGTTCGCCGGTCACTCGTATGACTTCCAGGTCGCCATGGAAAAAGCCATTCCGCTGGCTCTGAAAAAGGCCAAGCCGGGCACGCCGCAATTCCGCGCTGCCCTGCGTGACAGCCTGGAAACCATGGGCCGCACCGTGTTCGCGCACGGCGTGATGAACTGGACACCCGCTGACCACTGGGGCTACACGCTGGAAACCGGCGTGATGACCAAAGTGGTGGATGGCAAGTTCAAGGTCGAATAAGACCGCTTCGGATCGCGCAGCCTGCTGCGCGATCCGCGCTTCCTGCCCGCGGGGCGGGCATGACAAATACCCCCTGAATTCTCTTTTCAAGGCTCTCCATGGACTTCTCCATCGCCAGCATCCTGCTGCTCGACGGCATGACCAACGGCGCGGTCTACGCCCTGCTCGGGCTGGCCACCGTGCTCGTGTTCACCGTCACACGGGTCATCTTCATTCCACAAGGCGAGTTTGTCGCCTACGGCGCCCTCACCCTGGCCATGCTGCAAACCGGCAAGACGCCCGGCACCGTGTGGCTGCTGTTGATTCTGGCAACGCTGGCCAGTCTGATGGAGTTTGTCGAGCGCTGGCGCCACCATGGCAACGCGGCACGCGCCCTTCGCTCGGGTCTGAAGATGCTGGTCTTTCCGGTCTTGATCGCGCTGATATCGATCTGGGCCGCCCCACAGCAATTGCCGCTGTGGGCGCAAGCCGCCCTGAGTGTGGCCATCGTCACCGCATTCGGCCCGCTGGTCTATCGCGTGGCTTACCAGTCCCTCGAAGCCGCCACCCCGCTGGTGCTGCTGATCGTCTCGGTGGGCGTGCACTTCGCCATGACCGGTCTGGGTCTGCTGTTTTTCGGCGCCGAAGGTTTCCGCAACCCTCCGTTCTGGGAAGAGCGTTTCACGCTGGGCCCCGTCACCCTGTCGGGTCAGACCACCATCATTTTTGGGGTCTCGCTGGCCCTGATCGTTCTGCTGTGGCTTTATTTTGAAAAATCACTGCGCGGCAAGGCCCTTCGCGCCACGGCCGTCAACCGCACGGGTGCACGCCTGATGGGCATCTCCACCCACGCCTCCGGTCAGCTCACTTTCCTGCTGGCCGCCCTGATTGGTGCCCTCTCGGGCCTGCTGATCGGCCCCACCACCACCGTGTTCTATGACTCGGGCTTCCTGATCGGCCTCAAGGGTTTTGTGGCCGCCGTGGTGGCCGGTCTCTCCAGCTATCCGGGTGCCCTGCTGGGCGCCCTGTTCGTGGGCATCGTGGAAGCTTTCGGCGCCTTCTGGGCCAGCGCCTTCAAGGAAGTGATCGTGTTCACCCTGATCCTGCCCATCCTCCTCGTGCGCTCGCTGCGCAGCGGTCATTCGGACGAGGAACATTGATATGAAGAAAAACCTCCCCATTTTGCTGCTGGCCCTGGCCGTTCCGGTCATTGCCCTGCTGCCCCTGCCCGACTTCTGGATTGCCCAGCTCAACTACATCGGCCTGTACGCGCTGGTATCGCTGGGTCTGGTGCTGCTGACCGGCGTCGGTGGCCTGACCTCCTTTGGCCAGGCGGCCTTTGTGGGCATTGGCGCCTACACCACCGCCTGGCTGACGCTCAACACCGGCATGTCGCCCTGGCTCACGCTGTTCGTGGGTCTGGCGCTGACCGCCATCAGCGCGCTGATCGTCGGCGTCATCACCCTGCGCATGTCCGGTCACTACCTGCCGCTGGCCACCATCGCCTGGGGCCTGTCGCTGTACTACCTCATGGGCAACCTGGACGCCCTGGGCAAATACGACGGCCTGCTGGGCCTCAAGAGCCTGTCGGCCTTTGGTGTCGACATTGGCCAGGGCCGCCTGTTTTTTGTGCTGTGCTGGGCCATCCTGATCGCAGGAGCCGTGGCCCTGATCAATCTGCTGGACTCCCGCCCGGGCCGGGCCATCCGCTCGCTCAAGGGCGGCACACAGATGGCCGAAGCCATGGGCATCAGCACCTTCCGCTACAAGGTCACGATCTTCCTGATCGCCGCCCTGTTCGCTTCGGTGGCGGGCTGGCTGCTCGCGCACTTCCAGCGCACGGTCAACCCTTCGGCCTTTGGCCTGAAGATGGGCATCGAGTACCTGTTCATGGCCGTGGTCGGCGGTGTCGGCTACGTCTGGGGCGCCATCGTGGGCGCCGGCCTGATCAAGCTGCTGGACGACTGGCTGCAGGTGGCCCTGCCCGCCCTGATCGGCACCAGCGGCAGCTACGAGGTCATCGTTTTCGGCGTGGCCCTGGTGCTGGTGCTCAAGTACCTGCCCGACGGCCTGTGGTCGGTGGTGGCCCGCAAGTTCCCCAAGCCCCAGCGCGCGGTCAACTGGACCCATGCTGCTGATCTGCCCGTGCGCGCCAAGCCCGCCATGGGCCAGCCGGTGCTGGTGGTCGACAAGATCCGCAAGCAGTTCGGTGGCCTGGTCGCGGTCAACGACATCAGCTTTGACATCGCCGCCGGCCAGATCGTCGGCCTGATCGGTCCCAACGGTGCGGGCAAGTCCACCACCTTCAACCTGATCACGGGCGTGCTGTCCAAGACCAGCGGCCAGGTGACTTTCTGCGGCGAAGACGTCAGCGCCCTGCCCTCGCGTGAAATCTCCCGCAAGGGCATGGCCCGCACTTTCCAGCACGTCAAGATGATCGCGGACATGACCGTGCTGGAAAACGTGGCCATGGGGGCCTACACCCGTGGCAGCAGCGGCGTGGTCTCTTCCATGCTGCGCACCAACCAGGCCGAAGAACAGCGCCTGATGAAGGAAGCCCAGCGACAGTTGGAGCGCATCGGCATGGGCGCCTACCTGCACGAGCAGGCCGGCAACCTGGCCATGGGTCCCCAGCGACTGATGGAAATCGCCCGCGCCCTGTGCTGCGACCCCGCCCTGCTCCTGCTGGACGAACCCGCTGCGGGCCTGCGCCACAAGGAAAAGCAGGCCCTGGCCGCCGTGCTGCGCCAGCTGCAAAGCGAAGGCATGAGCATCCTGCTGGTCGAACACGACATGGACCTGGTGATGGACGTGTGTGACCAGCTGGTGGTGATGGAGTTCGGCACCCTGCTCACGCGCGGCACCCCTGCAGAGGTGCAGGCCAATCCGGCCGTGCGCGCCGCCTACCTCGGAACGGAACACTAGAAATGACACCCCCACGCAATTCACTTCGTGTAATCGCTGCCCCCCGAGGGGGCGCAGGCCTCCCTTGGGGCGGCCCGGCGGGAGACCTGACATGACGCCCCCCCTCCTCAAAGTCACTGATCTGCGCGCCGGTTATGGCAAGGCCGAGGTGCTGCATGGCCTGAACCTCGAAGCCCAAAAAGGCAGCGTGATCACCGTGATCGGCCCCAACGGCGCCGGCAAGTCCACCTTCCTCAACAGCCTGATGGGCATCCTGCCCAGCCAGGGTCGCATCGAATTCGAAGGCCAGTCGATTGGCGAGCTGACCCTGGAAGAGCGCGTGATGCTGGGCATCGCCCTGGTGCCAGAAAAGCGCGAGCTGTTTGGCACCATGAGCGTCGAAGACAACCTGGTGCTGGGTGGCTTTCGCCAGATGCGTCTGGGCAATGCCCAATGGCGCAGCCGTCTGGACGATGTGTTCGACCTGTTCCCCCGCCTCAAAGAGCGTCGCCAGCAGGAAGCCGGCACGCTGTCGGGCGGTGAGCGCCAGATGCTGGCCGTGGGCCGCGCCCTCATGTCGGCCCCCTCGGTGCTGATGCTCGACGAGCCCAGCCTGGGTCTGGCCCCGCTGATCGTCAAGGACATCTTCTCGATCATCGAAACCCTGCGCAAGATTGGCGTCACCATCGTGCTGGTCGAGCAAAACGCCCGCGCCGCGCTGGCCGTGGCCGATCAGGGCTATGTGCTGGAGATGGGCGAAATCGGCCTGCATGGCCCCGCCGCCGAACTGGCCCAGGACCCGCGCGTGATCGACACCTACCTCGGTGCCGCCAAGAAATAAACGACAAGACACTGCCATGAACGCCTACACCCCCCGCACCGACGAGATGCACTTTGTGCTCTCCAACGTCCTGGGCGCACCCGCCCAGCTGCAAGCCCTGCCCGCCTTCGGCGAGGTTGATCCCGACCTCGTGCAGCAGGTGCTGGGCGAAGCCGGCAAGTTCGTCGGCGAAGTGATCGCCCCGCTCAACCGCGACGGCGACGAGATCGGTGCGCAGTGGAAGGACGGCGCCGTCACCATGCCGCCGGGCTTTCGGGATGCCTACCAGTCATTCTGGCAATCAGGCTGGCCCGCCTTGGCGGCCAGTGCCGAAGACGGTGGCCAGGGCCTGCCCAGCGTGCTCGAAGCCATGCTGTATGAAATGCTCAGCGCGGCCAACCACGGCTGGACCATGGCCCCCGGCCTGCTGCACGGCGCGTATGAGTGCATCAAGCACCACGCCAGTGACGATCTGAAAGCCCAGTACCTCGAAAAAGTGGCCACTGGCGAATGGCTGGCCACCATGTGCCTGACCGAGCCGCACGCCGGCTCCGACCTGGGCCTGTGCCGCACCAAGGCCGTGCCGCAGGCCGACGGCAGCTACCTGCTGTCGGGCACCAAGATCTTCATCTCGGGCGGTGAACACGACCTGACCGACAACATCGTGCACCTGGTGCTGGCGCGCCTGCCCGATGCCCCCCCCGGCCCCAAAGGCCTGTCGCTGTTTCTGGTGCCCAAGTTCTACCCGAACGGCCAGCGCAGCGCGGTGCATTGCGAGCGCATCGAAGAAAAAATGGGCCTGCACGGCAGCCCCACCTGCGTGATGCGCTTTGACGAAGCGGCCAGCCAGATCGTGGGCGAGCCCGGCAAAGGCCTGAACGCCATGTTCATCATGATGAACGCCGCGCGCCTGCACGTGGCGCTGCAGGGCATTGGCCTGCTGGACGCCGCCTGGCAAAAGGCCGACGCCTATTCGCAGGAACGCCGCCAGATGCGTGCGCCCGGCAAGGGCAAAGGCGCGGGCGAAGCGGACCTGATCGCCGAACACCCGGCCATGCGCCGCATCCTCGATACGCAGCGCGCCTGGGTCGACGCTGGCCGTGTGCTGGCCTACAAGACCGCCATCGAACTCGACCAGATCAAGCACGGCTCGCCCGAGGCGCAACCGTTTGCGCAGCGCTGGTGTTCCCTGGTCACCCCGATCATGAAGTCGGTCTTCACCCACCAGGCCTTCCACGGCGGCAGCGACTGTCTGCAGGTGTTTGGCGGCCACGGCTATGTGCGCGAGTGGGGCATCGAACAGCACATCCGCGACGCGCGTGTGGCCATGATCTACGAAGGCACCAACGAAATCCAGGCGATCGACCTGCTGGTGCGCAAGGTGCTCTCCGATGGCGGCCAGGGCCTGAACGCCCTGCTCGACTTTGTGGAAGCCGACATCCCGGCACCGGCCGCCACGCGCACCGCTGCGGTGGCCCGCATCGGCACACTGCGCGCGGTCACCAAGCAGATCGTGGACGCCGCGCCCAAAGACGCACAACTGCCGTTTCGCGTGGCCGACGACTACCTGCGCGCCTGCGCGCTGGTGCTGCTGGACTGGGCCTGGCTGCGCATCGACGCTGCGGTGGACGCGGACACGCCGAATGCGGCCAGCCGCTGGCAGGGACCTGCACAGGCGCTGCGCCAATGGGTGCTGCCCGAGTTCCAGATGCGCACCTACATCATCGTGCAGCAGTGCGCGGCCGCGGCATAATTCGCGCCTTTTGACCATGGCACGCACCGCACAGACCAGTTTCAAACGCGCCAGCGACCGCAGCAAAACGGTCGGCAGCGGTCTGCCCAAGGTGACGGCCATCGACCAGGTGGACACCAGCTACCTGCAAAGCCTGCTGGGCTACAACGCCCGCCGCGCCGCCCTGACCATCATCGAAGGGTTTCTGGAGCGCATGGCCGAATTCGGTCTGCGGCCGGTGGACTTTTCGGTCATGTCGGTCATCCACCACAACCCGGGGGTCACCTCGCGCCAGCTGTGCACGGCGCTCAACCTGCTACCCCCGAATCTGGTGGGCCTGATCCAGTCACTCGAGGCGCGCGGCCTGATCCACCGGCTACCCCACCCCACCGACGGGCGCGCGATGGGCCTGCACCCCACGGCCGAAGGACTGGTGCTGATGCAGCAGGCCGAACAGGCCGCCACCGACCTGGAAGTCGAGAGATCGGCCCGGCTCACGGTGGCCCAGCGCAAAACCCTGCTGGACCTGCTGCAAAAGATTTACCTCTGAGCAGGCATGGATTCCCCGGTCAAGCCGGGGAATGACACCCCCTCATTCATCCTCTGGCTTGAGGCAAACACTTTGTCATCCTCGGGCTTGACCCGAGGATCCATGCCTTGTCACCGCGCCCGCTCGGCCAGGAAGATGTCGATGCGCCGGTTGCGGGCCCGACCCGCTTCGGTGCTGTTGTCGGCAATCGGCTCACGCGAGCCGCGCCCATCGATGCTGATGCGCGACGAGGCCACGCCCCTGGAGACCAGATGGTCGCGGGCGCTCTGGGCCCGATTGACCGAGAGCGGGTTGTTGACCGCATCGCTGCCGGTGTTGTCGGTGTGCCCCACGATGCGCACTTCCATCGAAGGCTGCTGGTTCAGGCCCTGTGCGAACTGGTCCAGGATCGGCATCAACCGCGGCTGGATATCGTGCCGGCCAGTGGCAAACGAAATGTCGTTCGGAATGCTCAGCTTGAGCTGGTTGTCCGCCGTCTGAGTGATCACTGTACCTGTGCCTGCCGTGGCACGTTCCATCTGGCGCTTTTTGTCTTCCATCTGGCGCGACCAGACGTAACCGCCCAAGCCCCCCAGCGCCGCGCCGATGGCGGTGCCGCGCGTATCGCCGCCCACCACCTGCCCCGCCACGGCGCCGATCACCGCGCCGGTGGTGGCCCCCCGCTGCTCGGGGGTCATGGTGTCGCAACCAGCCAGTACAGCCGCAGCCGCGCAGGCCAGCAAGACCCGTTTTTGATGTGAAGAATGCCTGGTGTTCATGTTTTTCTCTCCTGTTGACTCCCG